>ERZ791734.275-NODE-275-length-82686-cov-4.323983_pt1 | contig 82686 bp, 69 predicted proteins | sample MGYA00509953_ERZ791734 | MGnify/ENA primary metagenome ERZ791734 (study PRJEB30046, sample SAMN00792038) | human gut metagenome | study: EMG produced TPA metagenomics assembly of the A metagenome-wide association study of gut microbiota in type 2...
GCATATCTTCTACAGGAAGCACGCGGGAAACGACACCCTTGTTACCATGACGACCAGCCATCTTATCACCGACAGAGATCTTTCTCTTCTGTGCGATATAGATGCGGACTGCCTTGTTTACGCCCGGTGACAGTTCATCACCGTTTTCACGGGTAAATACCTTGGCATCTACGATAATACCGTATTCGCCGTGTGGCACCTTAAGGGATGTATCACGGACTTCTCTTGCTTTTTCACCAAAGATGGCACGGAGCAATCTTTCCTCTGCGGTCAGTTCTGTCTCTCCCTTTGGAGTAACCTTTCCGACCAGGATATCTCCGGCACGGACTTCTGCACCGATACGGATAATACCATTTTCATCCAGATCCTTGAGTGCGTCATCACCGACACCCGGAACGTCTCTTGTGATCTCTTCCGGTCCAAGTTTGGTATCTCTGGCTTCTACTTCGTATTCTTCCATATGGATAGATGTGTAAACATCATCCTGTACCAATCTCTCTGAAAGAAGAACCGCATCCTCGTAGTTGTAACCTTCCCAAGTCATGAAACCAATCAGAGGGTTCTTACCAAGTGCAAGTTCGCCCTTGGATGTAGAAGGTCCGTCTGCGATAACCTCGCCTTCTTCGACATGATCGCCCTTGAATACGATCGGACGCTGGTTGTAGCAGTTTGACTGGTTGCTTCGAGAGAACTTTGTCAGGATATACTCATCCTTGTCACCATCTTCTGTGCGGATGATGATGCGGTTGGACTCAGAACGCTCTACCACACCTGCGTGCTTTGCAACAACGCAGACACCGGAATCGACTGCTGCCTTTGGCTCCATACCGGTTCCGACAACAGGTGCTTCTGTAGTAAGAAGTGGCACTGCCTGACGCTGCATGTTAGATCCCATCAGCGCACGGTTAGCATCATCGTTCTGCAGGAACGGGATCAATGCTGTAGCGACAGAGAATACCATCTTAGGAGATACGTCCATGTAATCAAACATGAGCTTATCGTACTCCTGGGTCTCCTCGCGGAAACGACCGGAAACGGAATTACGTACAAAATGTCCTTCCTCATCCAGTTTCTCGTTCGCCTGTGCTACATGGTAATTGTCTTCTTCGTCTGCTGTCATATATACAACTTCATCCGTAACACGCGGATTCTGTGGGTCGCTCTTGTCGATCTTACGATATGGTGCCTCGATGAAACCATACTCGTTGATACGTGCATAACTAGCCAGAGAGTTGATCAAACCGATGTTTGGTCCTTCAGGGGTCTCGATAGGGCACATTCTACCGTAGTGAGAATAGTGTACGTCTCGAACCTCGAATCCGGCACGGTCTCTTGACAGACCACCAGGTCCCAATGCGGATAAACGTCTCTTGTGGGTCAACTCGCCAAGTGGGTTGTTCTGATCCATGAACTGTGACAACTGGGAAGATCCGAAGAACTCCTTCACTGCTGCCGTTACCGGCTTGATGTTGATCAGGCTCTGTGGTGAAATGCCTTCCAGATCCTGTGTTGTCATACGTTCACGTACCACTCTTTCCAGACGTGAAAGACCGATACGATACTGGTTCTGTAACAATTCGCCGACCGCGCGGATACGACGGTTGCCCAAATGGTCGATATCGTCATCATGACCAACGCCATACTCTAAGTGCATATTATAGTTGATGGATGCAAAGATATCCTCTCTTGTAATATGCTTCGGGATCAGGTCATGGATATTCTTCTTGATTGCATCAGCAAGGTCTTCTGCTGTCTCATTCTCTTCTAAGATCTGTGCCAAAACCGGATAGTAAACGAGTTCGTTTACGCCCAATGCCTTGGTATCGAAGTCAACATAATTGCTGATATCTACCATCATATTGGAAAGAACTTTGACATTTCTCTCCTCAGCCTGTACCCATACATATGGTACGGCTGCATTCTGGATAGCATCTGCCAGTTCACGGTTTACGACCTTACCTGCCTCTGCAAGAATCTCGCCTGTAGTCTCGTCCACTACGTCCTCTGCGAGAATCTGTCCGTTGATACGGTTGCGGAGTGCTAATTTCTTGTTGAACTTGTAACGTCCTACCTTTGCAAGGTCATAACGTCTTGGGTCAAAGAACATAGCAGAAATCAGGCTTTCTGCACTTTCCACGGTAAGCGGTTCGCCCGGACGGATCTTGCGGTATAATTCCAAAAGACCGCCTTCGTAAGAACCGTTTGGTTCTTTTTCCGTAATAGATGGATCCTTGCCAAAAGATGCAAGGAGTTTTGGCTCCTCACCGAACAGATCGATGATCTGCTGGTTGGTACCAACACCAAGTGCACGGATCAATACAGAGATCGGCACTTTTCTGGTTCTATCAACACGAACATAGAAAACGTCATTAGAGTCTGTCTCATACTCGAGCCAAGCACCACGATTCGGGATCACGGTACAAGAATACAATTCTTTACCTACCTTGTCGTGTCCGATTGCATAATAGATTCCCGGGGAACGAACTAACTGGCTGACGATGACACGCTCTGCACCATTGATCACAAAGGTACCTGTCTCTGTCATCAAAGGCAGATCTCCCATAAAGATCTCGTGCTCGTTGATCTCGTCGGTCTCTTTGTTGTAAAGACGAACCTTTACTTTCAAAGGAGCAGCATATGTCGCGTCTCTTTCCTTACACTGTGGAATTGTATATTTCACATCATCTTTGCATAATGTAAAATCAACAAACTCCAAGCTTAACTGACCGCTGTAATCAGCGATCGGAGAGATATCATCGAAGACTTCTTTTAATCCCTCATCGAGGAACCACTGATAAGAATCCCTTTGGATCTCAATCAGGTTAGGCATCTCCAATACCTCTTTTTGTCTCGAGTAACTCATACGCATGCTTTTTCCAGACTTGACTGGACGTATTCTGTTTTTCTCCATTGACGTTTCACCTCTCGTTTATATTTTAAGTCTATTGAAAAATGGGCATAAAATTCCCATTGCACCACAATAAAGCATCCTATACTATACAACAATTTCTCTCAGGATGCAAGAACTTTTTTCACTTTTCACTTGACAAATTGCCATTTTTTTGCATTGTGCGGATTTTTGGCACGTTAGGGCCTTTTGTGTAATAGGGAATCCCACGGAAAAATCCCATCACACAAAAAGACACCAGGATCACGAATAACCCTGGTGTCTCTGCTTGCAATACTAATTATGCCATCAGGCGGGAATTACTTTAATGTAACCTTAGCGCCTTCTGCTTCTAACTTAGTCTTGATGTCTTCTGCTGTAGCCTTGTCAGCTGCTTCCTTAACGATCTTAGGAGCGCCATCAACTAATTCCTTAGCTTCCTTCAAGCCAAGACCAGTTGCTTCACGAACAACCTTGATAACCTTAACCTTGTTAGGACCTACTTCTGTAAGTTCTACATCGAACTCGTCCTTCTCTTCAGCTGCTGCTGCGTCTCCGCCTGCTGCTGCTACTACAACGCCTGCTGCTGCAGATACGCCAAACTCTTCTTCACAAGCCTTTACTAAGTCATTTAACTCTAATACGCTTAACTCTTTGATAGCTTCGATAAATTCTTCTGTTGTCATCTTTGCCATGATAATTTCCTCCGTTTTAAATTTGATTTAATAATTTCTTTTTAATGAAGTGATTACTCTTCTGTTGCCGGTGCTTCGCCGCCCTGCTCAGCGATCTGGTTAAGAACTCTAGCCAGATTTGTGATAGGTGACTGCAAGCTTCCAAGTAACTTGGACAACAATTCGTCTCTTGACGGAACTGCTGCTACTGCCTGCATTCCGTTTGCATCATAGAATGTACCTTCTACGACACCAGCCTTGATTTCAAGTGCAGGTGCTGTCTTTGCAAACTTAGCAAGGATACGTGCAGGAGCTGTCGCATCTTCTGTAGAAATAGCAATAGCGCTAGGTCCTTCTAACACTGGAGCCAGGCTTTCATAGTCAGTTCCCTTGAAAGCAAAGTTCATCATTGTGTTCTTGTATACCTTGTAAGTAACGCCTGCTTCTCTTAATTCCTTACGTAACTGTGTGTCTTCTGCTACCGTCAATCCACGATAATCAACAACAACTACAGACTGTGCGTCTTTGATGTTTGCTGAGATCTCGTCAATGACCGGCTGCTTTAATTCAACTTTTGCCACGTTTCGTGTACCTCCTTATTTTATTTCATCTTGCTTAGACTTTGGAGATTTTATCTGATGTCCTGCCAACAGGCAAAACAAAAGCCTCTCTGCGCTAGACAAAGAGGCTCAAAAAATCATAATCACATCGTTTAAAAACGATCGACTGTCCTCGGTAGGTCGTATACGTTATGCCTTGCGGCACCTACTGTCTTCGGCAACATGCTTTCGCATTATATCATTGTATTATACGAATGTCAATAACTACTGTGCAACTTTTGCAACATTTACCTTAACGCCAGGTCCCATTGTAGGAGCCAAAGAAATGCTCTTAATGTACTGGCCCTTAAGACTGCTTGGCTTAGCCTTGTTAATGGCATCCATAAGGGTCTGGAAGTTGTCCGCTAATTGTTCCTCTGTAAAGGAAGCTTTTCCAATTGGCACATGGATAATATTGGTCTTATCCAATCTGTACTCAATCTTACCAGCCTTGATATCGTTGACAGCCTTGGTTACATCCATAGTAACTGTTCCTGCCTTTGGGTTTGGCATTAAGCCCTTAGGTCCAAGTACACGTCCCAAACGACCTACAACACCCATCATGTCAGGTGTAGCAACAACTACATCAAAGTCCAACCATCCATCGTTCTGGATTCTTGGGATCAGTTCATCTGCTCCAACGAAATCTGCGCCTGCTGCAGTAGCCTCATCAGCCTTAGCACCCTTAGCGAATACTAAAACCTTGACAGCCTTACCTGTACCATGTGGTAAAACTACAGCACCACGGATCTGCTGTTCTGCATGACGTCCGTCACAACCGGTTCTGATATGAGCCTCGATTGTCTCATCAAACTTAGCAGTAGCATTCTTCTTTACCTGAGCGATTGCTTCTGCTGTTTCAAATTGAGCTGACTTGTCGTATGACTTTGCAGCCTCAACGTATTTCTTTCCTCTTTTCATTCTATTTACCTCCTGTGGTAGTATCGGGAGAGGTCCCTCCCACTGTTTCAACTTGTTTTAAATCGCGCAAATAAGGAAGTTCTTTTCGCTAAACTCGAGCATCGCTTACGCTCGCTCTCGTTAATCTCAAAGAACGACCTCGCACTAAATTCGAGCTGTGCTTACGCCCGCTCTCATTAAGTTGCTTTCGGCCTATTCGGTCACCTCAACGCCCATACTGCGCGCTGTTCCTTCGATCATGCTCATAGCAGCCTCAACTGTTGCTGCGTTCAGGTCAGGAAGTTTTGTCTCAGCAATTTCCTTTACCTGAGCCTTTGTGATCTTAGCAACCTTTTTCTTGTTCGGTTCGCCTGATCCGGACTGGATCTTAGCAGCCTTCTTGATCATAACTGCTGCTGGCGGTGTCTTAGTGATGAAACTAAAACTTCTGTCTGCATAAACAGTGATAACAACAGGGATAACAGTATCTCCCATATCAGCTGTCTTTGCGTTAAACTGCTTTGTAAACTCTACAATGTTTACACCATGCTGTCCAAGTGCAGGACCAACTGGTGGTGCAGGTGTAGCTTTACCAGCAGGAATCTGCAACTTAATATATCCTTCGATTTTCTTTGCCATTGGATTGTTCCTCCTTAATTCATTTTCTTAACATCCGCAAAACTGATCTCGACCGGTGTTTCACGACCGAACAGTTCTACATTGATCGTCACGCTCTGCTTGTTGTGATTCATTGTCTGAATAACACCAACGGTATCTTTCCAAACGCCGCCGATAACAGCAACGGTATCACCTTCATCAAAGTCAACGACCACATTGTCTGTCTTGATCCCCAGTGGTCTCATTTCAGCATCTGTAAGTGGTACAGGCTTGCTTCCTGGTCCAACGAACCCTGTCACGCCTCTGGTATTTCTGACTACATACCATGTGTCATCGTTCATGACCATATTGATCAGAACATATCCCGGGAACATCTTCTTGGAAGATGTTTTTCTAACACCATCTTTCAATTCTGTGACATCCTGCATAGGAACACGAACCTCAATAATCTGATCTTCCAAATGACGATTCTCGATGGTCTTGTCAATATTCGCTTTGACTTTATTCTCATAACCTGAGTAGGTATGGACTACATACCAGTGTGCCTCTGCCATAATACTTCTGCCTCCATTATAATTTCACTAGAAAATCAACGCCATACTGAATCACGTAATCCAGGATTACGATGATAAATGCAACTACAACTGACGTAGCAACAACTGCTACCGTCTGCTTCCCAACCGATGAGCCGTCCGGCCAGATGATCTTTGAGAACTCTGTCTTCAGACCTGCAAAGCGCTGGGACATGCTTTTCTTTTCTGTGTCTGCCATATCAACTCTCCTTTACCCCAATTACTTGGTTTCTTTGTGTAAAGTGTGTTTCTTACAGAACTTGCAGTACTTGCTCGTTTCCATACGATCTGGATGAGTTTTCTTGTCTTTTGTCGTATTGTAGTTACGCTGCTGACATTCTGTGCATGCCAATGTTATTTTCGTGCGCACAACTTCCACCTCCACTTAAATTTTTCTTGTGTTTTTCTATGCCAGAAATTTAGGCATAAAAAAAAGACCTACTTCCGTCGCTTAACAACTATACCATAGCCCTTGCTTTTCCGTCAATATATTTTTTGTTTTTCATAAGCGTTTTTTCACAGAAAGCTTTTTCCGTAAAAATCCGCGCCATCACTCCTTTGGCTTCGTAATGTGATCATAACACTTTATATCCGCATTATAAATAAGAAGTTTCCATATTTTGTGGATGACAAGCCGGCATTTTCGTACTATAATATAAGTGAATAAATGGATTTTTATACCCTGCCTACAGAACGCCATAGAAACATGGATTGTTTCTCTTATTGTTTTGTAGCGTATTTCAAGGAAGAAAGGAGGGGATGTCTTATGGCACGCATTGATGCCGCTTACAATTATCTATTGTCTACCTATGGCAAGGCCACAGGTTCTCGTTATGATTCCCATAAGAAGAGTGAATTACGCTCTCTTTACAACAACATCATAAAGACAAACAAGGAATCCCCTCTATATAAGATTACGCAGACGGGGGATGTCAAAGAATTTGCCATTGATATCAAGGCCAATGCACACCAACTGCAAAGCGCCATTTCTTCGCTCAATGATGACGGGGATGATATTGCATCTATGCTCAAGAAAAAAGTGGCAGTATCCTCTGATGAAGATACCATTTCTGTACATTTTGTAGGCAACGATGCTGACCAGGAACAAAACGGCTTCGATATGGAAGTCATTTCTCTGGCCGGACCACAGACCAACGAAGGTCATTATCTGCGCCGCAATGATTATAGCTTTGAAGAGGGAACTTATTCCTTTGATTTGGACATGCCAACGAATTCCTATGAATTCCAGTTCAATGTCAATCCTGGTGATAACAACTTTGACGTCCAGAGCAAAATCGCCCGTTTGATCAACCAGTCCGACATCGGTCTGATTGCTGAAGTAAAGCTAAATCGCCGAGGCGAGAGTGCCCTTAGCATCCAATCCAAACAAACCGGACTTTCTGCAGATGAAACATCCATTTTCTCCATTCAGTCCGGAAGTTCCTGGAACGAAATCAATACCCTTGGTATTTCACATATTACGACGCCTGCAACCAACTCTGTTTTCCGTTTAAACGGACAGGAACACTCGTCTTTGTCAAATACCTTTACCATCAACCGCTCTTTTGAAGTGACAATGCATAAGACTTCCGCTGATGCAGGTAAGCCAGTCCATATCGGCTTTCAGGCAAGCACTGCTGCCATCACAGAAGGCATTGACAATTTACTGAGCGCATACAATAAGTTATATGATGTAGGAAGCAAATATGCCACATTACATGGCAGCCACCGCCTGTTAAACGAGGTTTCTGCCATCAGTAATCATTTTTCTGATGCACTTGCTGCTGTTGGCATTTCCTCTAATGAAAGCAGACATTTACAGCTGAATCAAGAGCAGTTCTCTGCTGCCATCTCAGGAAATGATGCTTCCGAGCATTTTAACACGTTGAATCAGTTTAAGAGTGCGTTGTCCGGTGAAGTCAACCGCATTGCGATTGATCCGATGCGCTATATCAACAAGGTGATCGTAGAATACAAAAATCCCGGCAAAACCTTTGTGGCACCATATGCCCCAAGTGCTTATGCCGGAATGTTGATCGATCAGGCTTTATAAAACATTCTCTTCTTTCAGAATGTTACACATCTTCCTCATTCGCTCGATGTAGGTATGATCTGTTTTTACACGTTCATACCCACGTCGGGCGATTTTTTTACGTTCTTTTTCATGTTTTAAACAAAAATCAAACCCTAATCATCCAATATGCTCCAATCGCTCTAATGCCGGCTCATATTTTCCGGCTTTTCTATAGAACTCTTTTGCCTCATCATAGCGATGCTGTTTTTCACGACACTGACCGGCATAATAATACGAAAGAAAAGCATTGCTTCCCTCAATCGCATCCGGGCGCTCATTTGTGGCCTTTGCAAACTCGATCACGGCCTGTTCAAATTGGTTCTGTTCAAAATAAACCAATCCCATAATCATGCAAAAATCGGCATATTTACTAAAATCGTCATATACAGCCTCGAGAACGATGCCTTCCTTCCCCTGGCCACTGTTAAGTAAAGATAAGCCGTAGCCCTTCACCATCTCAATAACAAATTCGTCCTCTGTATTTAAGTTGAATGCTAAGCCCGTCTCAAAATACTGTGCAGCCGTCGCATAATCCTCTATAATATAGAAACTTTTTCCAAGTGTATAGAGCAGATAGCCAACTTCATTTTGCACTTCCGGTGCTGCCTCCTGCAAATCCTCATCGGTATGCTGATTTACGAAATTGTCTAATTCCATTTGCAGCAGTTCGATGCTTCGCAACACATCTTCACGATCTCCAATAAAGTCTTCTACAAAAAAATCTTTTGCCAATGTATATGTCATAAATACGCTCCATTCTGTTTTATATTTTCCACTTTGTAATTCTACCATAAATTAGCATAAAGCATAGAAAAAACGAGAGAAAAGCGCTTAACACATCTAGCGTATTTCTCTCGATTTCATATCTATTGGCCTATAGCACACCGTTCTTCCGGCAAAAGATCAAAATGTCGTGACACAATTGACTTCAACACTTCTATATCTGTCTTCATTTTTTCATGACTCTCAATAGAAATGCTATATCTATCAAACTGCGTTCCATATGCATCACATAACGTAATAATTCCTGGTCGAATATCGTTTTCGATGTTAAGCTCGATGTTCGTTACTCGATCTTTCACTTCCGACATATCTTTCTTCAACGGCTCAAGTTTTTCATCTAATCTCTGGTCCATCATGTTAGACATCGCTACCAGCAATTCTTCATTCGTCATAACTTCTTCCTCCTTTTCATACATATTTCCTTTGGGAACATTGTATAAGGCAAGAATTCATGAACTAAATGACACTACTCTAAGATAAAATTGAAACGTGAACTGCTCATCAGCACGCTCTCCGAAGAATCACCGCCTTATGTGCCATTGATTGTACTCTCATTTTTCTAAAAATGCAAGGCGAAAATATCAACACATCATTAAATAAAAAAGTTATTTATTCTTTTCGCTTCATTTTCCTGCTTTTTCTTCTGGATCATAAATTGATATGACTGAAGTGCTTGCTTCTTCTTTTGCTCCGAAACAGCTTTTGCATAGTCAAGATCTTCCAGTTTGCTCTTTGACGCTGTTGTATTATAAGAAACATTCGCATTGTATCTAGCCGCATAATCAAGTCTATTATACTCGGCTCCGCCTTTACTTCTCTGTTCGGTTACTTTATCTAATGCGCGATCTATCGTATCCAAATTAAAATTTCCAGTAACATCAAAATCCTTTATGCCAAGTGCAGCAAGTGTCGCATCGCCTGCACTAATCGAAACTTCATTCCCCTTTGAACTTGTCACCATAGAAAAAGTTGTATTAGAACCATCTAGTAATTTTTTGCCATTGTAGTCCGTCTGTTCCGCAATGTTAGCAATTCCCTGCTTTAATTGATCAACTTCTTTTTGAATAGCACTTCGATCACTACCGCTCAGAAAACCACCTTTTGCCTGCACTGCAAGTTCGCGCATTCTCTGGAGATAATCTGTGATATTACCAAGCGCTGCATCAGAAATATTTAGTGCATCTTTCCCTGATTCAATATTGCGCGAACCAGCATCATAGCCCTTGATTTGTTTCGTCTGCTCTTCAATTATGCTCAAATCGGCTGCACCATCGGCTGCTGTATTTATTCTTTTTCCACTTGCAAGATTTCTGTAATCCGATTGTGTAGAAATATTTGAAATTCCGTTCATATCGCTTACCTCCTTTGTAATCATTATATAATGGTTCTGGGAAGATTTCAATTTGCACTATCTTGTTTTGCCCTATAATGTATCAATCAGCGATATTACTTCTTTGATTGGCATAATTCGCTCATCCACCTCTAACGCTCTATGGTTTTTCAATATGTCTATTGCTGTCTGCTGCATTGCTGGAAATGCACTTCTAATTAGTTGATTTGCGTAAATAACAACATTTACACCATATTCGCCAAGTTCTTTTTCCGTTACACTGTTATACGATGTAGGGACTACAACTAACGGAATGTCCTTATATATCTCTCTAAACTTCGTGCAAAATTCAAGAATCTCTGTAGGATCTTTCTTTCTACTGTGAATCATGATACCATCTGCACCGGCTTCTACATACGCCTTCGCTCTGTCCAGCGCATCCTCCATCCCTTTTTCAAGTATCAGACTTTCCACTCTTGCAATTATCATAAAATCAGATGTTAGTTGAACTTTTTTTCCAGCTCTTATTTTTTCGCAAAAATGTTCTATCGTATCTTGTTCCTGTTCCACTTCAGTCCCAAACAGTGAATTTCTCTTCAAACCTATTTTATCTTCAATAATTATGGCAGATACACCCATTCGTTCCAGTGATCTGACAGTATATACAAAATGGTCAATCAGACCGCCTGTGTCACCATCAAAAATAATTGGTTTTGTTGTCACCTCCATAATATCATTGATTGTACGCAATCTAGATGTTATATCAACAACCTCTATATCAGGTTTTCCTTTTTCTGTTGAATCGCACAAACTCGATACCCACATTGCATCAAATTGATCTAATCCTTGCTCAGATGCCACAATCGTTTTTTCTGCAATAAGACCTGTTAATCCACTGTGTGCCTCTATGGTTTTTACAACAGGAACCAAATGCAACAATTTCTTTAATCGCGCTCTTCTAAATTCTGGCATCGCCAATTTTTGTTGAATTTGTCTGTCAATCTTAGCAACCCTATCATTGTATGTATATGGTATTTCTACTAATTCTCCACCATATTTTTCTATATTCTCAAGCACGTTTTCCCTAATAGAGTTTTTGGGTTCTTTTCTCCAATCATCTCCATGAACAACAATATCCGGTCGCTCTTGTTCAAATATATCATCATACATAATGGATTTTTGCACGATCACTCTTTTTACATTAGGAACTTTACTAATCATTTCCATTCTTTCTTCCAACGATTTGATAGGAAATAGATTGTATCGGATCATTTCAGCGTCACATAGAACGCCCACTGTGACCTCCCCTAATTTAGCAGCTTCGTTTATAATATTAAGATGTCCTTCATGTATTACTTCTACGCAAAAACATGTATATACTTTTTTCATCGCATACTATCTCCATCGTGGTTATCTATCAGATTCAAAAAACGTTCTAGACTATATATCAAGAATTTCTGTTCTCCTGTCATTCCCTCAATACAATTTTCCTTAAATTCACTGCGTTTTGGTCCACCCCAATCCCTTAGCCAATAATCCGTTGCACGAGCCATAGCAATTTTTTCCGGAATTTCTAACTGTGGATACTTCTCTTTAAAAAGTGCTCTTATCAAATACTTACTCTCTCCATTGCGCACTCTTTCCAAATCTAATGGTTTTCCCATCTTTAATTTTGCATATGGGTCAAAATATTTTATATTCGCATATTCAAAACTATTAATATATGCTGCAGAGGACGAACTTGCAAATACTTCATTTAAAAACTTTATATAGTCTACATAATCACCCACCTGGTATCTTCTATACACAGCATCCATATCTTCATGTTCTTTTAATACTTTTTGCGGCTGTACAAATGTATATCTTTCTTTCCATTCCTCATATGTCCAATCCCGAGAGAGTAATCGATCCATTCCGCCAAATGCCATATCTGCATTATCACCATAAATTATCTTTTTAATGCCATCCTGTTGCATCCTCTTCACTAATGCATATACTTGGGGCTCATTCGCAAATACAGGGCAACCATCATTTAGCATCAATTCATCCATACAAGCTATATAGTCATCCCAATCCACATCAACGACAATGTGTTCAAGTCCATATATTTCGCAATATTTTTTCGCACGAGCTGTCTCATCTACAGCGTTTGGCGCAGAGCATTTTGCAGTATATGCTTTCGTCCCCTTCGGCATGTATGACGCAAGTATCGCTGAATCCATGCCTCCGCTAAGCAAAATTCCCGCATCCGATAAATCAATAGCAGACAGCTGTGATTTTATAGCATTGTCTATCTCTTCTGCCGAATCACATGCCAACTTTTCATCCTCATCATATAATGTAATATTTTTATGTTTTAAATTCTCTGAAAATACTTTTTCTTCATCCACAATATATCTAAATGTCAAAAAAGAGCTCATACAATATTTTTTATCTATCACCATAGCATTCTCTCCTACTATCACATTTTTCCCATAATTTCTTCTGCTTTTTTTAAATCATTCACATCATCTACTTCATACCATTTCTCACCCCGAAGGACTTCTCCATATATAGGGGTATTTCCCATCGTCACTATACTTCTCATAACTTTTTCCATTGGTTGCATAACCCCATTTTTTTCTATATATGTTTCCACTTCCGGCATCAAACTATTTCTTACAAACGCCGCACTAAACTTATGGATATTAACGGTCTTATATTTATCCGTAAGCACATATCCATCTTCTTGATCGCTCTTATGCCTCCAATCAATTATCCTTGCATCCTTGCCCAGAGTCACAAATGTTCCTTCTAAATTCTCGTTATACGGTTCCAATATTGACACATTTTTATATCTTGATTCGTCTGCCCTCTGTAAAACTTTTTTTTCGAAAACGACATCACCTTCTATGACATATAGGAAATCAAATTCTCTGTTTATACTTTCCAATCCATAATTTAATGATAGTATCGTGTTGCTATTTTTATAGTCCGGATTAACGACAAATTGTATATCCATCCCAACCTTCATATCTTTGATTTGCTGCATCAATTTTTCATGCAAATATCCGACAACAATTATCACTTCTTTGACATCAAAACTTTCCAGATTTTCTAAAGTTCTCTGTATAATTGGCATACCACCAACCTTTGTCATGCATTTGTGTTCTGTTTCTGTCAGTGGTTTTAATCTGCTTCCCAATCCAGCTGCCAAAATTATTGCTGTTTTTCTCATTCTTTACCTCTCTATTCCAATCCAAGCTCATTTACAATCGCTTCACATAAAATAGCGCTAGCAACTTCTAATTCATCCAACGACAAGTATGTCGGTGCCAAGCGCAAAAACTTATCCTCCGGATCAATCCCATATGGAAACGTAGACCCTGCTGGCGTTATTCTAAGGCCTCTTTCTTTACAATACTCATACACACTTTTTGCACCACCTGATGCAAATTCTAGATTGATAAAATAACCTCCTTTTGGATTATTCCATTTTACATTATCATTATATCCAATTCGATTTGTTAACATATCATCTATCAAATCAAACTTAGGTTTTATAATCGTCCTATGTTTTGCCATATGTTCCAATACACCCTGTTTATTTTTCAAAAACAAGGCGTGTCTCAACTGGTTTATTTTGTCTCCAGTTTTCAATTGTAGCAACGATGTTTTCTCAAGCCACTTAATATTCTCTATACTAGATGCGCATCCTGCTACTCCACCTCCCGGAAAAGTAATTTTGGATGTTGAGAAAAACTCAAATACCCTGTTCGGATGAACCGAAGTGTCTTTTAATATATTACTTATCGTAACTTCCTCGTCAGTTAAATGATGCACCATATATGCATTATCCCAAAAAACTCGAAAATCACTTGTGGCTTCCATACTTGCAATCCTATGAACAACTTCATCCGAATAGATTGCACCGGTTGGATTTGAATACAATGGCACGCACCACATACCCTTTATACAAGTATCATTTTTCACTAGTTCCTCTACGATATCCATATCCGGACCATCATCGTTCATTTTTACTGGAATCATCTCAATTCCAAATGTTTCACATATTTTAAAATGCTTCTCGTATCCAGGTGATGGACATATGAATTTTACATTTCCAGATTCTTTCCAAGGTTTTTCTCCATCAAGTCCCAAAAACATAGCCTTGGCCACCACATCATACATAATTGTAGTGCTCATGGTTGATCCCAAATAAATTTGTTCATTGGAAACATCTAGTATCTCAGAAAAAATGTTCTTTAATGGGGTAATTCCACCGGTTCCCGCATAGCCCCTATAATCAGTTTCGTATTCTAAGACAGTATCTGATCTTACTAGATCTAGCATAGGCAAGGACAAATTTAATTGTTCTTTGCAAGGCCATCCTCTTTCCATATTCAAATTTACATTCATCATTTCTACGCTCATCTTTTACCTCACGAATTTCCATGCACTTTATTGATTTTCTCAATCTCCTCTATTACAGCATCTAGTGATGTGAATAAATTGGAGAATGCCCTTTTGACACTCTATCCTCCACTGGTGGCAATTGCATATAATTGCCATACCATTTTTTTAGCACTTCATCATACCCTATTGGTATTCGATACTTCTCACCCTCAAATTCCATTAAAACACTCTGTTCATACCATTTTTTGGGCATAACCACGGAACCATCCCTAGGTTGTGGATAAAATCGGCCAAAATAACCAATACCAATGTTTTCTGATGCATCATAATCATATCGCATAAGCATTTCATTCATTTTTTCAAATAATTTCTTGTGTGTTTTTAAAGAATATCTATCTGTTCCATACGGAAGCACCACCTGTTCGCTCCATACATTTTCCCAATACATAAACTCCTGTCTAAAGGTGACCTGTTCTTTCGCCTCTTTCGGATATCCACATAATGGGAAAATATCTATACCCATCCCAGTCCATGCACGCATTGGAAAAAATCGGTATTCCGTAAAAATATCTTCATTTTCTATTTTTGACAGCGTGCTTATTGGAAGGTCCTCAAGCTGTTCATTAAATACACTGTTCCAGAGGAATTCACATTCTTTTGGAAACAATTTTCCAAGTTTAATATAATCTGGGGCAGGCATGGTAATATCAATATCTTCATCCCAAGGTATAAATCCTTTATGTCGTACAGCACCTATGAGAGTACCAAAATGAAGATAATATCTTAAATTATGCTCTTCACAGAATTCATGAAACCACTTTAATATCTTCAACTGCAACAATTGTGCTTCTCTTAATGAAATCTCCCTCGCACCTCCTGGTAGCACCAAATTATTAGGCATCGTATTCATTGTAATATTATTAAACACATGTATATCATTTTTTAACCCTGCATCTATATTTAACAACGAATCCACTCTCTGTTGGTAATCTCGTAATGGAGTAATCAAAATATATTGTTCACCTGCATCCGCAATATACGCACCGATTTCTTTTTCTGACCTAATTTTTAATCCACACCAGATTTCTCCTATTCTTCGGTCATCAAATATTTCAATGTTTTGAATTCCTTCCCGCAAAAAGAAATAGATAAAAGTTTTTGATAATACATCAAACCCATTCACAATTATTTTTTTATTACGTAAATCACATGTTGCAATTTCTTCCATCGCAACTTCTTTTATGTATTTTTCGCAATTATCATATATCATATTTTCTTGTCTCCATGATTTTCAGTTATTTATTGTTATTCATTTTTTCTGCAATTTCCATGAGCATTTCATTTGTTATAACACTAAAGTGTTCTCCATCTTTTTCTATATAAGCGCCTTCATATGGTGGAAACCAAAAAGCTTTTATTTTTCTTTCGATTTCCTCTGGCGAATCTGTTTCATAAATTTTTCTAGCTCTATTCAAATCTTTTCTTTTATAAAATTTTCCCGTTTGCTGTTGTTCTACAGATGTCAAACTTCCAATTTTCACATACTCATTTACCAAATGTTTCAACATTTCATATCCCAAATCCCACGTTGCATTACTAAGCAATATTCCGTATTGTAAATCCGGTGTGATTTCAAAATATCTCTTTTCAATAATTGGTCCCCTATCAAATTCACTTGTCATAATATGAAAAGTACCTCTCCAATAGGTTTCTCCATTATAAAGTCCATGACAAGCACATGCATTTCCTTTGTATTCAGGGAGTGGCGCAGGATGATAATTTATTGCACATTTTGTTTTTCCCAAAATATAGTCGTCTATTTTTTTAGGATAAGAAAAAGAAATCAGCAAGTCGATAGATGATTCTTCAAAATCTTCATTTATTTTATCCCGCGTTTTGTCATCATAGATGTTAATATCATTTTTTTCGCAAATTTCTCTAACGTTTTCACATCTATCTGGTATTAAACATCCTCTCAATTCAATATTCTCGTTTGACAATAAAAAATTTAATCCTCTAACTGCATTTTTTGAATTTCTGCACGCATATAATACTTGCTTCATTTTTCCTTTTTCTCCTTAAAATTCTAAAATAACGTTTTATAACGGCAAATATTGATGCCACGGGCAGAAAAATTCAATCTGTTGATATCCCATCTCTTGTAATTGTTCTTCTGTGTCAGCCGTATACGGACTTGCGACAACAACATTGTAATCCGTCAATCTTGGAGCAACTATTTCTACCCCATTGATTCGCAAGTGATGCAGTCTTTCATTGTTTTCAAAAATCATTTTTGGCTTATAAACTCCTCCAAATTGTCCAAAAAATTCTTCCGCATATCCACCTGCTCCAAATAAAACGAAATCTTTTTCTATGCATTTCAAAAGCAAATCATAATTATTATTTAAACTATATTTTTGTCTTTCTTTCTCAGGACATACTTTATCAATATTGTTTACAATATATCTATTTGATATCGTTTCTGTTGACGTATATGTTCTTATCTTGAAACCATTAAATGTTGCCCCTCTTTTTTTATAATATTTCTTCGCACTATCATTTCCTTCAACACAAAATATTTCCATGTTCTGTATCCCTTCAGAAAGCAACAATGAACATGCGGCTGTCCATAACGCACTCCCTATGCCCCTGTTTCGATACCCCTCTTTTGTATGAAAATAGTCTAGCAGTCCGCAATTCATTTTCCCCTCAAAGAACTTAACACCTGCAAATCCCACAACCTTTCCGTCCAAATCATATACAAGTATTTTTCTATCCGCTTTCCTATAATATATAATCCACTGTTCATAAACAGATTCTTGCGTCAATCCATTTAAATAGCATTCATTCATGATTCCTTGATATGCCACTTTTCGATTGTGCAAATGTATTTCTGCAATTTCTTTTAAATCTTTTTTCTGAGCAAACCTTATCATACGTCCCTTGCCCTACCTTCTGCTTTGTCAGTTCCAAACTCTATTGATATTTTTATTTTCATTCATATAAACCTTAAATATTCCGTGTGGTTTCTGCTGTTCTCTTGGCGGCAACACAGTATAATCTCCATACCATTTGCGCAGCACTTCATGATACCCTATTGGAACTCTACACTTCATAGTCTCAAAATCGCACAATATATATTCATCATACCATTTTTTTAACATCACACGTGTATCATCTGTAGCCTTTGGTTTATCGTAACCAAAATATCCTACCCCTATATACTCAGACTCATCATATGGATATCGCAGCATAATCTCATTCATTTTTTGAAACATATTCATATGCTCTTTCTTGGAATACTTCTCGGTTCCATACGGGATTACTATTTTTTCTTTCCAGCATCGCGTCCAATAACCAAATTCATCCATATAGCGTATCTGGTCATCATAATCTTTCGGATATCCACACAGCGGAAAAATATCTATTCCAATCCCAGTCATTGTTCTTATAGGAAACGACCTGAATTCTGTCAACATTTTTTTTGATTTAATTTTAGACAATGTACTTATCGTATAGTCATGGACACCTTCGTTAAACATACTATCCCAAAAGAAATCTGCATCCTCAGGGAAAATTTTTCCTAACCGTAAATAATCATCCACCGGCATAGCTATATCGATATCATCATCCCACGGAATAAATCCCTTATGACGTACAGCTCCTAAAAGCGATCCATAATCCAAAAAATAACGCAAATGATTCTCTTCGCAAAAACTTGTGAAAAATTGCAATACTTCCAACTGTATTTCCTGACATCTTCTCAATTCAATTTGCCTGCCATAATCTTCCTCCGCATATATATTTGGTAATTTGTTCATCGTAATATAGCTCAAATCCCATATACATTCCTTTAGATTTGGAAATGAAGTTTCGATATCATTTATAATATTACTTCCTTTTTGATAATCTGTTACTATAATGCAATAATTTTGGGGTTCATCAATCGTTTCTAGTACTTCTTTTACTCCCTGAACTTGTATGTCGTTCCATACTTCACCCCTTTTTTCATCATCGACCAAGACAATATTCTCTATATTATTTTCTTTCAAAAGAAACACTACTGTTTCTGACATACTATCCATTCCATCTATGATAATTGTCCTATGTAATAATTTCCTATTCTCTGCATCTTTGTTAATTATCTCTTCAATGTATTTACCACAGTTATCGTATAGCACTATCTTTCTCCTATATCTTTTCGTTGGACAATTTGCGTTTTAACTATATTATACCTCGTCCCCGCATATCCTTTAATGCGTCAATTAACCTATCATTATCCTCTAATGTCAAATTTCCGATATGACCAACGCGACAGACACAATCCTTTAATTCTCCACCATTTGGACAGATCCATATATTATATTCATCCTTTAATGTAATAAAAATATCATAAGCAGATGCCGTTGTCGGATGTAATGCCGTCATTGCATTTGACATGGATTCAGAGAAAAACACAAATGGCAATTCCAAAATTCTTTCTCTAAAGTTTTTTGCTAGTAACTGTATTTTTGATATTTCATGTTCTACTCCACCATTCTTTTCTATTTCCCTCAATCTTGCATTTATTTGTCTTAAAATCCCCACCGCAGGCGTAAATGGTGTTTGACCTCTTTCTCCATCCTTTAATGCAACTTTTAAGTTAAGATATAAACAACTCGGTTCATTGCTATCTATTCTTCTTAATGCTTTATCCGATAAAACAACAAAAGATACTCCCGGAGGACATGCTAACGCTTTCTGTGAACCTGCAATCATCACATCTACGCCCAATGCTTTCATATCGAACGGATCTGCCAAAAATGAACTGATTGCATCCACAATAAGAAACAAATCATTGTTTTTACAAAACTCACTAATAATGTTCATATCATAATAAACACCTGTTGATGTTTCATGTACGTTCACCACAAATGCTGTAAAATCTTTATGATTATGCACATATAAATCCTGTTCTGTAAGTTTTTTACCTTTTTCTAGTCTAATCTCCGTATACGGTATCTTATGTATTTCACACAAATCCACAAAGCGTTGTCCAAAACCACCACCATTAACAACAAGAACCTTATCATCTTTTGTCAGCGTATTTATAACTGCCGCCTCCATAGCCGCTGTTCCTGAACCAGTAAGAAACACCACTCTACCAGCTTCTTCCGCTCCAGAAAATTTTTTTACAAGAGTTTCATTTTCTTTCATTATCTTTGAAAATTCATCCGTTCTAAAATAAGGTACTTGTTCTGCACCTATTCTACATATTTCGTCAGAAGCCATCACTGGACCAACTGTAAAATTTAACATATCCTTTTTCTCTCTCATAATTAATGCTCCTTATTCCTCTGGAAACGAAATACTTGTTGCTGTATGTCTTGGTTTTCTACTTTCTTCTGGTGGTAGTGTCATATAATCCTTACCAAAAGAATGTTCCAAGAATCCTTCTGTATCCTTAGGGCATGTAAACCACGCATCTTCGAACCATATTTTATCTGTATCAATAAACCACTCTTTTTTAAATCCAGCGGTATCAACCGGATCTCCCCACCCTTGGATTCTTACCTTACTGAAACCTTTGTCATTATACTTTTCACTTAATTTTTCAAATATTTTAAAAGCTTTTTCTTTTGGGAATAAATTCAAAATCCAAAAACCAAACTTATTCATTCCTGGTTTATAATTTCCAAGTGCCACCTCTGAATACAACATTTTTCTTGCAATCCAGCATTTTGCATTATAGATATCCTTTGAGATCTTTTTTTCAGGCAAATCATCCACCGGAAAAATATCAATAAAAATACCTCTTCGCATGGTAAGCATATCCTGTCCTGCTCTCTGAAAGTTTGTACCATTTCGAAGCATTCTCGCATATCCCCATCGATATCCTGCATCTGTTTTATGATTTTGCAGAAAATACTTTTTTGTATTCAACTGCGTTTTACATACTTCACAAAATCGCTCATATTCACTTCTTAACATTCTGACATCGACATCATCATCCCACGGAATAAATCCCTTATGACGATATGCGCCAAGTAATGTTCCTGCATCTAACACATACGTTATATTGTTTTCTCTACATATGCGATCCAATTCCTTGAGCATATCCAATTCAACCATCTGCATTTTTCTGATGATTTCCTGCGTATATTCAAATCCCATCTTTCTCACCATACCTAAATCATTTTCTTACTATTCTGTAATCCTTTTCTTGCCGCAAGAATTCTTCCATAATATATGCAATCTTTATACTTTGTTCTTTCGTAACTCCTGATGCCATCTGCGTACCTTTTATTCTCTTTACGAAATGCTCTAATTCATATTGCAGTCCATTCCCCACATATTCGCACGTATATTTTTGCGTTTTATTAGCATCTTCAAAATGGACTTCTATGCATTTTGGCATCCACCATGGCGCCTTCACCAAAATGTATCCTTTTGTTCCAGAAATCAATAACTCACCTTCTGATTTCACGCCAATACCCGATTTCACTAATCCCATGGCATAAGAATGGTAGGAAAAGAACACTTTGGTAAAAATGTCTACCCCATCTTCATTTCGAAGAGACACATGATGTGATTCCACATAATCTTCTCCCAAAATACTTAGGACGGCAAAGCAGCCATAACTTCCCAATTCGGTCATGCTGCCGCAATCCTCCAGATGCGTCCACTCTCTCAAGCCCGGTTTTACTAATTTAGTAAAACACGCTTCGACATCCCTAATCTCACCAATAGGCTTTTCCTCTAACAACTCCCTTAATTTCTTATATCCCGGGCTATATGCCGTCTTGATTCCTTCCATTAGAACACACTGCTTTTCATCCGCCAATGCAAAAAGTTCCTCTGCCTGAGCGCCTGATACTACCATTGGTTTTTCACACAGCACATGGATACCTGCTTCCAGTGCCTTTTTGACATATTCTGCATGTGTTCCTAAAGGAGATGCGACATATACAGCTTCTATTGCATGTATAAATAGATTCCAATCAGAATATGCAGCCTTCACATGATTTTCTGCACAGAATTTTTCTGCACTTTCCATATGTGGATTGTATACACCTACAATCTCTACATCCAACCCTTGCCATGCATCATATACAAATCGTTTTGCAATTCTTCCTGTCCCAATAATTCCTAACCTTATCATTCATCCTACTCCAAGGCTTTATTTTTTTTTCGTTCCATCATAAATTTTTCAACAATACGTGACATTGTAACAGATTCTTCTTCCGTCAATTTATAATCTCTTCGACCAGTACCATTGATTTTTCCTATAAATTCGCTAATTTCATATCGCAAACCATCCCCTTGAAAGTTTGGTTCAAAATGTTCAATTACATTTGGATCTTCATATCGAACATCAAATTTATGCGTCAACCACCATGGTGATGGTGCTAGAATATAGCCTTCTGTTCCAGCAATAACAAGGCTTCCTTCTGATTTGACACCTACCCCCATCTTAGCTGTTGCCATGCCATTCGGATAACGCAATTGTATCTTTGTATAAATATCCACTCCGTTCTCATCGCAAATACTGTCAATGGTCACTTCCGAATAGTCTGTTCCATATAATTTAAAAATAGGTAGTAGTGTGTATCCAGCAAACTCCAGAAACGCTCCACCATATCTTGCATCGGTGCGTTCTCTTGATACTGGATTTGCAAGCCGGGAAAAACATGCTTCCACGTCTCGTATATTCCCTATTTTCCCGCTTTTTGCCACATTCATAAGTTGCTGAAATCCTGGACAATACGCTGTTTTGATTCCTTCCATCAAAACAACATGCATTTTCTTTGCAAGTTCATATAATTCAAAGGTTTCATTATATGTAAATGCTAGTGGTTTCTCACTCAAAACATGTTTACCATTCAATAATGCTTCTCTTGCATACTGATAATGCGTTTCATTTGGAGATGCAATATACACGGCGTCCACATGCTGTAAAAAATCAGCATATTTTTCTGTATATACTGGTATATTTTCTTCATTTTCAAATTGAATTGCACTTACCATTTCAGGATTATACGCACATTCCACTTCAATACCACTAACGTACTTCGATTCCGACATAAAACGAGGGGCAATACGTCCTGTTCCAACAATACCCATTCTTACAATCGGAAATTTTTCTTTTCGTATCATGGTAGAGGATACATTCTTCGTACGCTCCAAATAAACCACTTCACAATACGCTTTCAAATAATCAAAGTGACCTTCCCAATCAGAACCAACCGTAAAAATATCTACCCCATATTTTTGGATATCTTCTATTTTTTGTCCTTCATGGTCCTCAACGATAATTTCATCAGCAAATCCTGTTTTGCGCACGTTTTCTACGCGCTCCAAAAGAGAATCCACTACATTAACCTTACCTCTAGCCTCATCAAAGTGCTCTGTAGTCACTCCTACAATCAAATAATCTCCTAATGCTTTTGCTCGTTGCAACAGTTTGTAATGCCCCTCATGAAACAAATCATAGGTTCCATACGTTATAACTTTTTTCATATGCTCCTCCATGATATTATCAATGCATCCATGCATTGCTTGCTATTTTGTTTCCCCAAACACCTTCATATCTATTAAACTTTGCATCTGTTCATAAGATATCTGCGTTTGAAAAGTCTGTTCCATTACTACCTTTAACGCCAATTCCTGTTCCTTATAGTTCGGATAATCATGCCCACCTCGTATTTGTTTTGGTGTCATGTAATCTTCTCCATATTTTAATTTCAAAATATAATCAAAATTTTTTGGTACAGGTATTGTCGTATACTCAAACGGCATGTCAATCCATTCATCATAATATTCTTTTGGCACATGATAGTCCTGTCCATTTTGACGTCGCATCATAGAGCATACTTCGTCTGCCTCTTCCGGTGCACATTGCTGCATTGCCATATCCACCATTTTTTTAATTTCATGGTGTAATCTATTATTCCAGTCAATCTTTATTCCCAGTGCTTTTTCCCACATTTCCACAATTTCTTTATCGTCTGCAGTATATGGTGGTTCTTCTGATACCGTTGCTGCTGTAACCATCAGTGTATGTATTAAATGCACTAACTCCTCATCCTTTTTGGGATCTCTTGGAATATAATCAATTGGGAAAATATCAATTCCTGTAGAAAACGGACACATATGAAATCGTTCCAAAAATTCCGTATCAAAATTCATATGGCGGCTATTAATGACACGCATAATACAATTATCCTGCTCTGTATCATTATAAATATTTTTCATCTCAAACCACGCATCCAACTCCTGTGGAGCGATTTGGGCGAAACGATTCCAATCGTCACGCAACATTCCTATATCGATATCATCATCCCACGGAATAATACCTTTATGACGTACTGCTCCCAAAAGCGTACCCCATTCAGCAAAATATTTAATTTTATATTTATCGCAAATCCTCTTAATTTCTTCAAGTACCTCTATTTGCGATGCCCAATATCGCTTCATGCGTGAATCAACAAAAAAATTCTCTCGTTCTTCACCTTCAAAAAATTTTTCTTCCGGATTAAGCATCCCTATTCTCCTATTATCTCAAGATATCCCTTTGGAACAGCAATTGTACCTTTTTCAAATGGCAATTCTATTGTATCATCAAACCATTCTCTTGTATAAACAGTATTTTTTCCTATTTGCAAATCTGAAGTAATTCTTACTTTCTCTCCCTGCTCATTATAACCGGATGCCACAGTATCAATTGCGCGAGCAAAATTTCTTTGCAAATTTCCATCCTTGCTTATTTCAATATTTAGCTGCTTCGTCCATTCATCTACTAACGATAGTGTATCTTCATCATAAGGTGGCATGCATGGCACAATAGCCATTGTACGCAACATAGCATTTATAATATCTAATCGCGTCTGATCCATGATCTCATCTGGATCTACCATGTCCACTGGTGTAAGATCAATTCCTACAATTTCCCTACAGCCATGGAAACGTTCCATATAATTAGTATCCGCCACCAGATACGCGTCGGTCGTAATCAATGATCGAATATCTGTATATTGCTCATTCATATAAATACTTTGAAAAGTAAACCAAGTATCCAATTCCTGCCCTAAACAGTTCATAAATTCCACATAATCTTTTCGAAGCATACCAAGATGAATACCTTCTGCCTGTGCTAAATACCCTGCTTTGTGAACAGCTCCCAAAATGGTATCTCCTACGGCAAAGTATTTGATCTTTTTCTTATCACAAATGCGCTGAATTTCAGTCAAAATCTCCATTTCAGCAGCACGATTTCTCTTTGTTTCCTCCGAAACCATGCATCCATCTACCATATCTGCACAAAAATCATCAGCACAATACTCATATGTCGGTGTATTCTCCTGTGCCAAAAAATTGTCGTAATAACCACTGGCAACCTGTTCAATATATCTTAATGTATCCTCTTTTGTCTTGTCCTGTCTTTTTTCCTGTAGACTATCTATAAAGATTCCATAAAATGGATATCCATGACCCCCTCCTCGATTGATTGGTGTCATATAATTATCTCCATAATTCTTTGTCAAAATAAATTCATAGCCGCTAGGAACCGACACTTCAATATTTTCAAAAGGCATACGAATTCTGCCTTCAAAAACCTCTTTTGGAATATAATAATCTTGTCCATTCGCTAATCGATGTGGCACTGTATAAAAATCTGCTTGTTCCTTTGAATACAAATTCAATATTTCATCTTTCAAAATGAACAATTCTTGATTTGTAGGTTCTTCCTGCGAAAAATCAACATGACACATTCCACAAATTGTTTCCAAAAGGTTTTTTTCATTTTTCTTTGCATAATAATATTCATTGCCGTCTGGAGCATATGATTTCATTTGTTCACGTAAATGCACAATTTCGGAAATCACTTTCAATGCATCATACTGCTCCTTTTCTAATTTTTTATCTCTAGGAACAGCATCTATAACAAAAACATCCACGCTGGACGGAAATGGGAATCCATGATAACGCTTCAAATCAAAACGATCTGTCAAAATGGTGAGCGAATTGACTATTTTTGACGCATGTGCTCCCCAGTCAGCCTCCTCATACACATCATAGAACTCCAATTCATTTTGGCAGTATTGAATAGCATACTTCAACTTATCATAATCTTCTCGTAGCACCCCTATATCAATATCATCATCCCAGGGAATATATCCCTTATGACGTATCGTTCCAAGCAATGTGCCCCAATCCACAAAATATGGGATATGCAATGCCTGACATAAAATATCTACTTTATGCAGTACTTCTATATTCGCAGCCCACGCGTGCTTCATAAGTGGCTCAATATAAAATCCATTTCTTGTTTCCCCTTCAAAAAATTCTTTTGGAAAATCAAGGACAACAGATTTTAAATCAAGCATTCCAACTTCTTGACATCTTTCTAAGAATACATTCCACTCTGCATTCTTTCTTTCTTCTATCTCCTGCGTCAGTAAATTTATTTCATCGTAATCGGTTGATTCAAAATCAAATTTATCAAAATCAAATTGTTCTGCATATCTATCGGGAACAATTCTCTTAATATACGCACAGCGCACATAATCTATATTCAAAATTTGTAACGCTTGTAATGTCCATTGACAAATTTCTTCGTTTTCAAAAATACACGTCACACAACTCTCATTTTTCTTACTTTCTATAATATCAATTACAGTACCTTCGCTAATCATAATTGCAGATACCATAACATAAGCGCAAATTTTTGCCGCATAGAATTTCTGGTTTTCTCCATAAGTTCTATACGATGCCTGTACTTCATCCAGCGTTTCCTCTGCTAGATTACAAATTTCGATGTAATTCTCTTCTTTCCAAAATGCTGATATTTTTTTTTCAAGTCTTTCTACTTCTGAGTTTGTTTTATCCATCTTTTCCATACTGTTACCTACAATATCATTTCATCAAATATTTATTTTAAAAAGGGAGCCATGGTCTCCCATGACTCCCGGAAGTATTGTGTACGAATACTTTTTCAAAAATTTCTTCGTAACTTCAATTACTGAAGAAGTGATAATACACCCTGTGTTGACTGATTTGCCTGAGCAAGCATTGACTGGCCAGCCTGCTGAAGAATATTATTCTTAGAGTACTTAACCATCTCATCAGCCATATCTGTATCACGAATACGTGATTCTGCTGCTGTTACATTTTCAACAACGTTATCCAAGTTGTCGATTGTATGCTCAAGTCTGTTCTGTAAAGCACCAAATGTAGATCTTGCAGTTGAAACCTGCTCGATTGCAGATGCAATCTTAGCTAACTGATTCTTTGCTGTTGTTGTATCCTTAATAGATCCTACTAAATTAGCAATCGTAGCTAACTTAACTCCAGAAATCTTAATTGTGTTAGCTGAAGCTGCTGTATAACCAACGAAAATTTCTACTGCAGATCCCTTTAACATGAACTTGCCATTGAAGTCTGTTGTAGAACCGATACGACCGATTTCCTTCTTCAACTGCTGAACTTCATCATTGATAGCCTTGATATCTTTTGTAGAGTTTGTTCCGTTAGCTGCCTGAACTGCCAACTCATTCATTCTCTGAAGCATTGAATGTACTTCTGTTAAAGCACCTTCAGCTGTCTGTACTGCAGATACACCATCCTGTGCATTTGTAGAAGCTCTGTCAAGACCTCTAATCTGCTTACGCATCTTTTCAGAAATTGAAAGACCAGCTGCATCATCTGCTGCACGGTTAATTCTGTAACCAGAAGATAACTTCTCTGTGCTCTTTGCCTGCTGTCCAGCTGTAATGTTAAGAACTCGGCTAGCGTTAGCTGCCTGCATGTTGTGTTGTACTACCATAATTCATTCCTCCTTGAATATAATCTGTCTTCCATGACAGATGTGATTAATAATCAGTGATTCCACCTTCGCCGTACACGCTCCGGCTTCCTCACGAGCAAGTGTTTCTTGCCCTTGTACTTTCTATATCGGAGACATTTTCCAATACTTAATACCTAAATGGAAATTTTTTATTTTTTCCGATCCATAAACTGCGGATCAACCGTATTCATCTTCATCATATTCTGGTAATAAGAATTGACAACCTTACGGCTCTGACGGATCTCCTTGGTCTGGGTGCGGATCTGGCTGAACTTTGCCTTTGCCAATTCAGAGTTCTGCTTCTCCAAGACCTGTAGGTTGGAACTGCGCTGTGTGATCTCCCGGATCATCTCCTGCATGTGAGCGATGGAATCACGGTACTGATCCCGATTGTTTTCCAACTGATCCTTGACCTTTGCAAAGAAAGCATCAAAGCCCTGATCCAGAGCCGAAAGCCGATCGATCAGTTTTCCTTTTTCTTCGATATTCTCTTCAAAAGCCTCCGGCGACGCATTGGGATCCTTTAAGATCTCTGCCTGTTCCTGACACAGCACCTGCAAGCGGCGCAAAAGATCGATCTTAGACTCCAGACTGTCTTCTAAAATCTGAATATAATTTTTCTCGTCCATCCTTGCTCCTCTTATGCTACCACTGTGCCGTTCTTTGTGATCTTCATGACTTCTTTCCATGTATCACGCATCGTGCGCAGATGTTTTAAGACCTCTTCTAAAATCTCCGGATCTTTTTTCATATTCGCCTGAATCAGGCGATCCAGAAGATAATCATAGACAGCATCGAAATCTTTTGCCGTTGCATATTTATGATTCAAGGTTGCCTTAAACTCACCGATAATCCGTTCTGCCTTCTGGATATTGGTATTCGCCTTGGCATAATCTTTATTTTCGATCGCAACGACCGCAATATTGCAAAACTTGATTGCCCCCTCATAGAGCATAAGTGTCAGTTCTGCCGGTGAAGCCGTCATGATCTTATTCTTTGCATACGCATTATACCCATTATTAGGTACCATTGGTTTTCCCCTTCCTACTCAATTATGAATTTCCAAACAATGATGACAAGGATGATGTCGAACTCTGCAGTTTTGCAAGAGAGGACTCCATCTTTGAAAACTGGTTATAGTAACGATCTTCATAATCCTGAATCTTTTCTTCCCACTGCTTGATCAAAGTGGTGTAGTTGCTATACTCAGAAGCCATCTGCTTGTCATTGTAGATGGTATAGGTACTTCTTAAATTGGTACCCTTCATCTGCTTATCCAGTGCTGTATACAGACCGGAAGTCAACTGCTTCATAAAGTCAATAACAGAATCCGGATCGTTTTCCAGTGCCGTCATGAGTTTGTCGGTCTTGCCGGAGGTAGCAGTATCCTCAGAATCCCCATCGATATGATATGCATAGTTCTCATTCTTGGAAGCATTCAGATATCCCAAGGTAGAGATACCAAAACTTGCCAGAGAATAGGACTTACCATTGACTGTATAAGACTGCATCATGGCACTCGTCATAGCATTCTGAATGGTTCCCAGCGTGGAATCCTTTCGCAGGATGGCATCCTTGATCTTGGTCTCCCACTTTTCGATCTCGGAATCGCTCATAGAAGACTTTTCATCATCTGTCAATGGATCGTAACCCTTAGCGGAATCTGCATTGTAAAGACTGGTAATCTCATTGATGATCTCATTATACTGAGTCAGAAAATCCTTGATCTTGTCATAAAGCCCCTGGGTATCCGTATCGGTATTGATGCTGAGTGTCTCACCCGCAGCAGTCGTTGCAAGCGCTTTGATCGTCAGCCCATTGATATTAAAGGTATTGGTTGATGACGTAAACTCCGCATCATTTAAGATGATGGTCGCATCCTGTGCATCTACACGGGTCGCACCTTCATTGTAAGCAAACGCTGTCTCTCCGGTCACGATCTCTTTTGCCGTTGTGATCTTATCCGTAATGGATGCTGCCAGATCTGCCAGTTTATCACTGCTTAAAACTCCATTCTCATAGTACGCAGAATAATCCTTGACATCCCAGTAACTGTTAGCCGCAATGGTAGCATCGTTGGTCTTGGTTGCCAGCGCGATCTCTTCCAGTCTTGCCTTTGCCTCTGTCATCTGATCATCGCTCAGATAATATGCCGCCTTATCCTCGTCGGTATAGATGGCATTATCATCCACAGCCATTACCGTCTTCAACTGTGATTTCAAGGTATTTAAAGCTGTAGAATCTGTCTTTTCGGTCTCTGTGCCATCTTCCGCGGTCTCAGTTTTTTTCGTGATCAAACCCAACTTCTCTGCAAGGGTATTGATCTCTTCGGATGCCAGTTCAATCTTCTCATCCGCAGATACATTCAAAGACGGCTTGTCCTCATCTTCTACATCCAGATAGGTTCCGTTGACCTTGATAGTCTTAGTATTGTAATAGTGATAGCCGGTTACATTACCATCGTTGTCCTTGACCTCACTCCGTCCAGTGTAGGTCTGTCCATCCGGTCCTACATAGGTCTTGTCCTGATTTGCCGTCTTTAAAAGTTGAATCAGGCGCGAGCCTTTATCTTTTGCAAGAACATCATTTACCGCATTTTTTGCTTCGGTATAATCAATCTTTGAAGTCAGTTCTTTCTTTTCTGCATCTAACTTGCTGTTGCTGTCATAGGCATTGGCAAGTTTTTCCATGATCCCCTGGATTGCCTTTTGAGTCTCGGAAGCACTGTAAGTAACGCCTGCGCGCACGATCGCCTTTCCGTCAGAATCATACTTGATATTGCCATCATCATCCAATTCAAAATAGGAAACCACATTGCCGTCTGCATCGGTGCCCATGGTACCAAGTGCATAAGCAGCATTTGCCTTATAGGCAGCATCTGTCGCATCGGACTTCACCAGGATTCCCAAGGATGACAAGACCTTGAGTCCATTGCCATCTGCGGCCGTCAGAGCAAAATCATTGGCTGTACCGGTCTCTGTGGAACTGACAAACATTCTGGAGTTGGTCGCATCAAAACTAGCCTTAACACCTGCATCATTCATGGCTTTGACAACATCAGAGATCTTGCTGTCCTTACCAATCGTGATATCCTTGGTGCCGGATGCTGTCTTGACAGAGATTGTCGTATCTGCACCGGTATAGCCCAAAGAAGCCAGTGTCGTATCCTCAGTCGTGCCTTTGGCAAGTTTGGCCCCTGTGATATAACCGGATCTTGCCAACTGCCTGATCTGCAGACTCTGTGTACCATTGATGGCATTGCTGCCCGCTGTGATCGTTGCCTTTGTTGCATCTGAAACCGTCGTCTTTTTCATGCTGTAAGCAGATGAAAAACGCAGACTACTGATAGATGAATATAAACTATATACTTTGGTATTCAAAGCCTTCCATGCATCCTGCTTGTAGGACAACTTGGTCTGGGCTTTCTGATATTTTTCTTTCTTTGATACATAAGTAGATACCATAGCGGATACTAATGATTCTGTATCCATACCTGATACCATACCTGACATACGAATTGTCATATGCTGCCTCCTATCTTCTCTCGTCTACCATGATCCCCGCCATTTCCCAGACCTTGGCGATCATATCCAATGTCTTTTCCGGTGGAAACTCCTTGATGACTTCCTTTGTCTCCTTGTCCACAATCTTGATCGTCACACGGTTGGTTGCCTCATGGATGCCAAAGACAGCCTCCTCATTGTGTGCATTCTTATTGATCGTATCTACAGCCTGACGGATCTGTTCGTTGCTCGCCTGTCCATCTTCCCGAACATTTCCTGTCTTGACACCATCTTCCGTGATCGTAACAGCATCCTTTGCCTTTTGCTGCATGCTCATGTCATTGGTAGACGCTGTACCACTCTTTGCCGGTACAGCCTGCGCAGCCACATTAGCACTTCCCTGACTCTGGTAACTGCTGTTTACCTGTTGCATTGATTCTACTTTCATCCTTACACCTCCGTGTGCAAAATATAAACGACATCAATTCTTCTACATCTTATATCGACTGTGCGCTGGAATTCTTAACCCCACATGCAAAAAGAGATTTGCGGATCTTCTCCCACAAATCTCTTCCTATCCATTCTTTTTAAAACAGGTTTTCCAGTGCTTCCAGACCTTCCACATTCATGGCTTCCTTGGTCTCTTCCTGGATCTGCAAATATACTTCCTTGCGATAGATCGGCACATCCTTTGGTGCAGAGATACCGATCTTGATCTGATCTCCGCGGATCTCCAATACGCTGATCTCAATATTATTGTTGATGACGATGGATTCGCCTTTTTTTCTCGTTAATGCCAGCATCTCTTACTCACCTGCCTTCTCTTTTCTGCTCTTTAAAATGTCATAGATCGGGAAACGTGTCTGCACTTCATCTTCCACGATGATCTGCTCGCCACGGAGATTATCGGTGTTGATGATGATCGGTCCTTTGAGATTGATCGTCATCCGGGTAATGTCCGATGGCACACGGATCGTCACCAGCACAAACAAAGATTCCTCACTAAACTGACCCAGTGGTGTTAAAAGTTCATCATTGACGGTCGGATTGTAGTCCGCGCAGATGCCCGCCGGATCTACGACCGGCATAGCAAACTGTGGCTCATCCAGTGATTGCAGCCACATGATCTTGCCCTGCTTTTCCTCATCAAAGATCAGGGTAAAACGTTTCATATCCGGATAACCGATCAAGCCTCTGCCCAAGGTGATGATCTTTTCCTCTGCTATATCAATTTCCCCAAATAGTCTTGTTTCTACTCGCATATTCCTCTCCTTTTGCCTTTGTTATGGCACATTTTATAAATAGTTCAAAAGTGTCATGCCACTCAGTTTCCCTGCCGCCGTCAATGATGACTGGTAGGCATTATACATGGCTGTATAATTGATGATGATCTCTGAAAGATCCAAGTTGTCATTGTCAGACTGCAATTCCTGCAAAGTCTCCTGCTGGTTGCTCATTCTGGTCTCGGTCAACTGCAACTGGTCCCCTGTACACCCCACCTGGGTGATAGACAGGTTAATATTGCTCAGATAGCCATCAACCTTGCCAATCTCGGAACTGAATAACTTTTGCAGATGGTCGTCTGCGTAATCAGCCTCTTTCTGGGCTGCCGTGATCCATTCATCCAGTTTGGTCTGGTACTCTTTCTCGGCATACTGGGCTTCCCCCTTCATTGCCTTTAACTCGGTCAGTTTGTCATGCGCTCTGATCGCATTGGTCACAGATGTGATCATATCGTCAATATCTCTTTGGATATCACTGTTGAAAGCATCGGATGCCTCGGTATTTACCGTCAGTTCCTGATTGTTGGCAACGGTATAATTGATATCGTAGCCGATTTCCTTGCCATTTTCATCATACTTTTTATAACTGATCGGATTGTTGGCATCCGTCTTGTTGGTACAGTTGAAATAATACTCCGGCCGCAGTTCCCCTTTGTCAAATCCGGTCTTGTCATAGGTCGTAGAAATGGTCGCCTTGTTGGTACGGAACTCCGAGGAAACCTGCTCGCCAAGTACAATGTTTCCGTTTTCCTTGATCAGGACAATATCATTGTCGCCGACCTGCTTCTGTCCCATAGCAGCCGCCCAGTCCTCCTCAGTATCAAAGACATACATGGTTCTTGCCGGATTGACTGCCGCACCGCCTGCATCTACTGCGGTAGCCGTCTTGTAGGTAAAATTAGAGCCATCGGCATTGGTGCCGGTCTGATCTGTTGCATTTGCCAGATCGATGGTCCTGGTCTGTTCCTGACCGTTGGCATCCTTGGTCGTGTAAGAAAATGCCTGCATGTCATCGATCTTGTTATAAGAGGTACGCAGTCTGTAATAATTAGACTGCAAGGTATCGGAAATATCGCTGTTTAAGACCTCATCCTTAGTTGCCGGCACCTTGACATTGCCGGTATAATAGCGAAAACTCTCCAGATCTTCATAGGTAAAGGTCTGATCGATCTGATAAGAGGTCTTGGTTTCATTCTCCGTAAATACCAGATCCTGATCGGTACGATAGCCGGTAAATACCGTTCTTCCCGCATAGTCTGCATTACCTTCTGCATACAACTGGCTCTGCAAAGACTTCAACTGCTTGAGGATGGTATTGCGGTCTTCCTGATTCAGGGTATCCGTGGATCCGTTGACACACTGGGTACGCACATCCGTCATCAATGACTTCATGTTGTTGAGGGCTGTCTCAGTTACATCCAGCCAGGACTCTGCATCCGGGATATTCTTCTTGTAATACTGATCAACACGGCTCAGGCTGGTGCTCAGACGAAGGGAGCGAATGGCAACCACCGGATCTTCGGATGGCTTATTGATCTTCTTTTGTGTCGTCATCTGGTTCATGGATGAATTGACACTGCCTTTCGTTCCATTGATATTATAGGAAGAGTTCCTCAAAATCATATTGTTCGTAACACGCATACTCGTCACCTTTTCCTTTTCTTATAAATCACACGTTCTAAACTACACACCTGTGTTTAAGATCAACTGATCGTACATATCTGCCAATACGGAAATGCACTTGGATGCCAAATTGTAGGCATTCTGGAATTTCATCAGATCCAATGCCTCCTCGTCCTCGTCCACGCCGGATACGGACATTCTCTGGTTGTTGATCGTTGTACTTATGCTGGTATAGTTATCGGTAAAAACATCACATTCCTGCGTATCTACCGTAACATCTGCATAGATACATTGTAAAAAAGTATCGCCACCGCCACCGCGGAAGAGTTCTGTCTTGCTCTGCAGATTTTTTAATTGCTCGATCAGATCATAGGCATCTACGCCATCCTCTGTATCTGACTTGGTATGGGTCGCAAAACGATCCGGGTCGCTGCATTCCTCTGCGATCTTGACATTGCCCGCAGTCAGTTGATAGTAATTATTTGCCGAAGAAGTAAATGTCGTTCCAGAGACATTGCCGTTGGCATCGGTCTCATTTAAGGCATCGGACATATCATACTCTGTCCCCAGCGCTTTGTTCTGTGCCACAAAGACAGATCCCATGTCATTGCCATCGGCATCCACGCCGGTTCTTTCAATGCTGTTAAACGCCTCACAGAAAGATCGCAGGAAAGTGTTCATCTGGTTCATGTAATACGGAACCCCCATGAAACTAACGCTCTCCCCGACTACCAGTTTCTTGTTGGCAAGTTTGGTCTGTTCATCCGTCGTGAGCGGCTTGTTCAGATCAAAGGCATAGGAAGTGATGTTGCCATCGGCATCCGTTTCACATTCAAAGGAATCATAGAAATACTGCTTATTGTTGACCCAGATAGAGCCGGATGCCGGCATGTTCATCTTGTCGATATCTGTAATATTGGCTCCCGTGATCGTCATGGAAGTGCTGCTCGTCTTCGTCACACGTCCGGTCAGATTCTCGCTGTTATTGCCATCGCGGATCTCAAACATGGCACGCAATTCGCCGCTCATGTTGGTCGCAGTCGCATCAAAACTTGCTCCTGTGGACGCCCAGACCAGATCGTAAAGTCCTTCCACATCGGACTGATTGTATTTGTAATCTCTGGACTTGCAGGCAAGGGCATTGTATTCGTAGTTGTCTACCAGGGTCTGTCCGTTGATCTTGACTGTATAATAGGTAGCCCCTGTATATTGATCCTCGTAATTACTGTTGGTTACTTTCTTTTCCTCGACCTTGGTCGGTACGATCTTGGAAAGTTCATCTACCAGCGTTGCACGCTGATCGCGGAGTTCGTTGGCATGTCCCCCCTCCATCTCAATGATATTGATCTGCTTGTTGAGCATGGAGATCTTCTTGGCGATGGAATTGACATTGTCGACCGTCGTCTTGATCTCATCATTGATGGACGTCTGTAAACTCTGTAACTGCTGTGCCGTACTGTTAAAATAAGTGCAGAGTTCTCCGGCGGTGCTTAAGAACTCATTGCGGGATGCACTTGATCCGGCATTAGTCTTGACAGCATCTAAGGCATTGAACATCTTGGCATAAATGGTAGAGAAACCGGAACTTGTTGTGGTCGAAAACGTTCCGTCGGTATAATAGTTCTGGATCTGCTCCATATAGTAGAGTTTCTTTTCGTAAAGCCCCAGTGTCGCCTGATTGTTCCAGTATTTCTCATCGTAATATTCATCACGTAATTGAGTAACGGAATCCGCCGTAACACCGGTTCCTGTGCTGCCGTATCTCTGATAGCAGCGAAGGGCAGAAGATGCGGTCAGATTGACGACCTGCTTGCTGTATCCCTTGGTCTGCACATTGGAGATATTGTTTGCCGTTGTATTGATGGATGCCTGTGAGGCATTTAAGCCCGAGTAGGCAACGGTAAGTCCAAAAAATGAAGATGGCATAGCGTCTTTGCCCTCCCTTCTATAATGAGTTCAGCAGATAATCGATCATGGTACTCACCACATTGATATATCGGCTGGATGCGTTGTATGCTGATTGATAACGGATCATGTTGGTCAGTTCCTCGTCGGAAGAAACCCCTACTACCATCTGCCTGTTGTTGTCGATGGTATCTGCTGTCCCCTGCAAACTGTCAGAAGTCGTACTGTAGACAGAACCGACGGTTCCAACCTCGCCGATCCATTTGATGTAAAAATCGGTAAAGGTACATGGTGTCGTATCGGTAGGATTGAGCAGGTAATTTTCCTGATCCCAGATACGCTCCAGATTGGCGCCCAAAGTATAATCGATCTCTCCTGTCTGTTTTTTATAGGGAATCAGACTCTTTTCATCGATGATGTCCGGGTTGATGACGGTATCCTCGATGGTATAGCAGGTCGATTCATCGCTCGGATCTTCTTCGTTATATACATAAACTGTACTGCCATCCGCAAGGGATACCTTGGTGTAGCGGTCGCAACCGATGCGGGAGAAAAGTTCGTGTGGCGGCAATTCTCCATCACTGCCGACCGAAGCATTTGCCTCATCTAAGATCTTGGTATCCGCCGTGATCGTCCAAGTCTTTCCTGTCGCATCCACACCGGTTATGCTACCTCCGCCAAGATTGGAATTAACTGCCCCATAGGTCGTATTCGGACAGAGGGTATCATTGATGGCGGTCACGATGCTATGGAAAAGAGTGTCCAGTTCCGCCTCTGTATTCATCATGATGGAATTGGAAAGCCCGGTACTATAGTCGTATGCGCTAAGCCCTGCCATATCCAGATAATTGGCATGACCGCTACCTCTTGCCAAAAGAAGCGCCTTGACCTCTCCCACATCCGTGCCGTTGGTGGCATTGGCATTGTCCGTATCGAATACATAATAGTAGTCTTCATTCTCGGTATCAGATAACTGCGGCCAGTATGGGGTCTGGAAACCTGTCAGTTTATCCTCGTGCATCGCCATCTGGTAGACATTATTCTCGGTAACAAATTCCACATTGTCGATCTGTACCTTGACAATACCATCAACATTTTCGGAATAAGATACCTTTGCAAGACTGGAGAGTTCATCTAAATAGAGGTCTCTCTGATCGCGCAGATCCATGGCTGTCTCCACTTTGCCTGCTTCCACTCTCTGTATTTGTAAATTTAATTCCTGGATTTTGGTGCCCAGTTCGTTGATGCGGTCAACATCATCGGAAATCTTACGATTGATCGTTGACTGATAACTTTGAAGTCCCTGATTCAGACTACTTACACGGCTGACAAAAAGGGATGCCTTCTGCATGACCAGATTCTGGTTGACTGCATCGGACGGATCCTTTGCAAATTCAGAAAATGCTTCATACAGATCGGCAAGCGAGGTCTGAAAGGCCTGTCCCTGCGTTTCCTGTAAATATGTCTCTACCTCGGAGACCGCATCATAACTGGCGGCATAGAATGCCTGACGTCCTGCTGCGGACCGATATGCTTTATCTAAAAAAAGATCTCTCGCATGAACCACATCACCGATATCCACACCGAGTCCTGCCCGCTGTGTACTGATAGATGCTGATGCAAAAGATGTATAATTTCTATCTGCAAATACGACCTGCTGGCGTACATAGCCCTTCGTATTTACGTTTGCTAAATTGTTGGCAACAACATTCAGTGCATTTTGTTGTGTCTGTAATCCTGACGCTCCCACGTACAAGCTTCCGAATCCATTAGCCATGGTATATCCTCCTCTAACTCTAATTCAAAAGCCCCGGTTATCCTTTTATTGGGATGTATCAAAGCTACTGCTGCCAAGCAGTTCTCCCGTGTTGTAAGCGTTCTTGTCATAATTCGCTGTTTCGGGTGCCTGCTTCAGACTCTTGAACAAAGTCAGGTCAAACTCAACCATCTCTAATGCCTGCTGGAGAAGTACACTGTTTTGTGCATTTGCTGTCTGTAAACGTGTGGCAACGTCTACAAGTGCGTCTCTGGCTGCCGTCAGATCGCGCTGCTCTTTTGGCTGTCCGTCTAACTGCTCGATGACATTGGTCACAGTCAACTGCTCACCGTCATGTCCTAAAACTACAGCCATATCGCGAAGAATACTCACGCGCTTGTTTTCCAGATTTTTCAAGTCACTACTGATACTTTCTTCTGTAGCAGTCACCTCTTCCAGATCAGCCACTGCACCTGCAATGATCGCCTGTCTCTTGTTCTCGGACAGTTCCAGTAATCTGGTATAACATGCATCTTCTTTTTTCATTCCTACGAGTAATTCTTCTACTAAACTAGCCACTTACGATTCTCCTTACAGTCCCATCTGATATTTTTCAAGCAATTTGCTTGCAAAATCTCCGGTATCTACCTGATAATCATTTGACTCGTACTTTGATTTCATTTCAGCAACTTTATCTTCCCTGATATCCGAAGCTTCTGCGACTGCCTTCTTTGCGATCTGATAGTCACGTCCAAAAGATGAAATCTGCACTTCGTCTCTTCCCATAGCACTTGCTGACGCCGGGCGGGTGCTTGAAGTCTTATTCGTCTTATAGAGTTGTGCTACCTGATTATATGCTTCTACACGCATAATGGCACTCTCCTTTCTTCCTTGAAACATGAAGCTCTTTTTGCTTTTACACAATGATTATCGGTATTCTGAAAAAAAATATTATACCCCGGAGGAAAATTTTTCTTCCGGGGTAGTGTTTAAAGAATAATCTCCGACACATCGCTTTCTTCTGTGCCGACATATTTGTCTAATTGCTTGGAAACATGTAGTACCTGATCCAAAATACTCTTGGTCTGGTCGGCATTGGTCAGGTTCTTGCTGCTCAAGCCCTCCGCCTGCGCCGACGCTGCCGTAACTTCTTCCGAGGTTGCTGACAGGTGGGTAATGCTGTCCACGATATGATTGTTGGCTTCGGAAAGATCTGTCAGCATAGTGTCGATATCTGAGATATCCTGTGTCAGTTGTCCTACATTAGTATTCATTTCATCAAAGGTCTCTACTGCTCTGCCGATCAGTTCATTCTGCTGTCCGGCGGCGCTTGCAGATTTGGCAACGACATTCACGGCATCTGCTGCATTTTCGGAAAGTTGACCCAGAATCGATGCAATGTTTTCCGTCTCCACACGGGTCTTTTCTGCCAGTTGACGGATCTCATCTGCAACGACTGCAAAGCCCTTGCCCGCTTCGCCTGCTCTGGCACTTTCGATGGATGCATTAAGCGCTAACAGGTTGGTCTGGCTGGAAATATCAAAAATGGTATCAGCGATACCCTTAACGGCATTGGCACGTTCCTGCAAAGTCTGCATGGTTACTGCCACCTCATCATTGGTCTCTGCGATCGTTTCAGACTGGTTCTGGATCTCCTTGACGATGGATAAGTTTTCCTCGTTTAACTCCTTTGCCTTTTCCGCGATCGTAACCATGCTCTCAGAGTGATGAAGGGTCTTTTCGATCGCATCCTGGATGCTCTGGGTCATCACGGTCTGGTTCTGTATATTCTCTGCGGTTGACTGGGTACTGTCGGTAATATCCTTGACTGCCCCTGTCACAACGCTGGTGGATTCATTCAACTGGTTCATGATATCCATGGCACCCGCCGTACCCTTTCGTACTTCACTTGCCACATAGATGACATCCTGCATCATCTTTTCCTGCTGGTCTTTCTCATCCTGTAGGCTGCCCAGCATATCCAGACGGAACTTCTTGCCGGTCCCTTCGATAAAGCAGACTACGATCAGGTAGAAGATAACGATCGCCGTTGCCGTACAGATGTCAATACGGTCTACCGTACAATCCGGTTTAAAGAACTTTTGCACGGTTGTTGCGATCTCTGTCAGCATGATCGCTACCGCGGAACTGACCATGAACTTGGAGTCATAATACAGGATATAGACTGCCATCGGTGCAACAACTGCAAAGCGCATATAATAACTGTCAAAGGCAGTGGTCGTAAACAGTGTCAAAAGCACCAGTGCCACCAGTGATATCCAACGGATCTTGCTGCTGTCGCGCTTGCGCAGATATGCGATCAGCATAGCCACCACCGTGACCGCCGAAATAAGAAAAGTCGTCCCTGTAAATGCCGCTGTCCTGTATCCCCTCAAAAAAGCAACAAATACGATCATAAAATTACAGATAGAAAAAATCGTAAAGACCTGCCATTCCAACCGGTTCACATGCTCGGTCTGACGATCACTATCCGCATAAAGATATTTTTGTGTCTCTGTCATGATATTGAAATCCCCCTTCATCAGCATTTTGTAAACATATTTCTATTATATACATAGAGTCCCTGCAAAATCTACGCTTTTTCGGCATTTTTACCGAAAATTTACGAAACTCCTAATAAAACACAGGAAAAAATCCACATGCCTTGATCTGACATGTGGATTTTCATTCGTAATTGAGTTTTTCTTAATAAATGACTAGTTTGCTGCTTCTCTTCTCTTCTTGAGTTCTGCAACGTTTGCATCTACTCTTGCCTTATTCAGAGGGAAAATGAACATAAGTACTAATCCACAAAGAATGTAGATCACTGCTGGGAAGAAAGTAGCCAAGTTGTAAATACCATTTGCAACTGCCTCTGTCTGTCCTGCTGCAAGTTCATCGTATCCAATCCATCCAAGTGCCCATCCGGAAAGACCACCAGCGATTGCCTGTCCAATCTTTCTTGAGAATGAGTAGATACCATAAATCGTACCATCGTCACGATTTCTTGTCTGTACTTCCATATCATCGATAACGTCTGTAACAAGTGCCCAACACTGCATCTGGAAGAAGTACATACCAAGCATAGCTACGAATACCATTCCTACGAATGCCCATACATTCTTGATGTGTAAGCATCCAATGATAAAGTAGAGAATACCAGATACGAACATACCAACCATACTACATTCTCTCTTACCAAATTTTGTAGCAAGTTTTGTAGAAATACCTGCAAGTACGATCATACATGGAAGCATCAATAATGCAAATACAGACAATGCCTTTGTGTTCTTAAAGTAATCAGCAAATAAGTATGTGTTAATACCCTGCCCCATAAGAGATGCCAACAGAAGTAATACAGCTGAAAGTACAAGTCCTAACAAAGCTCTGCTTGTAAAAAGAGTCTTTAATGTCTCTGCTGTTGATTTCTTTTCGCTTGCTGGCTTTGGCACATACGCAACACGTTCTGTTGTGAGTGTATAGCAAAGTAAGTAACAAATAATAGCGATGACAGAGAATACGCCTGCAACCACAGAAATACGAGATGCAGATACAACCTGGTTACCCTGTGCATCGGTATGATATACAAGCATCGGTGCCATAATACCAATCATAATACCGGCAACACCACCACCCATAGAACGGAATACAGAAAGAGAACTTCTGTCCTTAGGCTCTGCTGAAATAACAGATGCCATAGATCCGTAAGGAATATTGATGGATGTATAGAAGATAGATCCCCAAAGGATATATGTGATAAACATATATGCTACTTTAGCACCGTAAGAAGCATCAACCAGGAAGGACTGATACATCAGGAAGGATGCCAGTGCTACAAAAGCACACATACGAAGAATCCATGGACGAATACGTCCGTTCTTTGTTGGCTTTGAATTATCAACAATACGTCCCATTCCGATATCTGTAAATGCATCCAGACATCTTGCAATAAGGAACATCGTTCCTACCATACCCGCTGAAATACCCATAACCTTTGTGTAAAATACCATTACATAACTACTTGCAAAGATAAATGAGAAATCATTTGCCAAATCGCCACACATGTAGCCGATTTTGTCTCGTAAGCCAAAAGGTCTTACTTCTTTTGTTTTACTCATAATAAACTCCTCCTAAAAAAACACTTTTTATTATTTGTCTTTTCTCTTAATCTTATTGAGTTTTCTGTTCAACTCAAGAAGTTCTTCTTTTGTAAACTGTTTGCCGCCGCCTGCAGTTCCCATAAGGTTGAGCATACGCTTAACAGAGAAACCACCAAGCATCTTCATCATGCCTTCGCGATCAACACCAGCTGCTGCTCCCGCTGCGCCGCCATCAGCGTCTTTCATAATCTTAAGCATCAATTCGCCAATGAACATCTTACCCTTGATGGTCTTCATGATATCACCAATCTGGTCATTGATGTTGAAGTATCCTTCTGGCATATCAATATCAAACCAGTTAAGAACTTCGCCTTCTTCCTTCAAACGATATTCTTCATTGAAGGTATCCACCTTGCGAATCTTGCTTTCATCACTGCAATCACCTGCTTTTGCAACAAGTGTACTTTCGCCTGCATTTGGTACATCAAAGTAGAAGAAATGCACATCACTTGTCTGCTTACCAAGGCTTTCACCATTTACAAACAATTCTACTTCTGGCTGATTAGAGTATACCGTAACCTTTGTTGTATCTTCTACACGGTCTACATAGCGCTTACCACAGATATGCACGAATGGATCATCTGATAACCATGCCTTATATGCATAGAAAGCATCCTTCTTGTACTTTCTATCAAATGTAACCAAGCCCTTATGGTTCATGCCGTTCTCTCCACCTTCTGCTCTTGCATCAGCGGCGAAGTCATACATATTCCATACATGTGTAGCCCAGATATAATCTCTTGTAAAGAGCTGCTTAATCAGTTCTTCATGATAGTATGCCTGATATTCCTCAGTATAATCACCCTGAACAGGATTTGATGTATGCCAGTTTAAAGCTTCACATCCATACTCACTCATACCAATTGGAATATTTGGATATTTCTTGTGGAAGTTATCCATGAACTCTCCGTTCATATCCGTTGTTCCACCGTACCATCCATAATAGTGGTTGTATGAAATCACATCTGGAATCTGTACATATTTTGCATCAATACTGCACATAGATACAACAGCCATTGTCGTAAGTCTTGTTGGATCCATCTGGTGGCACAAATCATTTAAAATGTTGTGATTTTCAATCAGATCAGCATCTTCTGCTCCACCCATAGTGATTTCGTTTGAAAGTCCCCAGACAACGATACATGGATGATTGTAATTCTGTGTAATCAGTTCTTTCATCTGTGAAACGGTATTTTCACGTCCGTTTGGTAAATGTTTAGAGATATATGGAATCTCTGCCCAGATCACAAGTCCTGCTTCATCGCACAGATCGTAGAAATACTGATTGTGCTGATAATGAGCAAGACGGATGGTATTGGCACCCATCTCAAGGATCAGATCTACATCTTCCTTGTGCTCTTTATGTGTCAAAGCGTTACCAATGTGTGGTCTGTCCTGATGACGGGATACACCGTGCAGTGGATAGCGCTCTCCGTTTAAGATAAATCCTTTTTCCGGATCGATAGCGAACGTTCTGCAGCCGAAGCGTGTGCTTCTTTCATCTAATACTGCATCATTTCTCTTTAAAGAAACTTCTGCGGTGTAAAGATGTGGATCCTTGCGTCCGTTCCAAAGATGCACGTTTTCAATCTCAAAAGTTGCCTTTGTCTCATCAGCAGAAGTAGTCTTGGTTGCCACCACAGCGTCACCGTCTTTGATAACATACTCTAAAGTGTCGCCTTCTGCAGCATCGGTAACAAATACCTCAACCTCGACCTTAGCGTTAGCACCCTCTACCGTCGGTGTTACGGCAATGCCCGGTGTTCCGTAATAGTCCAGATCAAAGTGTGCATCAGATACACTGATCACATTAACATCACGATAGAGACCGCCATAGAATGTGAAGTCTGCCATCTGTGGATATACATGGTCGTTTGGTGCATTGTCTACTGCAACGACGATCTCATTGTCCTCTGCCAGAAGATCTGTGACATTGACTCTCCAGGTAGAGTAACCACCGTCATGGTGTCCTGCCTCTTTGCCGTTGACATAAAGCCATGCACTTGAGTTTGCTCCCTCAAATTCCATATAAACGATCGGATCTGAGCCAAACTCGTCACGCTTCATGCTCTTTGCATAATAGCATGTTCCACGATAGTAATCGTTACCACCGTCCTGTCCGTCATCACCATTCCATGTGTGAGGCAGATCCAATGTCTCCCAGTTGCCCTGAGATAAAACGGATGTGCCTTCTGCAACAGAAACTGCATCTTTTGTGAAGTTCCAAGATGCATTGATGTTCTTCTTTGTTGCCATTAAATTTACCCTCCTTTTTCGAAAATGAGCACACGGCTCTTTTCTTTCTCACTTGCTTTGTGAACCCAGTATAGCAATCCAGGATAAATTGCTCTTGTCTTACTTTTGCTATTTTGGTAAAATTTTTACATGAATTGTATTCTTGACAAAAAAATTACAGATACCTGGAAATATATAGAAGCAAAATATGTCAAACATAGAAAAAACATATACGAAAGGAGCACTTATGGCATTTGAGAATATCAGTACGGATGATTTTTTCCCATTATTTAAGCAGACACTAGCGGACAGTTTTAAGGTCGATTCCTTTTTCATGCATGCGCCCTACCACGATTTCGAAAAAATGGATATGGGACTTAGGCGCATGGTCTGGGGTGAATACTCTACCAATTCGCCCATCTTCTCTATAGCAGAGGACTCTCCCTATCGTATCGTTGTCTTGGAAAGCACGCTGGGCTTTTACAATATGATCATTTCCCTGACCGCAGATGAAGAACCGGATCTGATCGGTATCATGCCATTTCGGACGGAACCGATCAACCAGGCAAATATCAACCGCATCATGAAAGAAAACGGCATTGCTCCCCAGCATACCTCGACCATGTCCCACTTTTATCTGTCCCTGCCGGTCGTAGAGTTGAACGATCTGATCTTGACCATAGAGCATCTGATAACGTTCTTTTTTCCTGCCTTCGCGGATCACCGTGTAGAATATGTCAATTACAAATCAGAAAAGCACGCCCTCAATCCCAGCGAAGAACGCTTTCATAAGTTTTCTTCTGATTATGTTGAGGAAATGCACAAGCGTATCGAGGCATGCAGCAAGGCTGTAACCAGTGGAAATCAGTCGCAGGCTCTCGATTATATGAAATCCCTGTTAGACTATGCGGCTCCTTTTCAGTCCAGTCCTCTGCCACAGATAAGACATGAATTATTTGCAATGAATACCTTTCTCGCGGCAAGGCTTTTGGAGACCGCAGTTCATCCTTACTACGTCTTTAACCAAATGCAGAACTTTGACCTCAAGATTGCAGAACTCAACTCCCAACGCGCTCTGACACATCTTCCTTTTGAGATGACCAGAAAATATGCCCTGCTTGCCAAAAACTACACCTATGAAAAATACTCCTATCTGATTCGCAATGTCGTCAACTATATCGACCAACATTTAGTTACCGACTTGAGCCTTTCTGTACTGGCAGAGGAATTTGACAAAAATCCTTCCTATCTGTCAAATGCATTTAAAAAAGAAGTCGGCGAGACGCTGACTTCTTATATCGGCAAACAGCGCATCCAATCCTCCCTGCGCTACTTTAATACGACCAACATGAGCGTCGCTGAGGTCGCTGAGGCGGTCGGTATTCCTGATTTCGGTTATTTTTCTAAACTCTTTAAAAAGCACGTCGGCGTCAGCCCGCGTGAATACAAGAAAATGCTGGACAAATAGTCCGGCATTACTTTTCTGTCAGTCTGACTGCCGTAGGAGAAGTGGCAAGTCCGCCCAGACTGGTCTCCTTGATCGCAGACGGCATCTCATTGCCAATCCTGCGCATGGCATCAATGACCTCATCTACCGGAATGGCAGACGTGATCCCTGCCATCGCCAGTTGGGCTGAAGTCAATGCATTCACTGCGCCTGCCACGTTGCGCTTGATGCAGGGAACTTCTACCAGTCCCCCGACCGGATCACAAGCAAGTCCTAACATATTCTTGAGAGCAAAGGCTGCTGCATCTGCAATCTGCTCGGCAGAACCTCCCTGTAAATAAGCCAGTCCGCCTGCCGCCATGGCACTGGCGGAACCGATCTCCGCCTGACAACCGCCGGATGCTCCGGCAAGTGAGGCATTCTCTGCAATGACTGCACCGATACCGGCAGAGACAAACATAGCCTCAACCATTTTCTCCTCAGGCAGAGAAAGCCTCTCCTCTACCACCAGAAAAACTGCCGGGATCACACCGCAAGAGCCCGCCGTAGGCGCTGCAACGATACGATGCATGCAGGCATTGGACTCGCCCATCTTGATGGCTTTTTCCATGACCTGTCCTACAAGTTCTCCACAGAGATTGGCACCCTTGGCATTGTAGACATGCAGTTTCTCCCCTGCACCGCCAGCCATACCGGATGCGGAATGTATAGTCGGATCATAGCCCGCATCCGCAGCTTTCATCGCCTGATACATATGGCGCATGGTCGCAAAAGATATCTCATAGGAAACACCTCTCTCCTCCATATCCGCCTGCAGGACGATCTGCCAGAAAGGGCATGCTTTCTCTTCACTTTGTCTGATAATATCTGCTATCGAATGATACATCTATCTATTCTCCCGTCATTCCAAGATAGGTTACCTTACGGATACCGTCAAATCCACGCAGCCAGTCAATGCCGCTCTCTGGCACTTCCTGATCACACTCAACCACCATGACAGCCTCGCCGCCACGGCTGGAGCGATACAGGCGCATGGATGCGATATTGATATTCTGGTTAGAAAGCATGGTCGTCACTTCGGATACATGCCCCGGACGATCCTCATTATAGACCACAAGCGTCGGTGACTCTCCCGAAAAGTTGGTCTCAATGCCATCCAACTGTGCAATATTGATCCGGCTGCCGCCCAGCGACTGTCCGATGATCTCCAGACGTTGCCCGGATCTGCCATGTAAGATCAACTGCGCGGTATTGGGATGTGCCTCACGCAGGATGGCCTGTCCAAAACTGACGACAATTCCCCGCTCCTCAGCGATCTCCAGTGCCTGTGGGATGCGGATATCGTCTGTCTGCATACCTAAAAGTCCTGCCACCAGCGCTTTTTTCGTACCGTGTCCGTCCCCGGTCGCAAGAAAGGAGCCATGCAGGTTGATCTCTGCCCGCACCAAAGGCTCCCCCAGCAAGCGCCCGGAAATATAGCCGATCTTGACGGCTCCCGCTGTATGAGAACTGGACGGTCCTACCATGACCGGTCCCACCACCTCAAAGATGTTCATACGCAATCCTCTACTTCATCAATTCTGCGACAATGCCATTTATGATCTTGCCATCTGCCTTGCCTTTTAAGTCAGCCATGACAGCCTTCATGATCTGTCCCTTGTTGCCTGTGGCGATCACGTCTGCAAACTTCTCCTGCAAGTATGCCTTGATCTCCTCTGCATCCATCTGCTTTGGTGCAAATTCACTCATGATCTCATAGCGCTTCTTATATTCTTCCAAGAGGTCTTCTCTGCTCTCCGGGCAGGTGTCGATCTGTTCCTTGCAAGACTTTAACTCTTTTAAGATGGCTGTATTGACCATGTCATCCGGGATATCCTCACGGCATCCTGCATCAATACCGCTCTTTTTTGCAGCGGATACCAAAACAGAGATCGCATCCTTACGAAACTTATCCTTTGCTTTCATTGCTGCGATCATCGCGTCCTGTAATTCTTTCATTTTACTCATGCTGTATTCCTTCTTTCCTGCTTTTATAAAAACATTACTGCTACCTATTATAGCACAGCCTGTCTGCATGCAAATGCTTATTTTGTATCTTCGGCAATATCATAGACGGCGTCTAAAGAAATCTCTGTAGCATCGCTAAAGATCAGGGCACGCGCATAGGCATCCAGACGTTTGAGACTGCCGGTATATTCCTGATAAGCGCCACCCTCTTTCTTCTCATCCGGTACAAAATAGGTCACACGGATGGGCAGTCCCTCAGATCCACACACCTGTAAACGGGACAAAAGATATTGCAATTTCTCATCCAGATACGCCTTGGCATCCTCGTCAAGTTCAGTTCTCTCCTCTGTCAAACGCCCGGTCTCCGCAATCGCCGCCTCATGTCCGGTCAGGGCAGAAAAAGGCGAAAACTGTGCCGCCCGATCATATAAAGACATCTGCGGATGCTTCTTTGATACCGGATGTGGCAGATTTATGATATCACTGTAGTCCTTACTTTTTCTCTGCATCATGCCCTGTGCCCTCCGATCTGGCGGTTGCGGTCTTTTGCCGTCGCGCCCTCTCGCAGATTCATGCCTTTTAAGATGGCGTTTTTGCCATATTTTTTCTTAATATCGATCATGGCATGCTGGATATTTTTCTCACGTTCCAGATCCTTTTTTTCCTGCTGATCTTCGGCTTCCTTCTGCCGGTAATCGGTAAAGAGATCCAACTGCTCGTAGGTCTGATCTTCCCGGGCATCCGCCTCCGGTATCAGATGATTGACCGAGAGATTGATCCGGCGTACCAGGAGTGCCGGATCCACAATGCGGTCATAAAGTGCTAAAACCTTTTCTGTCACCAGCCGGGTCGAGGATGTGTGCCTGCCCAGATTGGCAGTACCGTGTGCGTGTTTGGGCACAGATCTGCCATAGCGGTCAATGGTGACCTCTCCGCGATATGCCTTGCGCCGCTTGGGATCTGTCAGGTTTTCGATATCATAGCCGATCGTGAGGACGACCTGATCTGTCACCAGTCCCTTATCTACCAGATCCAAGACCTGCAGATCGATCATTTCCTGTACGACCAGACGGGTCTTGGTAAAATCATAAGGACACTGCAGAACCTGTCCCGAACAAAGGCTGTTGGTGGTCGGACGGTAGGACTTGATCATGTCCATCGTGCAGGGTTCATAGCCCCAGGCATGGTCGATCAGAAGTTCCGCATTGATACCGAACATCCGGTACAAGAGGTCTTCATTATAAAAGTTATCCTCCCGCCCGATGGAACAGCGTGCCACATCCCCCATGGTGTAGATGCCGCTCGCCTCCAGTTTGCGCGCATAACCCGCGCCGACCCGCCAGAAGTCTGTCAGGGGTCTGTGATCCCATAAAAGCCTGCGGTAAGACATCTCATCCAATTCCGCCATGCGCACACCGTCCGCATCTGCCTCCACATGCTTTGCCACAATATCCATGGCGATCTTGCAGAGATAGAGATTGGTGCCGATCCCGGCGGTCGCCGTAATGCCGGTCTCCTCCAAGACATCCTGTATCATCTTGCGTGCCAGATCTCTGGCACTCATGCCATAAGTGCGCAGATAGGCAGTCACATCCATCATGACCTCATCAATGGAGTAGACATGAATATCCTCCGGGGCGACATATTGCAGATAGATATGGTAGATCCGGGTGCTGTATTCCATGTAGAGTGCCATCCGTGGCGGGGCGATCAGATAATCAATCGCAAGGGATGGATCCTTTTGCAGATCGTCATGTAAATAGGAAGTGCCCTCCAAGCGGTGCCCCGGTGCTGCCGCTGCCCGCTTTTGATTTTCCTGCCGCACACGCTGTACGACTTCAAAAAGGCGGGCTCTGCCGGGAATACCATAGGACTTGAGCGAGGGTGTGACCGCCAGACAGATGGTCTTTTCCGTGCGGGCAGCATCTGCCACGACCAGATTGGTATTCAAAGGATCCAGATCCCGCTCCCTGCACTCCACCGATGCAAAGAAGGATTTCAGATCGATCGCAATATAGATTCTATCCTCAGCCAAGCCTATCCCCCCTTTATAATTTGATACGAAAAAAGGCACTTGTTATAGCAAATGCCCTAATTTCTTTGTTTTATGTATGATAACACATTTCGAACATATGTTCAATATCTTTATCGACGTTCCTTTACCATCATAAGGAAGGTACCAAGCAAAAGCGCACTGGATACCCAGATGGCTTTCATGCCCCAATGCAGGGAGCAGATACCGCCAAATCCTGCGCCCAGCGCAAAGATCAGGATGATTCCATAATAATGCGCCGCCTTTTTCAAGGCTCCCTTCTGGTGGTCACGTAGATAGACGGACAGACTCTCGGTTCCACTGCGCAGATTACCAATACACATGGTGCTGGCATAGCCGTATCCGTGCACCTTACGGAAGGTCTGCACCTGCATGGAACAGGCAAAGGAAACGATCATATTCGCCGCCATATTATATTTTGCCGGGATAAATCCCACAACAAAAAGCAGGGTCATTTCGATCACAACAATGATCTGACGCCAGTGGATATGTTTGGCATATTTGTATTTATGCCCGATCTGCTCTGCCACCAGCACACCAAAGGCAAATGCCACGATCGGGAATAGATAATGCAGTGCCTTATACCAATCTCCCATCAAAAAGTGCTGGCTCATGAGTACCACGTTTCCGGTTTGTGCATTGGAAAAGACCTCCCCGCGCACATTGTAGGTATAAGCATCCTGAAAGCCTCCCGACACCGCTAAGATCGCACTCAAAAGAAAGGTCTCCGACGTCTGCATCTTTTGTTTCTTTGTTTTTCCCATTATCCTGCCTCTTCTATTTTAAATAAATATTTGCCCTCTACAATACTTCTCGCTAAGAATTGTACCCCTTTTTTCTTTTTTTGCAATGCCACATCAATGTCCATCTCAACGAATGCGTATTTTTGACTTCTGTCGGCTTGCCACCAGTGGCAGCATGATAAAATCAGGCACCAGACGATGCAAGACTGCACCTATGCGTATCATAAAGGTCGGCACGATGATGGTACGGCGCAGGCGCATCCCCCGCAGGGCTTCCGCTACACACTGATCTGCCGTGATACCGGGCAGGGCAAAAACAACATTCGCCCGCGCATTAAACTCTGTATCGACAGGTCCCGGACAGAGCGCGCAGACATAAACACCGCTTTTTTTCTCCCGCTGTTCCTCTGCAATACTTTTTGTCAGACTGACAACATATGCCTTGGTCGCATAATAGGTTGCCATATAAGGCCCCCCCGGCAAAAGTCCGGCAGACGATGCCACATTGAGGATGGTTCCCTTGCCCTTGACCTGCATCTGGCGCAGGACCTCCTTACATAAGATATGCATAGCCTCGACATTGACACGGATCATATCCATATCCTTGGAAAGATCTGTCCTGGCAAAATCGCCGCAGTTTCCAAATCCGGCATTATTGATAAAAATATCTATGGTCTCCTCTTTTAAAATTTCACAGACACGATAGCACTCTTTCTCTTTGAAAAGATCTGCCGTCTCAATCCGACAGGGAACTCCTAAATTGTCTGCTAATTTTTCCAGACGCCCCTGTCTTCTTGCTGTTAAGATCAGGCGATATCCCTTTTTCGCATATGCTTTGGCAAATGCCAGTCCAATACCGGAACTTGCACCCGTGATCCATACTGTTTTCTGCTTTTTTTTCATACCTAGCCACCTTTCTTTTCCACATCTGTCTATTATCACAATTCCGTTGAAAAATGACATTTTTCACGCTATAATAATGGAAACTATAATAATGGATATTTATATATGAAGGAGTATTCCCTATGGACAACAAAAAAAATCTTATAGCCAAACTACTCAAACCCCTCATAGGATTTTTAGTACTGATGCTTGCCTTTGAGATTATTTTATTTGAACTCTTATCTCATGGTTTCCTGAATACACTGGTTGCCATGATCATACAGATCATCGTCATCGCCGCTATCTTCGGACTGCTGACCTCTTTTATCCTTTCGCTCCTGCACCCTTTCTTAGCCGCTATCCGTGGTAAGGAAGCACCGGCAGAATCCGAAAAGCAAAAAGAGAAATTTAAAAAATTTGCACAGCGCGACGATGCACTCGGCGAGGCTGTCCGTACCATCCAGAGCAATACCATTGGTCTTGCTACTATGGTAACACAGATCTCCAGTGCAACACAAGAACTTGCCGCTGTTTCCGAGAGTTTCAAACAGATCTCCGGTGAGATGTCCGATGCCATGACCGATACCGAGTCAGCCATCACATCCATCATTGACAATACCGGCGCACAGGCAGACAGCACACTGGATATGCAGGACAAGATCAACGCGATCGGCGATGCGATCGACAAGATCGTAGCCAATGTCGCTGCCCTCAATGCTTCTGCTGACAAGGTTCGTTCCTGCAACGAAGCCGCAGAGACCATCATCCGCGAACTGATCCTCAACAGTGAGGAAAGCGGTCAGGCCATTGAGCAGGTGCGCCAGCAGACAGAACTTACCAACCAGTCCACCCAGCAGATTCGTACCGCTACAGAACTGATCGCAGATATTTCCGCACAGACCAACCTTTTGGCGCTGAATGCCAGTATCGAGGCTGCCAGAGCGGGCGATGCAGGCAAGGGCTTTGCCGTTGTTGCTGACGAGATCCGCGCGCTTGCCGATCAATCCAAGTCTTCTACCGAGCAGATCAATACGATTGTCAATGAACTTTTGAGCAATGCCAATGTCAGTGTAGAGATTACCGAGAAAGTTACCGATTCCTTTGCAAAGCAAAACGAAAAGATCAACGAGACAAAGGATATCTTTGGTCAGTTGAACGAGGAGATCAATCTGGTAACCCAGTCTATCTCTGATATTGATACCGAGATCACTGAGTTAGGCGATCACAAGAACCGTATCGAAAACACTGTAAACAATCTGGCATCCTCCGCAGAGGAAAATGCCAACAATGCCGAGATTACCGGCAAGAATATGGAACACTTTCACAATATCGCTCTTGCCAATGAGCGCGAGACGGACCGCATCATCAAGGTATCCGACGAACTGGTATCCTTTGCTACACAGATCAGCAAGGGAAAGGAAGAAGGCGTCAACCTCATCAAGAGTGTCAGAGGTCAGCAGTAAATTTATTTTAGAACCATAAAAGAGTAGGCATTTGATTGCCTACTCTTTTTATGTCTATCTCTCATCTACAACTTGGAAGATGAAGAACTTCAGATAATAAGATTCATCTGCCGCCCACAGGATCGGATGATCCGGGCTCTGGGTGCGAAATTCCACCTGACGCAGACGCTTGTGGGTTGCCTTGGCTGCCTCCTTGATGGTCTTTGCCAGAAGTTCCTGTGTCATAAAGTGGGAGCAGGAACAAGTTGCCAGATAACCGCCATTTTTGACCAGTTTCATGCCTTTCATGTTGATCTCACGATAGCCCTTGATGGCATTCTTTGTCGCCTCTCTTGACTTGGTAAAGGCAGGCGGATCCAAGATCACCACATCATACTTTGCCCCCTCATTTGCCAGACGCGGCAATTCATCCAGAACATTGGCACAGCGAAACTTTACACGATCTTCCAGATGATTGAGAACTGCATTGGCTCTTGCCTGTTCTATGGCAAACTCGGAAATATCCAGCCCTGTGACTTCCTTGGCTCCGGCTATCCCGGCATTCAGGGCAAAAGTTCCCATATGGGTAAAGCAGTCTAAGACGGTCTTGCCCTGACAGATGCGCTGCATAGCAAGACGGTTGTACTTCTGATCCAAAAAGAAGCCCGTCTTTTGTCCGTCCACAAGGTCCACCATGTAGTGTACACCATTTTCCACAATTTCCACATTGGTGGCAAAAGGCTCCCCGATAAAGCCCTTGACACGCGGAAGCCCTTCTTTGAGCCGCACCTTGGCATCGCTTCGTTCATAGACACCGCGGATCATGATTCCGTCTTTTGCCAGTGTCTCCTTCAAAAGCCCGACGATGGTCTCTTTCATGCGGTCGATCCCCAGCGCCAGCGACTCGACCACCAGGACATCCTCATATTTATCCACGACCAATCCCGGCAAAAAGTCTGCCTCGCCAAAGATCAGACGACAGGAGGAAGTATCCACCGTATCCTTGCGGTACTGCCATGCATTTTCCACACGCCGCCGCAGAAAATCTTCATCAATCAACTGATCCGGTTCTCTTGTCATCATGCGGATGCGGATCTTGGAATTCTGGTTGATATAACCACGTCCCATGATATATCCGTCAAAGTCATGTACCAGTACAATATCACCATTGGTAAAAGTTCCCATGATGGTGTCGATCTCATTATCATAGATCCAGAGTCCGCCCGCCTTCAGGCTTCTTCCTTCTCCTTTTTTCAGTGTTACTACTGCTTCTGCCATGCTTGTCTCCTATCTCTTTTTCCTGTTCTTTCTTCTGGCGCATCCGAACGACCACTTCATATACTTCCGGTCGTCTTTCTTTCAGATGATCGTCCAGCAAATGTCTGCGCTCCTTAAAACGTTCCGCCAGTTCCGGATGCTCTAGGGCAATGCGGTCATGCACTTCCTGTCTGTGAGTTTCCAGACGGGCTGCTAAAGTTTCCTCATCTTTACCGGAAATATTAACGATCTCCTTTAGATGTTCCTCCAGATGTTCCAACCACTCATCCTCATCCAAGGCTTCCATATGACTCCACCTGCCATGCAAAAGTTCCTCGACATCGCCTGTCTGCTTCAACTGTTCAATCTGTAGAGCAATCTGTTTTTCGATCTGTTCTTCGCTCTCCTTGCCAAACGCCCAGACAAATTCCTGCACACGGTTGTCTGCCCGCTTGCGCGAAGCACTGCGCTCCTCATTATCCACGCCGCCTTCCAAGGGATAAGGACGTTGATAGCCCATATCCTTTAGGGCAATATGGATGGTGCGCCGGACGGCTCCTTCCTCGATCATGTAGCCCAGTCCCAATTTGCGCAACTGGTCATTGACACCGGCAATGTGCTCTGTCATGTAAAAACGGATATTTTCTTCCTTTAATTTATGGTACAAAATTCCCAGTCGGTCTGCCGCGGTAATATCAAGGCTGCCGACACCGCTGGCATCCAAGATCACTGCCCTTGTCTCCGGCGTGATATGGTCTGTAATGTCCTGCTCCAAGACCGCGATATTGGCAAAAAAGAGATTACTGCTAAAGCGGTAGATCAAGACACCGGAAACAGCATGGATCTGGTCGCTCTCCGTCAGATCCCGGAAATGTTTGTGCCCCGGCTGGATACCCAGAAAGCACCTTGCCGGTTTGGAGGTACGGATGATCATTTCAGAAAAAGAAAGGATCATACCGATCAAAACGCCGTTGATCGTACCCAGCAGCAAAACGCCGACAAAAGCACCGACAAAAATAAAGAACTCCGTCCGACTGACCTCCCACAGTCTTGCCGCCAGATCAAACTCCGTCGCGCCAAGCAGGGCAGAGATCACGATTGCCGTCAAGATAGGCACCGGCAGATAACCGATAAACCCGGTTCCGCACAGCAGAAGAACGATCATGGATAGCCCTGCGACAATCCCTGTCAACTGGGTCTTAGCCTGATATTGTTCTCCCATGGCAGTTCTGGAAACCGATCCGTTCATCGGACAACAGCCGGTCAGAGCCGCCACAAAATTACCCATAGAAAAGGCAAAGATCTCCCGGTTGTCATCAATCCGGTAACCGTTCTTTCCGGCAAAAGAATTTTCTGCCAAAAGGGTCTCTGCCATGATAACGACAGCAACCGATAAACTGATGGTCATGGCATCCACAAAAGGCACTGCGGAAAGATCCGGCAGGCTCCATTCTGGCATACCCGGCTCTACCGCTGATAAAGTGGCGATCCCCCAGGTCTGCAAAGGCAGATACTTAGACAGCAAAACGCCAAGCGCCATCAAGACCACTGCCATAGGAAACTTTGGCATGATCTTCTTGGATAACAAAAGGATACACAGTGCCAGAAGTCCCAAGAGCAGAGACGGCACATTCAATCCCGGCAGGCTTTCCCATAAATGCAAGAGCAATTCCGACAACTCACCTGTCCCTGCACTTCCTCCCAAGAGTTTCGGTGCCTGCATCAGAATGATCGTGGTACAGATACCCGTGATAAAACCACCCATGACCGGTGCTGAGATGTAATTGACCAATTTGCCGGCTCCAAGCAGAGAGAATACTAAGAGCCATACCGCTACCCAGAAGGTAAGTACCGGAACGACAGACATCGCCTCTGCCGATCCACTTTCTATCCCCATACCAAGCAACGCCGATCCGACCAATGCCGCCGGAGCCGCATCCACGCCAAAAATGAACTGGGGCGATGTGGAAAAGAGGGCAAACAGAAGAATAGGGAATACCGATCCATACAAGCCGTAAACTGCGGGCAAGCCCGCAATCTGCGCATATCCCATGGATATCGGGATAGAAACTGCCATAATGATCAGCCCCGCAAACATATCCTTGGGCAAGTTTTTCTTGTCATAATCTCTCAGTGTCTGTGCCAACTGTATCTTCATCCGCCATATCACCTCTCACTTTATGTCCTATCTTCTCCCCTTCCAAAGATCACGGTTCTGTGTTGCTTCCGATTTTCTCCTCGATCTCATGGATCCGCGGCAGGTTCCACCGATAATAGGCTGCCAGAAGCCGGATCGCGATCACTAAGATCGCACAGAGAATAGTCGCCCATGCTACGCCCACCAGATCATCCATGACCACATAGGCGATCGCGCCTACGGCAGATGCCATGGCATAGACATGCTTTTTAAAAATATAAGGAATGGAACCGCTCAGCACATCTCGCAGGATACCTCCACCGACACCGGTGATCACACCGACAACGATCAGGATAAAAGCATGTGCATCTTCCAGATGACTCTGCGCCACATTGATACCAATGACCGTAAAAATACCAAGCCCTATTGCATCGGAAATATTGAGCATATTTGCCGTGATAGGGCTCTGGCTCTGATCCAGATGCTTCTTTCGTGCCGCCCAGATAAAGACAATGCAGGCAACAACCGTCGCCACACCGATATCCAGTGGATCTTGCAAAGCGATTGGTGGCAGAATGCCAAGCAAAACATCCCTGGTCATGCCCCCGCCTACAGTCGTTACAATGCTAAGGACACAGACGCCAAAAATATCCATCCGCTTCTCGATCGCGGTCATTGCCCCAGACACGGCAAATGCCACATCCCCGATCAGGTTCATGATCTCAATCAAAAGATCTATATTCATATCGTCATTCTCCCTGTTCTTTTATCCTAATATAAATCCGCCGATTAGATTTACCGCATAGGCAACGAGCCAGGCAATCACGCATTGCCAGATAACAACGCCCCACGCCCACTTGCGTCCTAATTCCCGACGAATAGATGCAATTGCAGCAATACACGGTGTGTATAATAAACTAAATACAAGCAGACACATAGCTGCAAGTGGTGTCATAAACTGCTGCATCGCACCGCCAAAAAGCACTTCCAGTGTAGATACCACGCTTTCTTTTGCCATAAATCCGCTGATCAGGGAAACACAGATCCTCCAATCTCCCAGACCAAGTGGTTTAAAGATTGGCACTAATACGCTTGCGATCATGGCAAGTATACTGTCCTTTGAATCTTGTACAAGGCTAAAGTGCGGGCTGAAACTGCGAAGAAACCATATACAGATGGTTGCCATGAAGATTACAGTAAAAGCCTTCTGGATAAAATCCTTGGCTTTTTCCCATAAGAGCTGCAACACATTTTTTGCTCCCGGAAGACGATAATTCGGCAGTTCCATGACAAATGGCACTGCCTCTCCTTTAAACAGCGTCTTGCGGTAAACAAGTGCCACAAGAATGCCAACAGCAATTCCAAGTATATATAATCCCATCATGATCAAGGCTCCATGTCCCGGGAAAAAGGCACTGATCAGGAAAGAATAAATCGGCAGTTTTGCAGAGCAACTCATAAATGGTGTCAACAAAATGGTCATCTTACGATCCCTCTCACTCGGAAGTGTTCTTGTTGACATAAGTGCCGGAACCGTACATCCAAATCCGAGCAGCATTGGGACGATACTTCTGCCTGACAGACCGATTTTCCGAAGCAGTTTATCCATGACAAAGGCAACTCTGGCAATGTAGCCACTGTCCTCCATCAAAGAAAGGAAGAAGAAGAGGGTTACAATGATCGGCAGGAAACTCAAGACACTTCCCACGCCGGTAAAAATGCCATCGATGACCAGCCCTCGCAATACTTCATTAACATCCGCCGCGATCATCAGTTGTTCTGTCGCATCGGATAATTGTGATATGCCAAGTTCCAGCAAATTTTGCAGCCATGCACCGATCACATTAAAAGTCAGATAAAATACCAGAAGCATAATGCCAAAGAAGCAAGGAATTGCCGTGTATTTTCCGGTCAGTATGCGGTCAATCTTCTGGCTTCGGATACGCTCTTTGCTTTCTTTTGGCTTAACTACCGTCTGCTCGCATACCTTTTCGATAAAGGTAAATCGCATATCGGCAATAGCAGCGCTCCGGTCGATACCACGTTCTTTTTCCATCTGAAGGATCAAGTGCTCAATCGCTTCTTTTTCATTGTCATCCAATTTCAGGCGTTCCATGATCAGAGCATCGCCCTCGATAATCTTTGCTGCTGCAAAACGCACCGGGATCTCTGCCGCTTTCGCATGATCATCGATCAAATGACAGATGGCATGAATGCAGCGATGTACAGACCCACCAAAATCATTTTCATCACAAAAATCCTGTCTTCCCGGCTTCTCCTGATATTTCGCGATGTGCATGGCATGGCGCACCAGTTCATCCACCCCCTCATTTTTTGCTGCCGAGATTGGAACCACTGGAACTCCAAGCATTTCTTCCATGTGATTTACATCAATAGAACCGCCATTTCCCGTCATCTCGTCCATCATGTTAAGCGCCACAACAGTCGGTATGTCCATTTCCAGCAACTGCATCGTAAGATAAAGATTTCTCTCGATATTTGTCGCGTCCACAATATTGATGATTGCCTTTGGATGTTCCTCTAATACAAAGTTACGCGAAACGATTTCCTCACTGCTATAAGGAGACATAGAATAAATTCCCGGCAGATCTGTTACTTTCGTATGCGCCTGTCCTCGAATCGGACCATCTTTACGATCTACGGTTACCCCCGGAAAATTTCCGATATGCTGGTTGGAACCTGTCAACTGATTGAACAGTGTCGTCTTGCCACAATTCTGGTTTCCCACCAAAGCAAAGGTCAGGTCTTCGCTATCCGGTAATGGATCCCCATCGCCCTTGCTATGATACTTGCCTTCCTCACCAAGACCCGGATGAACAGATTTATTGATATCACTTGTTCCTTCGTGGCTGCGTGCTCTTGCAGCAATCAGTTCCACATCAATCTGCGCTGCGTCATCCAAACGCAAGGTCAATTCGTAGCCATGCACCTGAAATTCCATAGGATCTCCCATCGGTGCATATTTGATCAAAGTAATCTCTGCTCCCGGGATGACTCCCATATCCAAAAAATGTTGCCGCAGAGCACCCTCCCCGCCCACACGCGTAATGATTGCACTCTGTCCTATCTCCAGTTCTTTTAATGTCATCATTTCATCCTCTTCGTCTAAAAAGGCACCCTCATTTCGAGGATGCCCATTTCTTGCAACGAAACCTCGTTGCCTTATACTATCACATTTTTCTGTAAAATTAAATGTTCAAAAGATCACTAAATTCTTTTAATGCGCCGTCTGTCTCATGAGCCAGAACACGTTTTGCCAGAACTTTGCCAAGTTGTACTCCTTCCTGGTCGAAACTGTTGACATTCCAAAGGAATCCCTGGAACATGATCTTGTTTTCAAAGTGTGCAAGCAAAGCGCCAAGTGCCTGTGGGTTCAACTGATCTCCAATGATGATGCTGGATGGACGTCCGCCCTCAAAATTCTTGTTACGGTTGTCATCTGCTTTACCACATGCAAATGCAACAATCTGTGCTGCGACATTGGCACAAAGTTTCTGCTGGCTTGTGCTGTCCTGAATCACAACATCTGTACCGATCTGGCTATTCTTAAAGCCGATGAACTGCAATGGCACGATATCGGTTCCCTGATGGAGCAACTGATAGAAAGAATGCTGGCCATTGGTTCCCGGTTCACCAAAGAGTACCGGTCCGGTCACATAATCTACCGGCTCGCCAAAACGATTGACTGACTTACCGTTGGACTCCATATCTGCCTGCTGCAAGTGTGCAGGGAAACGGCTGAGCGCCTGTGAATACGGAAGGACTGCGGTTGCAGGATAGCCCAAGATATTTCTCTCATAAACCCCGATCAAGGCATCTAACATAGCAGGGTTTTCTCTGACATTAGCATTGGCTGAAATTTTGTCCTCTGCTGCTGCACCGTCTAAGAATGCTGCAAAAACTTCCGGTCCGAATGCCAGTGAAAGTACGGCTCCGCCTACGGCAGAGGTAGAAGAATAACGTCCACCGATGTAATCGTCCATAAAGAAGGCTGCCAGATAATCATCACTCTTGGCAAGCGGTGATGTCTCACTGGTAACGGCGATCATATGACGGGATGCGTCGAGTCCTGCCTTTGCCAATGCATCCTTGACGAATGACTCATTTGTCAGTGTCTCTAAAGTCGTGCCTGATTTTGACACGAGAACAAAAATCGAATGTGCTACATCAACAGATGCCAGTACGGCGGCTGCATCATCCGGGTCTACATTGCTGATGAACTTGGCTTCCATCTTGAAGGTATTGTTCTTCTTTGCCCAGTTCTCCAGTGCCAGATACATAGCACGCGGGCCCAAGTCACTACCACCGATACCGATCTGGACTACTGTTGTAAATTTCTCGCCTGCGGCATTGGTGATCTCGCCACTGTGTACCTTGTTGGCGAAATCAGCGATACGCTGCTGCTGCTCTACATAAAAGGCTCTCTTGTCCACGCCGTCTGCGGTAACAGTATCTCCCAACTGACCTCTGGTCAAATGATGCAGAACCAGACGGTTCTCCCCGGTATTGATCACGGCACCATTGTATAATTCTGCAAATTTGTCAGAAAGTTCTGCCTCTGCTGCCAGTTTTTCCAGTGCGTCGATCACCTGATCGTCAACCTGTTTTGCTGCGTAGTTATATGTAAGACCTTCTGCCATCGGAACGCTGTATTTCTTTACACGATCTGCTCCGTTCTGTCCGGACATAGCCTCTACTAAATTTACTTTTTGAACCTTTGCCAACTCACCAAAAGAAGCAAGGGTATCTAAGTTTTTCCACTGTGTCATAAAATTTCCTCCTCACTCATGCATCTACTCTAACAATCGAAAAAATTATACTATTAAATGTCTCTCAGTTCAAGGCACAGACCCACCGATAAAATGGAATTTTTTTCGTATATTTTCGATAGTTTCCTTTGACTCCCCAAGTTTCTGTGCTATGATTGTGGTATCTATGGAAGGAGGTTTCTTATGTACGAATTTACAGAAGATTGCATGATACATATAGAAGAAATTGATAACGAACACCGCAGATTGTTCCAAATGATCAACGAGGCGATCGATCTCGCAGCGCACACCGAGGATGTCACAACCATCGCCGACAGCCTTCTGCCTCGTTTAAAGGAATACGCTGCCACACATTTTGCCCATGAGGAAGCCTACATGGAGAGCATCAACGACCCGGAACTGCCCTTACAGCGTAAGGAACATACGGCTTTTACAGAAAAGATGAATACCTTTGTACTGGATACATCCTCACCGGAAGCCGCCCGCACATCCTTAAATGATCTGCTGACCTATCTGGTACGCTGGCTCTATCATCATATCTTAAGCAGTGATATCATGATCGGCAAAATGTGTCAAAAACCGGAGCCGACCGAAGATCCTTTTGCCTTTACAGACAAGTACAAGACCGGTATCGAACTGGTCGACAACGAACACAAGCAGTTGTTTGCCATCATCCGTGAAGTCAACGATCTGATCCACGAAGAATTGCTTCATGACAAGTACGATGAGATCATGCGCCTGCTTGCCGAATTAAGGCAATACACCGAGTTTCATTTCAGTGATGAGGAAGCCCTGATGGAGCAGATCTCCTATCCGGGGTTTGAGGCACAAAAGCGCGCCCATTCTGCTTTTGTAGAGCGTCTGGTAGAGATCGATCTGTCCGAACTGGATGCCATGGACGACAACCAGCAGGAATATCTGATCAATCTGATCGATTTTCTTCTGGCATGGTTATCCAATCACATCCTTGGTTCCGACAAAAAGATCGGTGACTATATAAGAACACAGCACTTATCTGCAACGGACGTTTAATTGCAGATAGGATCTTTCAAATATAAAACAGACCGTCTGGCGTCTTTTAGGACACCGGGCGGTTTGTTTCCTTGCCTAAAGCGGTAATCTTCGCTGCCTGCGCTGTTTTTTGCGCCTCCCTACCCTATATATGCTTATCACTTACTTTCTTCCATCTCCAGTACCAGTGGTGTATGATCCTGTCTGGCGCCTGAATCCAGCATTTCGGATCTTAGGATTCCATCCTTGATCCTGTCACTGACCAGAAAATAATCAATTCTCCATCCGGAGTTGTTGATCTTGCTGGTCTTGACCCTCTGCGCCCACCAGGAATAGACCTTTTCCACATTGCCATGCAGATAACGGAAAGAATCAACAAAACCTTTGGCAAGCAGATGGGAAAAGCCCTCTCGCTCCTCATCTGTAAAGCCCGCAGACATATGGTTGCCGTCCGGGTTCGCCAAGTCGATCTCCTCATGTGCCACGTTAAAATCACCACAGGCAATGACCGGTTTCTTTTGATCCAGCCCACTCAGATAATCTGCATAACAGGCATCCCATTTTTGCCTGTCTGCAAGGCGTTTCAAGCCGTCTCCCGCATTCGGTGTATAAACATTTACAAAGTAAAAATCCTCAAATTCCAGACAAAGGAGTCTTCCCTCCGCATCCATGGTATCCGGTGCGCCGATCGCCGGTGCACTCATCTGTGCCTGCAGGGACTTTTTGTATAAAACCATGGTACCCGCGTAGCCCTTTCTGGCTGGCGGTACGGAACTGACCCACTCCACCTGATAGTCCGGGAAATAGAAAGCCAATGCTTCCTTATGCTTGTCTGTCATTCCGGTTGCAGGCAGTTTTGTCTCCTGTATGGCAATAATGTCTGCATTTTCCCCTTTTATGGTGTCTAATACGGCTCTGGAAAGTTCTGCTCTTGCCGATGTTGATGTCAGTGCCGCGTTTAAAGAATCAATATTCCATGAAATAAACTTTATCATGCCATCTTCCTCTCGTCCTCAATCTTTTATGACTACTCTATCACGTCAAGCCACACGAATCAACCGAAAAGTATCCGCTTAATCTCTGCATTTTTTCTGCTTTTTATGGTATGATAGAGAAAATTGTTCTGATATCGTTATACAGGGAGGTTATCTATCTATGGAAAGCGAAAGAAGAAGATCCAAAAGAATCAATATTGATGTCACCATACAATTAAAATCCGTAAATCAAAATAGCAGTGCGGATCAGCCAACTGCCGTTGATGTCAATGTCGTAGATATTTCCACAACGGGCATGGCTTTCAAATCCGACTACCAATTCAAACTCGGCACCTACTATGATGCCAATATAACACTTGAAAACAAAGAAAGTATCCAAACCATTATTGAAGTCATCCGTGCCGAATGTATCGATGACTCTATTCAATACGGCTGCTGCTTTGTCGGCATTACACCGGAACAGCAGTTTAAGATCAGTGTTTATCAGATCGTTGCTGAAAATGCAAATGCGCCGACCTAACGAAAATCTTTACAGGTTTCACTCTTCAAGATTAAGGTCAGGACTCTTTCACAGGATTGTTGTAAGGCATCCTCTTGCAGGAGTCCTTCTTTTTTTGCCTGTTCTAACGCCTTCCAGACAGATTTATCGCCCGGCATGATCAAGTCATTTCCTGCATTGATTGCCTTGGCATGGGAACACTGATTTGTCGCTGTCCAGTCACTCATGACCAGTCCCTGATATCCCCATTCTCCACGTAAGACATCCGTTAAAAGTTCTTTGTTATTGCAGACATGCAGACCATTCACACGATTATAAGAACTCATGATCGTCCATGGGTCTCCCTCTTCAATCGCAATACGAAACGCCCGAAGATAAATCTCACGCAGGGCTCTTTGTGTGACATTGGAGGACATTTCCATACGATTATCTTCCTGATTATTGCAACAGAAATGCTTGACAGAAACGCCGACGCCTCCTACAGACTGCACGCCTCTTGTCACCGCTGCCGCCATCTTTCCGGATACCAGCGGATCCTCTGAATAATACTCAAAGTTTCTTCCACACAGCGGATTTCTGTGAATATTCAAGCCTGGCGCAAGCCATATAGAAATACCTATTTCCTTCATCTCCCTGCCAATGGCTTGTCCCACTTCCTCCAGTAAATCAATATCAAAACTCTGCGCAAGAAGTGTTTCACTCGGCCAGGCAGTCATATAACGATATACCTTTTGATATTTTCCCGGAAGATGTTTAATCATTTCCTCGTGCTTTTTTATCCATCCCCAGCGCCAATCTACACGTACGCCATCCGGGAAACGCGGTGTGCCGTCTTTTGCGATCGCAGTACACGGCACAACGTTCAGTCCTGCCGGACCATCTGACATAACAATATTAGGGACGCCTTTTTTTAATAATTTGGTGCAGGTTCTTCCTGCCGCCCCCATGACATTGTTGTAGCATTTCATGCTGTATCCACCGCCAGTGACCAATCTGATACGGTCGGAAATTGTTAAATTTCGCAAAAGTTCCTCTACTCGCTTCTGATAAGGGTTTGCCTGTGTCTTCTCTTTTCGTCTCCTCGGATCCACCTGCATCGCGTAACGGGTAAGACTTTCTTCGTAAACACGCTTGCCTTGTTCCGGTTGCATACGTTCATAAGAACGTGCAAATGGATGTACGGCAGACACCTGCTCCACAACCACCTCTTCTGAAAGCGTCAATACCGCCACAGGGCTGACCGCTCCTGCATGCGTTCCCAACAGAACTCCATACTCGCCCTGCGGCAGGACAAACATTTCTTTTTTCTCATCATAAACCGCAAGATCACAGACATCAAAAGTTGTAGTAACCAGTTCTGTCTCCCCCGGCTGCAGACATCCGGTCTTTGCAAATGCCGCCAGTGACTTCTCCTCTACTCCTTGCACCATCTGTGGTTTTTGCAAATATAACTGAACCACCTCACGTCCGGCATATTTACCGGTATTTTTAACAGAAACATCTACTGTAACCTTACTTCCATCTACCAGAACAGCCTTTCTTCCCATAGAAAAAGTTGTATAGGACAAACCAAAACCAAACGGAAAACGCGGATGAATAGAAAAGGCATCAAAATAACGATATCCCACATAAATATCTTCCCGGTAATCTTCCTGTGACACATCCCCATTGCGATAGCCAAACGTATCGGCGCATGGATAATCATCATAGTGATATGCCCATGTGTCTGTAAGTTTTCCACATGGATTTACCTTTCCGGTCAAAATATCCGCAAGGGCATTTCCACCTTCCATACCACCTTGCGCATAGAAAATAACGGCATCAATCCGTACCTGATCCAAAATGGACAGATCTATCACACTGCCACAATTTAAAACCAGCACAAGTTTTTTATAATGTGCAGACAGAAGACGAAGACTTTCTTCTTCCACATCCGACAAAAGATAATCCCCCTTCTCATAGCGTCTGTCACCGCCTTCGCCCGCCTGTCTGGATAATACATAAATAGCGGTATCTGTCTCGTCACTCAGTTCATCTTCCAATATCGGCGTACACGCTGGATTCGGTTTCTGATATTCATGGATCACATCAAACATTTTCATGGATTGCACTGGTGAGAAACCTTTTATCTTTTCTTCTACCATCGCCTCCCACTCCGCAATATCTTCCTGAAACTTTTTTTCAAAACGATCCATCCACAGAGTCGTCGGGAAGGTAAATCCGGCATTTTTTAAGCCTTCCTCGATGGTCACGCTATGGCGCTCGTAGACATCGCCACTACCGGAACCTCCTTTCACTGTACGCCTGCTGCCTGCTCCATATAGGGCGATATTTTTATTCTGCAAAGGCAGAAGGCCTTCATTTTTCAGCAAAACATATCCCTCTGCCGCTGCTCTTCTGGCAAGTGACTTATGCTTTTTTTCACGCTCTGATTCCTCTGGTGTAAGAACTCCAAACGACTGAAATTTCTTCATTTTATTTTACCTCCAATCTAATAACTACCGGTTCCACTCCCTCTGCGGAAATGCTAACCTTGGCTTTCCCCTGCTCATTCTTTGCGCGAAGCACAGCAAGACATCTTCCCCGATATGCCATATGATGGTTCCGGTCAAACACCTCGTTGGTCTTACACAAGGCACTGCCAAATCCAGCCAGACTTACACAGCCCTCTACCGCAATATCCACACGCTTCTCTATATAAGGCTTGAGACAATGCTTCTTATCTGTAAATTCAATTGGAACATAGCAAAGATCCTGCCCGTTGGCGCGTAGTTCTTTCTTCTCGGCTTCCGCCCAAAGAATCGTCTCCTTTTGGGCTGTTCCAAGGAAATGCTGCGCGATTACATTTCCATTGGTATCTAATGCCTCTGCCCGTAAAACTCCCGGTTGGTAGACTAGGGAAAAACTTGACTTAAATTTTTTCAGCCTGCGACACCCAATCAGTCTGTCATTTAAAAAGAGTCGAACCGACTCGCCCGCCGCATATACCTCAACCGTCGTTTTTACACCTTCATAGCCTTCCCAACTCCAACTATCAATCGCATTGGTAAACTGCCAGGCTCCTTTCGTTGGCGTCTCATCTGCATGATTCAGCGGACTAACAGCAATAAATGGTTTCTTTCGCAAGCCCCATACAATCTGCATGTAATACATGGATGCCAGTGCTTTTCCCGTAATATCAATCATCCCCTGACCAGCCAGCAAAGGAAGACCTTTGTAGGAATGATACGTCCAATCTCCAATGCAGGCTTCTCCCAGATAATCCCATGCCGACCAAACGAAATCCCCGACAAGTTGCGGATATTTCTTCACTCGACTCCAATTATAAGGTAAATCTGCCACCATAGTCTCACTGCCAACCATCATGCGCTCAGGGTATTTTTTCGCATCTTCATCATAGCGCGAGGACGCATAATTCAATCCTATGATATCTAATACATCTCCCGCCGGCGCACACGCCTTATCCCCATGTCTGCCTTTACTCATAAAAAACATGAGCGGACCCAGTTTTTGTGCCATTGCATTAAAAAAAGCGGATCCCGACTTTTTATCATGATAACTTTTCCCCGGTGGCAAAGGCTTTGGCTGATATTCCCCCTTGTCACGATAGACACCGATCCCCATATGCGCATATACATTCAGCAGCACATTGATACCAGCTGTTACCGGTCGCGTGTCATCTAATCCATGCACATAATCCTGTATCTTCCGACAGACTTTAATGCCTTTTGAGGTCGCTGTCTCCGATACCTCATTACCAATAGAGTACATGATCACGCTCGGGTGGTTTTCCGCAGATTCCACCATGCTTCTAACATCGTCTTTCCAACATTCGTCAAAATATCTGGCATAATCATGATATGTCTTTGGTACATACCAGCCATCAAAAGTCTCGTTCATAACATACATGCCGAGTCTGTCACAAATAGACAGTAAAATCTGTGACGCAGGGTGATGCGCCATGCGGATGGCATTAAATCCCGCATCCTTTAATATACGGATACGTCGTTCTTCCGCATCCCAAAATTCACACGCCCCCAGGACACCATGATCATGATGAATGCAGCCACCTCGCAACAGTATTTCTTTTTCATTCACCAAAAGTCCTTTTTCTGCTGACCATTCCAGTTTACGAATGCCAAAATCCAATCGTTTTTCATCTGTTTTACATTTTGCAATACAGGTATATAGTTTTGGCGTTTCATCACTCCATAATTGTACTTGCTGTAGTGTAATTTCCCCAGGTTCTCCCTCATATAGAATGTGGCTTCTATCACAAATGGAAACGGTCACAGCCTCCAGACTATCTCCTATAACATCCACAGAAATCACCGCAGGATTGATTGCAAGTGTTTTCACGCGAATTCGCTCAATATGCTGCTTCTCTTCCACAATCAGTTGCACCGGGCGATAAATACCTGCCCCCGAATACCAACGGCAGTTGGGTTCTAGAGAGTTATCTACCATAAGACGCAGACAATTCTCACCAACCTGCAACCACCCTGTCAAATCAATGTCAAACGGCGTATATCCATATTTATGGCTGCCAACTTCCACTTCATTTAAAAAGATATGACAATTCTGATAAACCCCTTCAAAATGAATACGGACTGACTTCTCTAACCATTCCGGATTAACTTTCCAATATTTGGTATAGACATATTTTCCTCCCGGGAAAAAACCTGTATTGACACCATTTCTGCAAGAGGCATCCCGCGGTTCTGTAATCATGGCATCATGAGGCAGATGAACCCTTTTCTCAGCCTGACCTTCTTTCTGAAACAACCAGCCATCGTTAAAATCACGTGTCATTTCTTACCTCTTTCCAAATCTTTTCTTCTTCCTTGACTGTTTCTCCAGATATTTGCGATTTTCTGTCTCAAAGTCAAGTCCTTTCTTGGCGCAACGTTCCTCTAAATCATGGATACGATCCTGTTCCTGTATACGATCAGCTTCTTCGCGTTCCCGTCTGGCAATTTCTTCCGGTTCTATCCATTCTTCTCCTTTGGATAAGGCAATCTGCTTCTGACGTTCACGCAAATCCTCGTTAATCTGCGGTAATTTCTTTTCAATATCAACAAACGGCAAAAGTACGATATAAATAATGGATGCCACAATATCAAACATATAAAATGCGAAAGTCATAAACTGAAGTACATCGCTGTTCGGTGTAATGCCCTGAACATCCACAAATCCCAGTTTTAAAATACCGGACTCATATCCTCCTGCGAACGGAGCCGTCAATATCGTTTGGACCGCAAGGACAATGGCAGGTCCAAGCAAGCCTTCCAGACGATAACCGGAATCATGTTCCACGCTGTCATAGGCATAACATACAAGTGTTGCAAACACATAAGCATTTGGAAGCATACCTGTCTGGCGCAGGAAGCCAGCCGCAATTGCAACCGGAATATTGGATGGGTTCAGTAGACCAACAACACTTCCTATCAGAACACAGACGTATCCTACAATGGATACGTTTTTTATACCAAACTTCTTTGCCAATGGGTAAATAGCAAAGGCTCCTATCCCCAGCGGAATACCGGTTGCGACCTGATAGAGTGTAAACATGATCGGGTTATCCGCACCTCCCAATAAGAACTTGATATAGAAGTACTGGACATTACCACCCTTAAAATTATCAACAATACTTCCTACCGTTACAATGATGGTCAACAAAACATAATATTTGTTGGTAAACAGAGCCTTCATCTGTTCTTTTAACGGAATCTTATTCTCATCTCCGTATTCCTGTGTGACATCCTCTGTGATTCGCTCACGGGTGTAGAAGTACTCCAGTAAAAGCAATGGTATGGCAATCACGGATAAGATGATCATCAGTAGTGGATAACCGCTAATGTCATTTTCCAGCCACATCGGAAGAACGACCATAGAAACCATCATTCCAATTAAAATTCCGGAAATCAATGTCCAGCATAACTGACGGACAAATTTCAAGCGCATCTTCTCCGATGGATTTCGCGATGTCAACGAAACGATCGTATCTTTAAAGACAAAGAAATAACTGGAACCCACGGTATGATAACAGATCAGTAAAAAGAAAAAGTAATACCAGTAAGCTTCTCCCAGATCATTCGGTCCTGCAAACTGAAAAATCAGAGCACCAATAATAATCGAACAAAAACCAAAAATCAGATACCAGGGACGCAGTCTTCCCTGTTTCGAATGTGTATGCTGAACCAGCCATCCGTTTAAGAGCCCCATACCGACTGCAAGGATCTTTGCCACAGTCATAACAACTTCATAACGACTACCCATAATACGAATCATATTCACATTTGCCGTACCATACATAGCACCTGTCTGCTGTGTGAAGAATTTTTCTACCAGTGCTGCAATCGTGTTAACAATTAAGATCAACCCCAGTGGTCCTATCAAATGTCCAAAGGCAATCTCTTTTGTCGATACTGCTCTTGTACGTGCCTTTGAATCCATAAAAGGCTTTTCAAACAATCCATGATCTAATAACCTAACTTCTTTTTTCATGTGTAACCCCCTACAAAATACTTCCATTGCTTTCTATTATTTTCTTGTATTCCCACGCAGAATCCTTAACAATTCTTTTTTGCGTCGGATAATCTACATAGACCAGACCAAACCGTGGATCATAGCCTTCCGCCCATTCAAAGTTATCCATAACAGACCAATGACAATATCCCAAAATCGGAATCCCTTCACTGGCTGCACGCTTTAACTGTCCAAGATAACGATAGATAAAATCACATCTCTGCGGATCATGGACGGCACCATCGATACTTACAACATCGTGTTCAGCAACACCATTTTCTGTGATCATGATAGGCAGATGATATCGTTCGTACACGAAACGTACATTCCAGTACATAACGCGTTCATCAATGACCCAACCGAGGGAATTGCGCGGTGTTCCAGGCTTTGCTTCCTGTCTTTCTGCACCCCATTCTGCATAATTATAGGATGTATAGATATTTAATCCGACGAAATCCAATTCCTGATAGATGGCTTCCATATCTTTCTGATGTGATGCATAAATACCATAGGCACGCACCGGCTTTCCGGCAAGGATCGGATCCATCCACCATTTATTCCCCATCAGACCATTTCCTTTATCCATACTAAGTTCGCGCGCTCTTTGTATGTCGCTAGGACACTCTGTGTCGGGAACATACGCACCAGTTGAAAGTGCGATCCCGATCTTGACCGGCTGCTTTGCATACGCTCTGACCGTTTTGACCCCCTCGGCATGTGCCAACATACAATTGCGTGTCAGTCGCGACAACGCCAGATAGCGATGTTTGAAAGGCGCATGTTCTCCCTGCATATAACCATTCATGATAAAACAGCCCGGTTCATTCATAACGATCCACCACTTTACCCGATCTGAAAGCGCCTCCACTGCCACCCTGGTATAATCCTGAAACGCCGGAATGATTTTGGACGATAACCAGCCTCCTTTTTTCAGCATCCATACCGGCATATCCCAGTGAAAAATTGTAACCAAGGGTTCGATTCCTGCTGCAAGCAGTTCATCCACCAAATCCGAATAAAATTGAATTCCCTTTGGATTTACCTTTCCCTCTTCCGGTATCACACGAGACCAACTGATAGAAAACCGGTATGCCTTAAGCCCCATCTTCTTCATCAGAGCCACGTCTTCTTTCCAATGATGATAATGATCGCAGCTTTCATGACAGTTTTCCCCATGTTTGATCTGCTTTGGCTTGGCAATATCCCAAATACTCGGCGTTCTCCCATCTTCCTGCCAGCCTCCCTCTATCTGCGCTGCTGCAGATGATGCTCCCCATAAAAACCCTTCTGAAAAGCCCTCTTTTCCCATATACATTCACCCTTTCCGGGATCCCCTTTTCCCTTCTTTTTCTATCAGTATAAGAAATCTCCACGCCTCTGTATTGTAATATCGTACATTCTATTGTATATTTGAATCAGGAGGTTTTTACTATGATAGATGATTATTCCAACTTTTGCGAAATGTTTTTTGCTGCCCACTATCTGCCCATTGCCTTGTACAAAGATCATCAATATGTGTGTTCTGCCGGATTTTATGACAATACGGATCCTTATCCTTTCGTCACGCCAAAACTATGTGATGCTTCCTCACCATCCGTCTATGTATCCTCAGACACCGGGTACTATGGCTATGTCGTCTGCAAAGACAAACAGCATTTTTTCATCTTAGGGCCTGCCTATAGCACGCCTCCTGACAGATCTTTCATCCGTTCCTATATGACCAAGAATGGTCTGCCAATAGCAAGATATGACGAGATTGCATCCTTTTTAACCGCTATTCCCTTGTATACATATAATCAATTTCTGGAACTTTTACTTTTTTTGCATTTTATTCTCAATGGGGAAAAACTAGATTTAAACGAAGCCTTTCGTCTGACCGATACGAAATATCAGTTAGAGATTGGAAAACAACAGGCAGAACGTGCCTACACAGCAAGAGAAGAACAAGCACAGCATGGCACCTACCTCTTTGAGCAACAGATGCTTTCCCTGGTCCGTCAGGGCGATGTAATCGGTCTGGAGAATTTTTTACTAAGAACCGCCAAAACATTGAATGTCAAAGAAGGAAAACTGGCGGAAACTCCCTTGCGACAGGCTAAGAATTTATTGATCGGACTGGTTGTCAGTGTTGGTAAAGACGCTGCCATTCCAGGCGGCATGGACATTGAAGAGACCTATCAGTTGATTGATACCTATACACAGGAATGTGAAAAACTGCAAAGTGAAGATGCGGTCAAAAATCTCCAATACAATATGACCATGGATTTTGCCAACCGTGTAGCCATGCAGAAATCCCCCCGGACGATCTCTGCTGATACCAAGCAGTGCCTGCAATATATCACAACACATATCAACCAGCCCATTGGTGTTTCTGATGTTGTAGCGCATTCTTCCCATAGTCGTTCCTCCCTGCTCCGCCATTTCAAGGAGGAAACCGGTATGTCTGTAAACGACTACATAACCCTGCGGCGCATGAAAGAAGCTGCCTCTCTCCTGCGATATACAGACAAATCGCTTGGTGAGATCAGCAGCTATCTTTGCTTCTCCAGTCAGAGTTATTTTCAAAATGTGTTCAAAAAACACTACGGCATCACACCTCTGCAATACCGAAATCAACGAGACTAGGCCTCGATACCTTCCATTTCAGCGTTGATGGTGTCCTCGCTGGCAGCCATAGCCTCCAGAGTCATGGATGTTTCTGATGCCCTTGCTGTTGACACTCTTTTCAATATCGTCATCGTATTCTTTGATCGCATCTTCCGTCAATGGCTCGATCAAAAGATCCTTTGCAAGCGATTTTGCTTTATGCTTTGCCTCATAAAAATAGCCGATCACGCTAAAGACAAGGGCACCGACAAAATTGACCATAAGGTCTTTCATGGTGTCAATGATTCCGATATCCAGATAACCGCCATCCACTACATAGGTATCTCCATTTTTTGTTTCTATGATCGTCTTTGTAATATCATAGATCCGCACCGGGGTCTGGGTTTTGCTTTCGTCCAAAGTCACGGAACCGATATTTGAGACAATGAAATCTTTTTGCATATCCAAGAGAAATACCTGATCAAAGGTAAATTCGACGAACTCCCAGATAACACCCACCGTCATAGAAAAGCAAAAGGCGACGATTGCCAGATAAAAGGGTGACAACTGCATGGATTTGCTACCGCGGTTTAAGATGTTGAAAAGAGAAAAGCCGATCGCCGCACACAGGAAACCGTTGATGGTATGTAACATGGTGTCCCATCCCGGAATCGCCGTGTAATATTTGTTGACTTCTCCCAAGATTTCTGCCGCGTAGATGAATACATAAATGATCATCTGAAATACCGGCGGAATCTCCACCTTCAAAAGCTGCTCAAAAAGGGATGGCAGGAGAAACAGGATAAGAGAAAGAATACATATCGCCAGACTCTCGTAATTCCGTGTAAAAATGCAGCGTACTGCTGTCAAAATGACCAGAGTTCTGAGTATGGAATATGTAATAAACTGCTTTTTGTTCAAGGCAATTCTCGCTTTTAAACGCTTGATATATTTTCTCATGTGCCTGCTCCTTTTATTTTGCAATGATTCTTATATTTTAACATATCCCTTGATCACTTCACTTACCTAGTCATGCAATAACGCAACACATTCTTCGCAGAACGCTGAAGTTCTGCCCGCGTCAGTCCCTCCGGCTGTCCCAAAGTTTCGATCTGTTCTTTATCAAAAGCGTATTTACGCTTCACCGCAGACATATTACCCGGCATAAGTACATCCACCTGAGCGCGGGTACGATATGCATTATTCTTGAGAGCCGGGAACTCATGTGAGTTATCTTTCTGCATCCACCAGTCAGTAACGATCATGCCATCATATCCCCACTCCTTCCGAAGAACTGTTGTTACCAAATCATAATTGTAGTGGCTCCAAACGCCATTGATCTTATTGTAACTGGTCATCATGGTCTCCGGATGCCCCTCTTTTACACAATACTCAAAGTTCTTCAGATAAATCTCACGAAGTGCACGAACAGATACTCGTGAATCATTGCTGTTACGATTAAATTCCTGATTATTGCAGGCAAAATGCTTTGGGCATGCCGAACTTCCACCTACCTGAAGACCACGCGTTGTAGCCGCAGCTGTTCGTCCTGACAGCATTGGATCCTCAGAATAATACTCAAAGTTACGTCCACAAAGGGGATTTCTGTGAATATTCATTCCAGGAGCCAGATTTACATCAACTCCAAAATGATGCACTTCTTCTCCAACCAATTGAAACGTCTTCTCTACTAATTCCGAATTCCAAGAGCAGGCAATCGCCGTACCGCAAGGAAGAAGCGTTGTATACTTTCTTACACGAAGACCGGCAGGACCATCAGCTGTAATAATAGCAGGAATTCCCTTGGCACGAAGTTCCTCTGTAATACCTGCAAAGGCACCGGCGTTGCCATTAACTCCCAGCGGAGAATTCATAGCCGCCTCACCACGGGTCAGATCACCCAGTTCTTTGTCTGAAAGTTGGGCAATAAATTCATCCAGAGTATTCTTTCCGCTTTTCACATCGATAAGTTTGATTCCCTTATCCCCGGTTTGCGCAATCTCGCTCGGAAGATTCTTAAGGATCCGTTCACGCAGACTCATTGTCTTTGTGGTAATCGTTCTAGCAGGGAAGGACTTACCATCGGCACCAAGCATTATGGACTCCGTGCCACTCGGATTCAGTACCTTGTACTCTGTGCCCGGCTCAGGAGCCATGACCTCATGACATTTTTCCATTACATCTACTGTATCAAGATTAAATTCATAGATATTATTTTCTGTCGTAGCGTCGGTACCCATATAGAACTTGTAAGTACCTGCTTCTAAAAGGAAGCAATCCTTAAAGCCTGTGATACCGCTGTCATCATAAGATGCCATATCCTTTTTGTTCACAGTGATTTCCAGTATCTCTGAAGCAGTGGTTTCCAGAAGGAGTGTCTTCTTATAGCCGACTAATACACGTTTTGCTTTTCCAAGTTTTCCCTGTGGGGCTTCTACGTAGATCTGCACTACTTCTTTACCCGCGTAATTCCCTGTATTCGTTACTTTTATTGTAAATATAAAATCATTTTCGTTTGCCGTGACATTTTGGCACACCGTATCAAAACTTGTATAAGACAAACCGAATCCAAAAGGATATTTCACTCTGTCCGGAGCAAAGGTGCTGAAATATCTGTAGCCAACGTAAATATCTTCCGCATAGTTATTAAATTCCTTGGCACCAAAATTTGAAGCGGATGGATAATCCTGATATATCTTTGCTATTGTATCTGAAAGTTTTCCGGAAGGAGTAACCTTACCAACTAATACATTTGCAAGGGCATTGCCATTTTCCTGACCAAGTTGCCAAGCATAAACAAGGGCATCAATATCATAGTCATCTGTCCAGGACATATCAATAATGTTACCACAGTCCATAACAACCACTGTCTTAGAAAATGCTTTTGTGACCTTCTGCAGCATATCCTTTTCTTCAGCGGTCAGATAGTAACTGCCTTCTTCCAGTTTATTTTCACGATCTTCACCTGCTGCACGGCCTAGAATTACCATGGCTATATTGGATTTCTTTGCTGCATCGGTAACAATCGCCTCATCTAATGGCATTTCTTCATAATAAAATGGCCAATGTCCCCAGTAACCATGATCAGCCTGATTGTCCGGATCCTGACACCAGTTCTCATATATTGTCTTTAGTTCCTTATTGTAATGAATACCTGCATTTTCAAATCCTTCATAAAGCGAAACTGTATATGGCGGATGGACATCGCCACCAGAGCCATACCCCACAAAAAACCAGTCATATTGTACGCGGCCAAACACAGCCACATTATCATTTTCTTTAAACGGAAGTGCATCGTTATCATTTTTAAGGAGAACAATTCCCTCTTCGGCAAGTGCTCGCACCTGCTCCGGCATACCGGGCGTAACATATTTTTCACCTGATGCCTCATTTTCAAGTTGGGACAGCCCAGAACCCATGACCTTATTGACCAGCATTGCGAATCCACGCTCAAACTTTTTCTGGAATTTGTTTTTCTTAGCCATTTTTTCTCCTTACATATCCTAACTTTGTTCTAAAATTTGAAACTAGCCGGCAAATTTTTGATTTGGCTACTTTCCTGATAAGTTGAAGAACTATCATGAGAATTATTCTATCATATTATGTGCCCTGGTTGCACTAATTTTCACCTGCAATACAGAACTATCCTTTTCATCCATCACACTTACTGTTGCTTTCTTTGCTGTATCAATTCGTTCAAGCACAATCTGTCCACGACCCTGATAGGTTGTAAACAAACCTGTTGTAAATCTGTCATCGGAATATGGATTTGCAGAGCCTGCCCCTATTAATCTGACAGAGCCATCACAACTAACCGTCAATTTCCGGTTCTCACCGGGACACCAGATTCCCTTTTCATCATCCACTTCAAGGTTCACATAGATCAGTTTCCGGCTCCATGCATTCTCTTCCACTTTAGCCTCTATATGTGTCGTTCCATTTCCCGACTGCAACTTGCCTTCCGCAAGAATGACTTTCTTCTCATCATAGGCAATTGCCTTTATCACTCCCGGTTCATAGTGAACGAAAAACTCTGCTCTGGCTTTTTTTGTTTTCTTCCGACCAATTTTTTTCCCATTCAGAACAAGTTCTACATAAGGCGCCCTGCTATAAACCTCCACGCGGGATTTCTTCCCCTCATATCCGGACCAATTCCAGGATGGAATCACATCGGTAAATCTCCAGGCTTTCCTCTGCACTCCTGATAACCCTTTGTCCAAAGGAGATACCCCTATAAATATATCTTCCAATCCCCAGATGACTTTCTGATATCCGTTTGTCGCATCAGCATTTCCCAGTATATCTATCGCCCCACAGCCTGCTAAAAGAGGCAATTCATCCGTATCCTTATATCTCCATGCTCCAAGACCGGCCTCACCTATATAATCCATAGCCGTCCAGCAGAAGTCACCTATCAGAGAATTATATTTCTCAACCCGTTCCCAGTTATAATAAAGATCATTAATATAGGTTTCTGTTCCCAGAAGAATTCTATCCGGATGATTTGACACCTCCATATCGTATCTGCAATGTCCATAATTAAGTCCCAGTATATCGAACTTATCCGCCACACCTTCCACTACCGCGGTGGCCTTCCCTGATCTGGTTTGTGTGGACATAAGGCTTCCCACTCTCTGGACAATTGAATTATACAGAGTAGAACCGGTCTTTCTGGCATTGGGATTTTCCTCCTCAGGGAGCGGCTCAGCCACATAATCCTCCTCATCCTTATATACACCCATTCCCTGCTTCGCCCAGACAGCAAGCATGATATTTATGCCACAAGTCACAGGTCTGCCGGTATCCATGCTCCTCATATATTCAGCCATCTGACCCGCAAGATTGATTCCATCTTCCGTCCCCAGTTCATTGACCTCATTTCCAATGGAATAAAGGATAACAGAAGGATGATTATAATCTCTCTTTACCATGGCAGCCATGTCGTCTTTGTAGTCATTCCAGAAATGTCTGCTGTAGTCGTGATGATTTTTGGGGGTATACCAGCCATCAAAAGTTTCTTCCAGTAGATACATACCAAGTTCATCGCAGGCTTCAAGAAAACTTTCCGAGCAAGGATTATGAGCAGATCGTATAGCATTATAACCCGCTTCTTTCAACAGCGCAACCTTTCTATACTCTGCCTCTTTATAAGCGCATGCTCCCAGAAGACCGTTGTCATGATGTATGCAACCTCCCCGAAGTTTTACCGTTTCTCCATTTACCTGCAGACCGTTTTCAGAAGACCAATCAAGTTTTCTAATCCCAAATTTCACACTCTGAGCGTCTGTATCTGTATGGACTTCGCAACTATACAGATATGGATGCTCCGCGCTCCAAAGTTTTGCATCCTCTATCTCTATTTCTCCAATCTTCGATTCCGCTACAATCTTTCCTGTGGCATCCCTTAGAATCACACGCCCATCCGCCTGATTGCAGGATACCTTTATGAGAACAGGGTTGATACAAATCGTCTCAATATGAATATCCTCTATCGAATCTTTTGATCGCGTCCGAAGTTCTACAGGTCTGTATATACCGGATCCGGTGTACCAGCGCGAATTTGGCACTAAACTATTATCCACTCTGACCTCCACCTTATTCCTGCCAGACAAAGTTGCCTCTGTCAGATCAGCGTCAAATGGAGTATACCCATAGTAATGCTCACAGACTTTAACTCCATTTATTAGGACTTCGGTCTGCCCGTATACGCCATCGAAATGCAGAATAAACTGCTTGTCTTCCGCTTTTTCATTCAGGTCAAATTCCTTGGTATAGGTGTATTTTCCTCCGGGAAAATATCCAGTCCTATCCCCATTTCTATTAGATGTAGTTCTCATCTCATGAATCATAGCATCATGAGGAAGGTCTACTATTTCAAAACTTCCATCCGTCTTAATGAAAGTCCAGTCTTCATTAAAATCTATATTCATTTACAAACCCTCTATCGACCTAAAGCCTTCTTAATTTCATCCATTTTATCATCAAGATTATACATGCAGATAAGGGCGAGAAGAACTGCGCCTACAATAATCGGTGCATAGATTGTCAGCGCCTTGATTCCCTGTAAAGCCTCCATGCTCTGAGACTCTGCTCCACTTATAAAGCCTGTAACTGACATTACAAGTCCAGCTATACCACTTGCCACACCTGCGGAAATCTTCTGCCCGGCACTGCTCACTGCTGAGTATGCACTTTCAACTCGATAACCCCTTTTCCATTCGCCGTAATCCATACAATCCATAAGAAGCAGACCGATGAAATAAACCATAGGCAGTGTTCCAAATGAGCAGACTACAGATGTAACCGCATATACCACCAAATTTAATGGTGCAAATGCTCTTACAATGCAAGCGATCAGATTACAGAGCAATCCCATTTTAAGCACCTTGGTCTTTCCCCATTTTTCGAGCATCTTCGGTATGAACATCAAAAAGATCGGTGTGATAAGTGTAGTTGCACTGATCAGCGAAAGCAGATTTAAATTTCCGACATTGTATGTAAAGTAATAACTCTGAACTACCGTGCTCAGATTCTGATTCAAATAGTAGAAAAATACAAGACCTAAGCAGATAAGTACATACTTATTATGAAAGATATGAGCAACCATATCCTTTACTGAAATCTTTTTCTTCTCTGTAGGAGTCGCTGTCCCCTCAATTTTAGAAATCTCTTTTACAAAGAAAAATCTAAGTGACGCTAAAATCATGGAAGGTATACCAATTGCAAGCGCCAGTACCGTCCAACCCTGCTTTGTAGCACAAAGTGAGGTAATGATGACCGGCATGGCAATGGTAAAAATTGTACTTCCATAGGTTACGATAACTCCACCTACTGCCAGAGTAGACGACTTGTCTTTCTCGTCCGGCATAGCCCTGAGCATATATACCTGATCTGAGCAGTTGAAAAATGTCAGTGATACCGAATTGATCAGCGTATAACAGACAAATACATATACCAGTTTTGCTGTAGTGCTAAAGAATGACGGCACAGCAAAAATCATTATAATAAATATCCATGCAACCGATGCAAAAAGAGAATAAGGTCTGCCCTTTCCCCACTTTGAATCTGTCTTCTCAATAATGTATCCGGCAATCAGATCTGTGAAACCATCAAAGATCTTTGACGCCATAAGTATCCCACCAACCGATGCTGTAGAAAGCAGCACACTCTGTGTCAGATAGTAGGTCAAGTATCCTCCCAATATTCCCCAGAACCCATTGGAAGTAAGTGACGCTAAATTCCATGCGACTTTTTGAAATCCTGTAATCTTATTTTTTTCCATTTTGTCCTCCTTTGGCTTTATCCACCTAACTTTATTAAACTATACCTAATATAAAACACAGGTCGAGACCATTATTGCGAAATTATCTCATTTTTGTTATTATTATCTTAAATAAAAACAGGAGATTTTGCATGAATTGGGCAAAAGATAACATATGGAAAGCAACTGAATACTATCATCACATATTCCAGATACCTATTAGCGTTTTTCAGGATAATGAATTTGTTTTTGCTATTCCCTCAAATGGTCTTGAAAAACTTGCAATGAGTATAAAGGAAAAACTTTTTTTCTTCTCGGATGGTCTGGCATATTATCAGACAGATGAGAGCCTCTTCTATGGTGCCGTTGCAATTTTAAACAGTCCTTATATGATCGTTACCGGTCCTATTTCAGGACTTCCTTTTACCAATTCAGAACTGGCAAGTTTATCTTCCATCTGTGGCAAAAATAACAATCCGATTGCTATAAAAGACGCCCTTGGTGAAATACCACAGTATTCACAACTCGAGTTTATCGATTATTTGCTGCTGATGCAGTATAACTTTAACCAAGTCGATTTATCAAGGGATGATTTTTTTGAATTTCAACGAAGTCACATTCCGGACTCTGCCAAGGAGCACTATATCTATGACCAGTCTTTTTCTGCTGATGGACCAACTTTTCTTACAGAGCCGGATGTAATTATAAATTATATTGAGATAGGTAAACCGGACGAAGTACTGCATTATCTCTGTCAGCCTCAGTCACTGGATTCCTTACATTTTACAGGAAATAATATATCTCAGCATAAACAGATAGGATACTATTCTATTGCCCTCTTCTCAACTGCAGCCCATACAGGCGGCCTTCCAATGAGTGAATGTATCCAGATCGTCTCAAACTACTATTCCATTCTAACGAAACTGGATGATATAGAGCAGATAGATTATCTGATTGGCAGATGCGCTATGTTCTTCGCAGAAAAAGTGCAGTCCATATCCATTCCGGCGAATGTTTCCGGAAACCTCATGTCTGCTATTCGATTTGTACGGCAAAATGTCTATTCTAAAATCACTGTGGACGACATCGCTGCACAATTGGGATACAGCCGTTCTCATACAAGCCGAATCTTTCATGAGAATTTTGGCTTCAGTCCGGGTGAATTTATTATAAGAACCAAACTGGAGGAATCTAAGATGCTGCTAGTTAATTCTGATAAATCCATATCAGAAATTTCCAGCATGCTGCTCTTTTCAAGCCAGAGTCATTTTCAATCATCATTTAAAAAGCAATACGGAATCACACCACTTAAGTACCGAAAATCAGTTGATAAGACGGCATTCTTGACCTAACTGCACCCAATGTCTTCTCTCTTCTCTTTTCTTGATATTCAAGGCATACTTCGTAATTTGTATATGTCATTTTCTGTAACCAAATGTGTCCTATTTAGAGTTCAGCATATCAATATTAATCATGGCAAATAAAAAAGCACCACCATAACTGACAGTGCCACATCGTTTTGTGCATTACCAAGGATTTAGATAAGTAAGTCCTCTTGGTAAATTATCTTCTTCATCTTCTAAACTTTGCTGTATGTGATTATAAACATTATGAATACTTTCCAAATACAGAATAAAGGACTTTTTGTTCGTATCCCTATTGCGATTTTTTAACTTGATATACTCATCACGAACACAATTCCATCCCTGCTCATATTCAATTATTTCCTGAAGTTTGCAGTCTGCATTTTGTGATAAGACTCTATCTTCAAATGAATAACGATTGTTTTTCTTCCAATTCTTGATATATCTATACCCATTGTCCAAGTCGTCATCATCTAAATAATAAATTATCGCAAAATCACAACTTCTGATAATCTTGGAATGTTTTTTGTCAACAACCTTTATGGTAATAGAAGAAGTAGAATCTTCAGGTTCTCCGTACTTTGTACCTTTGAGCGACTTGGAAAAAGCTCGCATAAACTGCTCTTTCAGTTTTTTGGGATTGTCCCATAAATCGCTCTTTTGCAAAATTAGATTGTAGTCAAAATCATACCCTCTGTTGCCATCTTTTATCTTAGTGACGAGGTGTCGATTTGCACTTCCAATCAATTTGAATTGAAAAGTCGTATCATATTCGGTTTTCATTATTTTTTGAACCCTTTTTATGACGCTTTCAATTTCCTCTTTATAAGGCTTGTATTCTGCTTTGCTGACATATTCGTACATATACTTGACCATCCTATCTTTACTTCCTCAATCCGACCATTTAGCAAAGCTAAATCATTATATTGTATCACGATTTTTTCACTTGTCAATTATTTTTATTTGTTTTCATGTTTTTGTGTTTTTCAGGCCAGAATTTTGCCTGAAGATTTGTTGTAAAAACCTCCGTTATAAGCCCATCATTTCTCTGATAATACGGTCACTCATTTTCACTGCACCGACAAGAACAAGCATATTAAATACAAGTTCTCCGATATATGACCATACCTGTGTGACTGCCGCAGCGTCCGGGTTTACTACCAGCGGACTTGACGCAAACAGTGAGAAGATTATGCAGGCAAGCACGATAACTGCACCTTCAAGCAGTACCGCACAGTAACTTTTAATAAAACTCTTAAATCATATAATTCACTCATTCTTATAATGCTTACAATATCAGGTAGTGATTTTCCATTTTCCCAGTTAGAAATAGTCTGCCTGGAAACATTGAGGTCTTCAGCAACCTGTTCCTGTGTAAGTTTCTTTATAGTACGAGCATTTTTAATTTTATCAGCCATCATAATTCTGTATGCCTCCTTCTTCCATGAGATTACAGCAAACGTAGTAGTAATGTCTATCAAAAGGCTTTTACATATTAGATAAATGCATGTAAAATTTCTTTTACATAGCTTAATTGCGGTCTATTTAGCTTGTTTCCTGA
>ERZ791734.280-NODE-280-length-81441-cov-14.808567_pt1 | contig 81441 bp, 69 predicted proteins | sample MGYA00509953_ERZ791734 | MGnify/ENA primary metagenome ERZ791734 (study PRJEB30046, sample SAMN00792038) | human gut metagenome | study: EMG produced TPA metagenomics assembly of the A metagenome-wide association study of gut microbiota in type 2...
GTCCCGGAAGTTTTTTCTTCTCCATATACGGGAACTCTCTATCAAATGCCTCTGCCCAATGATTTTCCATAATATCTGCTACCGACCAAGAAAAAGGAATCAGATATGTCTTTTCATATTCTTTTCCACTGATTCTCTCATAATCCAATTCTTCCGTAAGAATATCAACAAAAGTTCTCGATAAATTATACAATTTATTCCAAACTTTCTTTTGTTATCAACTTCTGCCAAAAGAATAGTGCTTCGTTGTGTCCGGTCACAATTCTTCCCTTGATTTTTCTATCTTTTGAAAGTCCAAGGTTATCTTCCAGAAAACTCCTTATTCGCTGCTCACTCCAAACACAATATCCATACTCATCTTCTGACAGACGTTCTTCTCTGCTTTCCATAATCCCGATAGCTATATTCTCCATAAAATAGTCCATATCCAAATCAAGAAGTTTCATTTACATCTCCTGTCTAAGTAGCATCCACTCTCAAATCCGCACTGTTTCCAAAAAGATTCACTTTCTTCTCCAGATGGTTCTAAATTTACTTCTCCATAATAGTCTTGTAAAAACTGAGCAATAATTCTTTTCCCCAGTCCTCTGTCTCGATATGGCTTAAACACCTCGAACAATGCAATCATCATCCTATCTTTGTTCTCATTTAAAAAGTAATAATTGATCAGAGCCACCATTGTTCCATCTTCATCATATACTTTTTCAGTTACATCTATATATTCCTTTTCAAGCAGTGTCCAACCGCTTAGCAGCAAATCTTCTCTGTGTTATATTGCCTGCAACTCTTCATAAGAACATTTTTCAAATATAAACACAGCTTTCTCCTCCTGTTGTATCAAGTTCCTCAAGCTATCAAGTTACTACAACCCGTGTACTTCTTCTTGCAACTTTTCACTTGCTTCCGCGTAAATGCCACTTGCCATAAAATCACGCTCCTTATTTTGTCACGATTATTATATAATTTTCGTGACATTTTTCAACTGATTTTTCATAAAACACATTATTAGCATATCGATTTTTACCATTGGCGACTAATTGTAATGCTCTGATACAACTGTTCAATCATATCAACTTGTCCTTGAGATAATATAGGCATTTGTTTCTTTCCAAACAAAAGGTAATCAAAAGAGCAATTTAATATTTGTGAAATCACAAAAAAATGCTTTAATGAACACTTCGCCTTTCCAGTTTTAATACGTGACACTTGATTAGCACTTATTCCAAGATAAGCACCTAAAGTTGCCCCCGATAATCCTCTCCCTATTCTTTTTGCTTGTATTCTTTGTCCAATTTCCATATTCATATCTTCATTATATTCTGCTACGTTTACTTCGTACATATTCAATCCATCCTTTCCTGTTCCCCGCAATAACCAGTTATAGGAATGTTTGAGGACGAATAATTTTCTACAACGCACCCTTACAAAAAAGAACGCAAGAGAAAGTCCAGTCCTTAACTGGTTTCTTTCCCCTGCGTCCGTGGTGCTGTCACACAATAGTGCCGCCCTTATCAGGTGGTGCCATCATTTAATTGTTATTTGTTCTATACTCTGAATACTCCGTTTTCGGAGTGTTCAATCAACAATTGTTCCGTGTAATGCTTCAATCGAAGAACCCTTTTACACTTCTCACACTTAAGTTCAAATCCTCCTAGATTCAAATCTACATTGTTACCTGTAACATAATAATTCATAAAAAGCCTGTTACAATGACCATTTCTACATCTAATCTCAATCTTTCTATTCAATTCAGTCTGCTCCTTTGCTATACAAAATCAATACTTAACTTTGTACTCGCATAGGAAATGGAAATCACCTTTGCAAGTCTTCCGGGTGCAGAGTTCCGATGTGACAACTTCCCTGTGTCACCTACACCACTGTGCTGATCTATTGGGAGCAACTGATTGTCACCTGTGACAAATCAGTTATGCTCCGGCTCTCTCCATAAACCACATATTGTTATCTTCATAATACAGATAACTCTCTCTACCATTCACAATACAGGTATATCTCATACCCACACCGCCAGCCTTCAGGCTTGCAGCTCTTCGGATGTCCTTAACACGCTGTATCTCATAAACACTGCCATCTGTCCATCGGAAGCTCTTCGGGGTAAGTACCCCTTCCTTTGAGAACTCGGCAGTCACATCAACATATACTTTACTGCTTTCCATGTCTACCTCCTGTTTACACTATGGCGATTGCTCTCGGAGCATCTTCCCGCCGTCTGATATATCCTAACTCTTCAAGTTTTTTCAAATGTGCATAAACACTTGAAGTTGATGCCAAATTGCAGAGATTATTTCGTAACCGTTTTTATACTTATCCATGATCGCATCCTCTGTGGCAATATCATCCTTTAATACCATCTGCGACTTGGATAAAGCGTTCTCGATATAGAACCCATCCTTTGGCAAATCATTTACGGAAGAATATACACTCTTTGGTACAGCAGCCATATCAACAGAAATCTCTTCAAAATACTTCGCCACCTCATCATGCGTCACATATGTATTCTTCGGAATATCCATCTTCATACATACAACCTTTCATCTGAAAGTACCTCATATAGGTCATCCACATCATTCATGCTGAACTTTCGAATATAACATCTCTCTGTTACTAAATCCACGTATATCACTTCCTTCATTCAAAAAAGCACACCCTGTAATTCTCTCTTCAAACGTATCTCACGATTCTCTTGACATGAGCCTCCATCGCATGTGGATTGATGTCAACGCGGCGATCCCATGCCAGAGGCACGGTTGCCATGACGGGATAAGTCTACCACATGCTACTCATGTAAAGAGCTTTGTGTTACTCTGTCACAATTTCAAATTCATGCTTCTGTCCATCTGAAAATTCAACTGAAACAGTAGAATCATCCTGCTTTTCCTCTCCCGGTTCTCTTTCCCGACTTAAACGAGAATACCGATAAGCAGAAAGGAGTCCATCATGGAACGTAACTATCAAATCATAGCTGTCGATTTTGACGGCACTCTTTGTTTTAGCAAATGGCCAAATGTGGGGAACCCAATCAGGCACTTATCAATTACCTCAAAAATGGAAATCCAATGGCAATAAACTAATCCTCTGGACCTGTCGAATCGGCGAAGCATTATCAAATGCTGTCGATTGGTGCCGAGATTATGTGCTCAAGTTTGATGCAATCAATGACAACCTTCCGGAAATCGTAGAATACTATGGCAGCAATAGCCGGAAGGTGACTTGTGAATGGTATATTGATGACCGGTCTCTTCTACCGAATGATGTAGAGGCGTGATGTCAAAACCACGCCTCTATTTTATTACTGTTTAATAATCCAATAGCCATTTTTGCTTGAACCTTCATACTCTATTAAGCCAATATCTTTCAATTTATTTATTGAACGCTTAACCGTGCTTAACGAAACCTTCATCTGACTTGCCATTTTGTCTCGTGTCACATGCCCATCCAGTCGAATCAAATTCAAAATATCTTCTTCCAAAGCACCTAGTCTTTGGGGTTCACTTTGGGGTTCACTTTGGGGTTCATTTTGAAGGTCAACTTGTTCTACTAAGAAATCAGGATGAATTGGTATCTCAACGGTAACTGCTCTTCTTTCGTCATCTGTTTCAAATGCCGCTTTAGGAGAACCGTTATTCCTAAGTTCCTCCTGTATAGTCGGAATTCCTGTAGATTTTCCTTCAGTCAAATCTAATTCCTTCAAAAATTCTCCCAGACGCTTATTTCTATAATAACGAGATTTAAATCTCTCTCCTTCCGCAATCGTTTTTTGCGAGATTGAACGGTCAATGCCTGGATAACTGATAATTCTAACACAATCAGGTTCAATCTCTATAATTATCGCTTGATAGGATTGATAATCTCGATGATAAAAAGCATTGACAACAGCTTCTTCCAGTGCCTGATACGGATAACTAAAACGACGTATCGACTCCATCTGGTAGTCAACTTTTGTTACCTTCTCCTCAATCACCATATCCTGTAACTTTTCCATAGTTCTTTTAATCATTGTTGGAACCGAACCTTTGATAACCGGTACTTCAATAAAATTATTCGGATTATTAATGCTGCCTTCCGGAAATTTCGTTATTTCAACCTGTGTATATGGAAAAAATTTATCCAAATGGTCACAGAACATCATTAGTGCTACATTTGATATGCATTGTTGCTCCGGTGGTCCTACTAGAAGCTGCATATCTCCAAGCACTTCCATAACACCTCGTTTTCCAATCTGTCTTGCCAGTTTACTTCGTGTTGAATTTAAATGGTCCGTTAGCAATGCAACTGATATATCCGATTCAGTAGCCTCGAAATTAGGTCTTGTATCAAACGGTGCATAATTTGTCATATTGATTAGCTCTCGCTCCTGCTCTACATTTGCACGAACAGAGCTTGTGGCATATCGTATATAATAGTAGTATTTTTTATCTTTTTTTGCAGTAACATGCTCTGGAGCTTTGTACGGTCTTTGCACTCCTGGAGTCACCCATAATACAATAATATTTTTCCCATCAACTTGTTCAATAATTACACGAGGGAAATATGCCGGAATCATGGCATTATTATACCCCAAAATATCTTTTTGTACTGTGTCCAACTCATATTCTTCTAGCCCTTTTACCGGTCTAACCGCAACTCCATTTTTTTCTTCTACTCCTATTAAAACATAGCCCCCACCCACATTATCAAAGTCATTGGCAAACGCACAAATACTATGATAGATATCATCCGGATTCCAAGAAGCCTTAAACTCAATCCTATCAGATTCGACTCTTCGTTTATTTAATAAATCTTCAATACTCATTTCCAATTCCATTTATAACTACACTCCTTCCATGATCTATCGTAATTTAAAAACAGTTGTTTCATCTGACATAGCAACCAGTGAGTTGATACTACTTATGAATTACTAATGATAAATGGAATTTCCTTTTTTATTTGAATCTCATAGTTATTTAGACACGTTGTATATCCTTTACATTCCATTCCCGATTCCAAACAGTCAAGGAATAAATCTCTAAACGCATCCATCTGCTTTTCATTTGATATGGCAAAAGATTCTACATACGGGTTTAATGACACAAATAGGTAAGTAACCTTTTTGCCTCCTTGTAATAATTCTCGTATTTTCTTTAACTGATTTATTGCTCTTTCCGAATAAACTGTGGGAAAAATCGCTTGCTCATCTAGTGAAATAATACTCTTAACCTCTATAATTGTATCCTCCCCAGGCAAATAAATATCCGTCTTATATCCGTCAACTACGATTTCCTTCTGCGGGTTGCTTCTTTTCCCCATATATGCAAAAAGTCTTCTTCCTAAAGAATCAAAAATAGCCTTATTTGCCTCCGATGTGTTTAATACAATATAGTTATACTTATACTTGACTGCAAATACCGCATATTTTGTTCTTGCATCTGTAGCCAAATTTTTTCTCAGTATAACCTCCTTACCCGCAAGCTTGAGAAAATTCCCAAGCTTGCAGGATGAAGGAATATAGCATTCAATATTTTCACCCCGAACATCAACTGTACAAATAAATCGATTTTTCTCTTCCCTCACAAAATATCCCATTTCATACATTTCTTCCATCAGCGATTCATATACCCTTCTGCAAATTCTGTCAATTCTTCCTCCGTAATGAATAAGCCTTGCATGCGTTTAACATCACTCTCTGTAACCATTAGCATGTCGCCCATTCCCAACAGATTTTCTGCACCGGACATATCCAATATCGTTTGAGAATCCGTGTGTGATGGAAGTCTGAAGGAAATTCTATATGGAATATTAGCCTTTAATACGCCAGTAACAATATTGGCACTAGGTCTTTGTGTTGCAATAATCAAATGAATACCCAATGAGCGAACCTTTTGTGCGAGCATAGATAATGAACGTTCAAATTCCTTCCTGTTTCCTTGCATCTCCGCAGTCTGAATCAAATCCGCATACTCATCAATAATAACTACCAATCGTTTCATCCTATTATTTGGATTTTTTTCGTTGTACGAATTAATGTCACGGCTTCTACAAGCTCGAATTTTTTGCATTCTTTCCTCTTTATCCTGCTCATTTATTCGGTTTAGCATCTCCAATGCTTCCTCGGCATCTGTAATTACTTTTCCACCATATAAATTAGGTAAATCCTCAAAGAATACAAAATCTGTTTGCTTAGGGTCTACAATTAAAAATTCAATTTCATCCTTATTGAACTGTTGCAACAAACTTACAATTATCGAGTATAAGAAGATTGTTTTTCCCGAGCCTGTAGTTCCAGCCACCAAGAGATGTGGAGCCTTAGAAATATCAAGCATTTCAAACTTTCCATCAGGTGTTTGTCCTGCTACAACATTAAGCTTTTGCTTATCTCCGTCTAACATGTCCAAATGGTCTACTAACTTTATAGGCTTATCAGCTCCTGCAAATGGAACATCAACAGAAATATATTTTGTACCTCTTATATGATTAACTAATATTTCTCCGTTCGCTTCGAGTTGAATACCAATATCCGCCTTCGATTTTTCGAGTGCTCTAACCGTTTCACCGGACTTAAGCTCCACTGTAAATCGTGTAAAACGAGAAGCTTCCTGTGTCAATTCTGGATTCACCGGCAGCGCAGAAATTCCATAATCCTTAAATACCTTATTAAGTCTATTACATTTTTCGACAATTCGCTCTTTTTCTGCAATCTTCTCTTGCTCATTTACTGTCATTATAGCTTCATCTAAATGAACTGCAACCTCTGAAGAACTTCCACTTTCTGCCTCGAATGTACTCGCACCTTGCTCTTCAGCCGGAATTTGTTCAGTATGATCTGACTGCTCTACATCTCTTATTTCAGAACTCTTTAAGTTTTGGTCCAAAATAATAAGCCAATCTGCTTTATTTAACATTAAGTCATAGGTATCCCTTTTAATTGGTGTATTAAAAATACTGCTTGTGTGACTAAAGCTTGACGGATGCTCGTTTAACTTTTCTACAATACTTCCATAGGTAGAAAATACATCTCCTTCATTAGCTGGTCTAATCTCCACCACCTCATCAACAGGATTATATTTATAAACCTTAGGTATACATAGCGGATGAATGTGTATCAGCTTATCATTCTTGACAACCTCTGTTCTTACTTCATTTGGATCAAAGATAATCATTATATGTTGATCGTCCTTCATATCCGAAAGAATTCTGGAATACACCTGTTTTTTACTACCAATTTTCAGTCGGAAATTTAAGCTTCTTTTGCCTTTTACCTGCCCTAGCATTCCGTCATTGATGGAGTCATCGTTAATCTCAATCCAGTCATTTGTTGCTTCCTTTGTTCTATAAATAGAAACATCTATTCCAGATATATTAAATTCCCTATCATTATTAAGCTTTTTTAGCATCGACACCATAAGTTCAACTGACGGTGGATCAATAATGCTAATTTTAAGCATCATACCTGCATGTGGATACAAGCACAGATAACGGGTGATGCTCTGTTTTAACGCATCTATTCCACTTTCACTTTGGTTGATTTGTTTATTAGTCGAATAAATGGGTATATTCCCAATTCTTCCCGTCAAAGGCAAAAATTCTCCTCCGCTTCTGTGAACAGTTGCAGGAAGTAACATAACGGATAAAGGGTCCGGAATATCATCCGCTTTTCTAATAATAAAATTTTTATCATTATCAGAAAGACTACCTTCTTCCGTACTCTCTACTCCTTTACTATCCAATATTTCATCAGCTAATTTAATATATTTCCAAAGAAATAGTGGATTTAGCGGAGTTGGCATAGCATGAAAATTATTTTCGCCTTCTACAAATACATTGTCCATGGAAATAATAGTGTTTACAATTTCCTTTGCATTTGAAGGTGCTATTTGCCAAATCTTTGAAAAATCACTATTTATTGAAATAAGGAGCTTCTCATATGCTACCAAATATTCTGTGAATGCTTCCTTATCTGCCAGAACAGGAAACATAGGCGCATCCTGAAGTCTCAATCTATATTTATTAATTTTCTTACGTGCATCGAGATAATTCCTTAAAGCTTGAGAAATGCTTTCCCCATCTGCCACTAAATCCCCGATTTTGCGAAGGCTTTCCCAAACTCTATCCAACAGATTTTCTGTAAATGGCAAATATTCATACTTATCAATATCTGCTATTGCTTCATCCGGAGATTGAACATCGGCATAAATAATTCCACCGTAATCTGTTTCATCCGTCAGCTCTGTTGCGATACGCTCTGTAACGGGCTCCGCTTTAATCTGCATTTTTGTTCCATCTACTTCTATATCAACCCTCTCGCGCTTTTCATTATTGCTTCTATTATCAACCTTTTGCTCAAGCTGAGCTAATACATCATGAATCTGTTGTGCATTTCCTTCAAAAATCATTTGTGATGCCATAGATGTAGGATTAATGGTATTGGTTTTGTTCTTTGGCTTCGGTGGATTACCTGGCTTCTTTTTTGCAGCCTTTAAACATTCTTCAACCTGACTAAACTCCATTTGATTCAATAATTGCAAATCTTTTTTAGCATAATACTGCAAAATCAATCTCGGAACAGACTTGTTTCCTTCTCCGTTAGCATAATAGTTCGTTATACTCTGCCTTTCTGCCTGCTCAAGGTTCCCGATTCTTTCAACAAGTCTATGGTTCTTCTTAATTCTTGATACAATATCCTCTGTCGAAGGATTACCAGCATCAAGAGCATTATCCCTAAGCAGTCCTAGCTTATAATAGGAATCCTTGATTTTATTTGGTAAATCCTCTAATGGGGCATACATTAGCTCCTGCAAATATTCTAAAACTCTCTCAAAGCCCAATACATTTCTCCTTTATTTCACCATTCCACAATGCTTCATCCATAACTGAATGAGACAAATATATTGGGTCAAACTGTTTTACCGTTTCCAATAAAGGATTTGTGCTTTCAAAAACAGCATCATAATATGGCATGCCTTCATATTCTTCCATGGTACACGCTGTCAATATAAATGAAACTGCCCCTAAGATATCCCTGACTGCGTAATGCTCACTGCTTGTCGTTGCCAGTTCTATTATCTTAATCATCTGGGTTCTGATTTCCTTTTTCTCAATTGCAGTCAGATTTTTTTTAAGCTGCGTATTCTGAATGTCTTCTGCCTTCAAGAGACTGCAAATTCGATCAATAATCTCTTCCGTTAATGCTCTATCCTTATCTAGCAAACTTCTTTCATTTAGATCAACAATAACAATTCTCTTAATTGAAACATTAGGAATATCATAAATAATACAATCCTTCTTAACGTTCATCGTTTCGGTGTATATATTATTATTAATTCTCTTCATAATCTTACACAATTGGTAAAACTGATACTCATTAACTGCAACAATTGCTGGTGTCTCTTGCTCATAGCACTCAACAAGCTTATTCGCAACCTCTTCATAATTTGCAACTCTATTCAAATCTGTTTCAATATATGTATTTAATGCTTTGATTTTTTCAAGCTGTCTCTTTATTAAGAATGTCTTTCCATCTCCCGGGTTTCCGGTTAAAAATACGATTTTCCTCGACTCCAACAGCTCTAGTATCAAATCCTCTACCCTTGAATGTATATGGACAAGTTCAAGTTCCTCATCACTCATATGATCAGAATAACAGTTCTTACCATTATATAGTTTTTTTACAAAATCCAAATTGCCCATAGCTACCCTCCTAGCATTTAGTGCTTAACAAAACTTCCATAATATCGAATGCATCAAGCCTCTTCTCAATATCAACAGATTTTAGTCTCATTTCGAGCCATCTGTTATACCAATAATCAATTAAGTACTGAGTATGCGCTTGGACATCTTGATTATCCTCAATATCAAAGCCATACTCTACATCTTGGTCTATTCCTAATAGAAATTCATTAGTATTACTTGCAAGATTTATTGAATATACAATTCTTGGTGAATAGTGCTTCAAAAAAGCATCCGCTCTAATTCCAATAGCTTTCAGCCCTCTACTAATCATTCGAAATCTTGGACTCGTACCTTCGCCAAACACATGGTTTATTTTCTTTCCCCCATCAATAATTTCTAATATTCGAGAAAACATTGAAGAGGTCTCATTTGAAAAATACACTGTTCCAAAGCCTTCCGTTATTCCCATTTTTTTATATTCAAGCTTCGAACCATTTTGTAGCGGAACCTTTATCCTGTTATATTGGCTACTCCCTATTGCATAAAGACTTGTAGTTCCTAAATATACCAACCGGCTATCTCTTACCACACGCTGTCCCTTCATTCGAGAAGCTATCTCACTCACCTGCTGTGCATACCTATGCGTATAATCCCTAATAACAGTCGGACTACACGCTAAGATACTAACCAACTTTCCTCCTAACAGTTCGTTATAAGGTGGTATTGAACCGCAAACAATTATATCCATCATATTAGAACCAATCTTACATTTTCTGTTTGCTATCAACGCAGTAGTTATTGCCTGTCGTCCCTCATCCTTTGATAACAGAAATTGAAGCTTCTTTGTATTATCCTCATACGGAGCTTCTACAAATGTCTTTTTCGCTTTTAGCAGCTTTGCTAATTCAGTAGCCCTCTTCTTTTTAAATAAAGGCTTTTGTGTTTCCTCAATCCAATTTGGATTTTTTTCATTATTCTTATTATTAATTGACAATGCTTCCAACTCAATCGCCTGATTTATTAGCTCCTCTATGTACTCAGCTTTCGGATACTTAGTATTTCTGTGATATCCCAAATCCCTTGTATATATATCACCTATAGCGGCATCAATGTTTTGAATTAATAGTGGCATTATTTTATTTGAATAATTTTGAATGCGAATAGCATATTCCTCATCTGTTTCCAGTTTCTTTACTATCTTTGCCTTTATCTTTCCACCATCAGTTCCTGCCACCTCTTGCTCGCAAAAGGAAACATCCACTTTTTGCTGCATATTCTTTTTTATTGCTTCAACAGTCCATCCTATATCTTCATCTCTCACAGAAAGATTTAATACCGAGTTACCCAATGCAAATATCCCCATAATCGGATGATATTTCTGAGCACGGTCTCTAACTAAATAAAAAAGATTCCTTCCAGGCATTGTCTTGTACGGGATGGCCCAAGTGTATCTGAAGTATCTCCAGATATCAGATAACTCAATCCCGGTAAACTCATCCTTGTCTTGTGTTACTAACTGAATGTATGGGTCGCAAACCTTACTTCCTTTGCGTATATTTTGAATTAATACATCCTTATTTCCTATCAGGTTCTTAATCGATACTTGTTCACCCTTGAATAGTCGTTGGGTTTCCATCCTGATAATAAATCTTTTTACACTCTCCGTCTTAAACTGAGCATTTCTTTCCGCACTTAAACGATAACGTATATGTGCCTTATCATCCAAATTATCTTCGTTCATAAATAAATATAGTTTCCCAGACTCGGCCCTAAACTGCCAGCCTTGTAACGATAAATCTTTGAGCAAGCTAATACTCGCCATATATTTAAGCAAATCAATATCGGCACATTCGGAAATACTCTCAATTCCTATCCTTTTCAATTTCTCTTCTAACAAATAACTTCTATTATGCGGCAATGTACTTTCAAGCTTTTCAACCAATGCCGTAAATCTTGTTTGATACTTCTCAGACAAATCCGGCATATATTCCTCTATCGCAACAGTACTATCTGCATTCCTACTGTTCTTCACGTACTGCTCCTCCGTTCGTATTATTAGTGTCTTTTTCATCAACCTTTACAAGTTCAATAATCTCATCAAATGTACAATCCAAACTGTCACATATTTTTACCAACACATCCATTGATACATATTGATTCTTTGATAGCTTCGCTAAAGTTGTTTGACTGATATCTGCCATATTTGCCAGTTCTGTCTTCTTAATCCCTTTATCTATCATTAGCTTAAAAAGTCTATTGTAGCTTATTAGTCTCATAGTTGATCTCCTTTAAAGATTGTTGAACATAATTCCACGCATGAATTATATCATACAAATACGCAAAATTAAAGATATCTTTGCATATCTATAGTTTTTCTCCACCTCTCCATACTAATCTTAGCTAATACCTAGAAAAGCGCTGATTAATTACCCTTATTCTCGGCATTATCACAGTTTGTCAGGTTTTTATAAAAAACAGGAGGATTTTTATCTCAGATACCTGCTATATCCTCTTGCTATTTATCCTTTTTGAGGATATTCCCTAAAAATGGGCGCAATTATACTGTGCCCCCTATAAATTCTTTTGTTCTGCCAGCCATGCTGCACATGATAAGATTTGCACTGGCAAACAACATATGGAATCGATGCATGTTCTTTGCGATTCCACGATATACAACTTTTGAGTATCCCATCTGCTTCTTGACAATGAGAAATGGATAGTAGAATTTTTCATGTGCTTCACTGATAAAATTGATTGTCTGTTTCTTTTTGTTTTCTGCTCCTAACGCTGTGTTGTTCATATTCTTATCCTCCAACTTTTATTTTTGACCATAACCACACTCGCAGCATAGCTGCTCGTTGTCGTGCATTCGCCAAATGCTCATGCAAGCATGGCACTTGGCTCATTGCTACACGCAAAAAGGACACTCCCAAATTTTCACTTGGAAAGTGTCCTTAAAGTACAAAATATAAAATTGAATGTCGCACAAAACGTATTATTAAGTATTATTCCGTATCATGCGTAGCAAATTTGTAGTAAATTTGTAGTAAATCGTAATCTACACGGCTGAATTTTTTTTACTGATTTTTGAGCTTAGTACAGCTTTGCACCTGCCGGGATTCTGTCATTTACCATCAGAAGGTTCAGTCCCTCGTGACCGTCTTCCTCGTGTACTGCTGAAATCAGCATACCCTCGGAATCAATTCCCATCATCTTTCTCGGTGGCAGATTTACGATAGCGATTGCTGTCTTTCCAACCAGTTCTTCCGGCTCGTAATACTCGTGAATACCGCTTAAAATCACACGGTCTTTGCGTTCACCGTCATCTAATGTAAACTTCAGAAGCTTCTTTGACTTCGGTACTGCTTCACAAGCTAAAATCTTAACTGCACGGAAATCAGATTTTGCAAATGTATCGAAATCTACCATCTCTTCAAAGATTGGCTCAATCTTTACCTTAGAAAAATCAATTTTCTCAGGCTCTGAATTTGGTGTAGAAACCTCTTTAGAACTTACACCATTTTCGGATTTTACACCACCGATGCTCTTCATCGTCGGGAAGAGAAGCACATCCCTGATTGCAGGGCTGTTGGTCATCATCATTACCATTCTGTCGATACCGAAGCCGATTCCGCCCGTAGGTGGCATACCGATGCTGAGGGCATTTAAGAAGTCCTCATCTGTGTGGTTAGCCTCGTCATCTCCTGCGGCGAAGAGTTCCTCCTGGGCTGCAAAGCGTGCTCTCTGGTCGATAGGGTCATTGAGCTCTGAGTAGGCATTAGCCATCTCCCAGCCGTTCATAAAGAACTCGAAGCGCTCAACGTACTCCGGATTTTCCGGCTTCTTCTTGGTGAGAGGTGATATCTCAATCGGGTGATCCATAACGAAGGTAGGCTGAATCAAGTGCTCCTCAACGAATTCCTCGAAGAAGAGGTTGAGAATATCGCCCTTCTTATGGCGCTCCTCGAATGCCACGTTCTTTTCTCTGGCAGCCGCCCTGGCCTCCTCAAGAGTGTGAATCTCGTTAAAGTCAACGCCTGAATACTTCTTCACGGCATCAACCATTGTTATTCTCTCAAAAGGCTTGGATAAATCCATCACATTCTCACCGTAGGTAAGAAGCTCTGAACCTGTAACCTCCTTAGCCACATAGCGGTAGAGATTCTCTGTAAGATCCATCATGCCGTGGTAATCTGTGTATGCCTGATATAGCTCCATGAGTGTGAACTCAGGGTTATGTCTTGTATCAAGTCCCTCGTTACGGAATACACGTCCAATCTCGTAAACGCGCTCCATTCCGCCAACAATAAGTCTCTTTAAGTATAACTCAAGTGAAATACGAAGCTTTAAGTCCTCGTCAAGTGCATTAAAATGTGTCTCAAACGGTCTTGCTGCGGCACCGCCTGCGTTGGAGACAAGCATAGGTGTCTCAACCTCCATGAAGCCTTGTGCGTCAAGATAACGGCGTACTGTGCTGATGACCTTTGAGCGCTTTACAAATGTATCCTTAACATCAGGGTTCATTATGAGGTCAACGTATCTCTGGCGGTATCTTGTATCTGTGTCGGTAATTCCATGGAACTTCTCCGGGAGCACCTGAAGTGACTTGGATAGAAGTGTGATTTCCTCTGCATGTATGGAAATCTCATCTGTCTTTGTTCTGAAAACATATCCCTTAACACCGTAGATATCGCCGATATCGGACTTCTTGAAATCTGCGTATGCTTCCTCGCCGACTGCGTCCTTTGCAACATATACCTGGATATTTCCCTTTAAATCGGCAATGTTACAGAATGAAGCCTTACCCATAACACGCTTGAACATCATACGTCCGGCGATGGATACCTCGATAGGGTCTGCGTCCATGATTGCTCGTCTCTCGTTGTAGTCCTCGTTGATGACATCCTTAGCCTGCTGCTCGTCAAGTCCCTCTGTTGAAGGTCTTACCCTGCCTGCAAGAAGCTTAGCCTCATGGTCATTGTAAAGACTCTTAACCTCATCTGTGTGATGTGTCTGATTATACTTAGTGATTGTAAAAGGGTCCTTTCCGGCTTCCTGCAACGCAGCAAGCTTCTCCCTTCTTACTCTTATTAACTCATTGATATTCTGGCTGGAGACATTCTCCTGTGCCTGTGGATTCTTCTGTTCTGCCACCTTATTTCCTCCTTGCAGAAATATGCTTTGTTTAATTGTTCTCTGTTCTTCTGATTGATAAAATCTTGTAAGCTACATCTCCTGCAGGTGCTGCAACAGTGATTGTCTGTCCAACCTTAGAACCGATAAGTGCCTTTCCAAGAGGTGACTCGTTGGAAATATAGCCGCTGAGGCTGCTTGCCTCTGTCGAGCCTACAATCTTGTACTCTAATGTCTCGTCGAACTCAACATCAAGAAGATCTACTGTACAGCCAATGCTTATCTTATCGATATCGACATCATCGCTTACAACAACCTCCACGTTTTTGAGAATTGCCTCTAACTCATCTATTCTTGTCTCTATGTCACGCTGCTCATCCTTAGCTGCATCGTACTCTGCGTTCTCTGATAAGTCTCCCTGCTCTCTGGCTTCCTGAAGCTTCTTCGCTACATCTTTACGTCTATCTACCTTTAAGCTCTGTAATTCGTCCTGAAGCTTTTTCATTCCTTCGTATGTCATGACTATTTTCTTTGCCATAATAAAACACCTATACCTTCCCATTTTTATATAACAAATGCCGCTAAACGCGGCTATTTTAGGGTATATTTCCCCATTCAATGCACCGTATTATAATATAATCAACCTCAAATGTCAACCATTCAATTTTCCCGGTGTGCTTAGTATTATGCGTTTAGCAAATATTATTACAATAATGTTTATTCGTGCCGGAACATGCCGTATATACTTAGCCGTGTATAACGTATTATATGATGTTGAGGTCAAAACATGCTAATTTAATGTACGAGTGTATAACGTATTATATTTATGCATATCAGCTCCGTTGTCCGAAGCAAGATGTTCTAAGAACATCTAAGCTTCTCCCAAAAGTCGTGATATGCATAAATATAATACGTTATACACGCTAAGTTTACAGCACATGTTTTGACCCCAACATCATTATATTAAATTGGTATGTTTTGACACCAGAAGCCTTATTTTAAAAGCATATTTTAATCAACCATTTTTTTATCGAGAAGCTCAAAAAGCTCATCCATGCTCTCTGTGAGGTTGACCTCATTTCTGAGTGCTGCCGAATCCTTAAGCCCTGTCGTGTACCATGCCACATGCTTTCTCATCTCTCGTATTCCAAGGTACTCTCCCTTGTACCTGAGCTGCAGCTGTGCATGCTTTTTAATCATTCTCTTAATCTCAGCCACATCCGGCTTCGGTGGAAGTACACCTGTGCGGCGGTACTCATTTATGCGTGAAAAAATCCATGGATTTCCCCGCGCACCGCGCCCAATCATCACAGCATCACAGCCGGTCTGCTGCTCCATGGCAATCACATCCTCCGCACTGCACACATCGCCGTTCCCTATTACCGGAATGTTCACGCGCTCCACAACCTGCCTTATGATATCCCAGTCGGCTTTTCCTGTATAGAACTGCTCACGCGTCCTTCCGTGTACCGCAACCGCGGCTCCGCCGGATTCTTCGACAATATGCGCTATCTCCGGAGCGTTTATCATGTCATCGTTAAAGCCCTTTCTTATTTTTACGGTCACAGGCTTCTTTACCGCCTTCGCCATAGCCTCAACAATCTGTCCGACCAGCAGTGGATTTTTCATAAGAGCCGAACCCTCACCGTTATTGACAATCTTCGGCACCGGGCAGCCCATATTGATATCAAATATATCAAATGGTCTTTCCTCAAGTCTCTTTGCCATGTCCGCCATAATCTGCGGGTCGGAGCCAAAAAGCTGCAGCGATATCGGGTTTTCCTCAGGCTCCACCTCTAAAAGAGCCTCAGTATTTTTATTATTGTAGAGAACCGCCTTTGCGCTCACCATCTCCGTATACAGAAGTCCGCAGCCCTGCTCCCTGCAGAGAATACGAAACGGCAGGTCGGTAACTCCTGCCATCGGTGCAAGCACAAGGTTATTCTCAATGTTCACATTTCCTATCTTCATGTCTTCCTCATTTTACATTGTTTAAAAAAGTCTGCTGCCACACCGTTGCACAATTGTATCTGTACACTGCCATTTTTTCTTCTGTAAAAACACAGGCAGAATTTCACAACTTAAAACTGTCGCATACTTTTTTACACTTATCTGTTCTTTGCATATATAAGCTGCAGCCCCTTCAAGGTAAGCTCACTGTCATATATCTGTATGCTGTCGGTATTCTCCGCTATCAGGCGCCCATAGCCTCCTGTCGCAACGGTTCTGATGTTCTCAATACCGGCTTCCTCTTTAATCTTCTTTATTATATATTCGGTCTGTCCTATATAGCCGTATACAAGTCCTGCCTGCATGCTCGTCACAGTGTTCTTTGCAAGGATACTCTTAGGCTTGGCAATCTCAATCTCCGGCAGCTTGGCGGCATCGCTCCATAATGAGCGCGCACTTGTGCCAAGTCCCGGTGAGGTGATTCCCGCCGTAAATACTCCCTCATCAAGTATGAGGTCATAGGTTGTAGCCGTGCCGAAATCCATTGCTATAACAGGTCCTCCGTACAGCTCATAAGCCCCCACCGCATCAACAATTCTGTCCGGTCCAATCTCCCTCGGATTATCACATGACAGACGGATTCCCGTCTTTATTCCCGGTCCGACAAGTATCGGCTGTCTGTTAAAATATTTTTTCATCGCATTGACAACAGAATGCATGACATTCGGAACTACCGAGCTTATGATGACATCCTCTATATCTGCCGGACTAAGTCCTCTTGTTCTTATAAGTTCAATAAAGACAATTCCATACTCATCCGATGTACGCTGCAGCTTCGTGGTTATTCTGAATGTTGCCAGAAGCTCCCTCTCCCTGAATACGCCTACGGTAAAATTAGTATTTCCTATATCTATAGCTAATAACATATCTTTCCCCATTCCCCGGCTTATTACTGCCCATAATTTTCATGTAACTGCAAAATCAGAAATCTTAAAAATCCACACCCGGCACCATACATCTGCGCGCATAATACCGTGCCTGCACACTTCAAATACAGTTTTACACATCCTCATCAAGAAAAAATACCTTAAAATAGAGTTCCAATGCCTGTAAAAGGTCTGCCTTCTCATTTCTTATCTGCTTTATTTTAAGTGCTGCACCTATCTCATCATAAAGGATATCCTCCTCCGCAGCCTCCGTCTTAATCTGGAGTGTTCCGTTCTCATCATACTCAAGCATCATGATTCCCCCTACATCCTCTGTAAACAGAACGCACATAATCTTGAGTTCCTTCTTAATATGGTCCGGAAGCCCATTGAAATCCGGATTCATATAAAATTTCTTCTCATACGCATTTGAAACGCACAATACCACATTATCTTCGTAGTACATACAATCCTTCCCTTCTGCCCTATCTTATTTTATACAATTATATTTAGACGTACCCATATAATCCGCGCACGGACACCTCACCTGAGCGGATTTCCTTTAGATTTCCGTCATCATCCTTAACAACAAGCCCGCCCTCAGGATTGATGCCTACCGCAGTATATATCTCTTCCTTATCATTGCCGATTATCCTCACCTGCTTTCCGGCATTGGCAAGCATGGCATTATATTCATCTGTTATTTCCGACAAGTCCCCTGCCTTGATAAAAGCATCGTAATATTTTTCAAAATATCTCCCTACCGCCTCTATGACGTATGCCCTCTTCACCTGTTTACCTGATTCGATATAAAGAGAGCTTGCAATATCCTTTATCTCATCCGGAAATTCCTTCATATTAGCATTTATACCGATCCCGATAACTACATAATTGATACATGAAAGCTCCGCTGACAGCTCTGTAAGCATGCCACACACCTTTTTTTTGTTGACAACTATATCATTCGGCCACTTAATCTGCGCATCCAGCCCTGTGACCTCCCTTATGGCGCCCGATACAGCCATGGCTGCCACAATCGTGAGCATTGAAGCCTTATCCGGTGATATTTCCGGTTTTAATAAAAACGAGAACCATATACCTGTTCCGGGCGGCGATACCCACGCATGCCCTCTTCGTCCCCTGCCTGCTGTCTGTTCCTCCGCAACCGCAAGCAGTCCATGCTTCACACCTTTTTCCGCCTGCCTTTTCAATTCATTGTTCGTAGAATCAATGGAATCAAAATATAGAATCTCTTTTCCAAACCATTGTGTATGAAGCAGACTCCCAAGCTCCTGAGCTGAAATAACATCAGGTGTCTCCTCCAGCCGGTATCCCTTATTGTTAACTGCTTCTATACTGTATCCTTCATCGCGAAGCTGCTTTATCGCCTTCCACACGGCAGTTCTCGAAACAGAAAACCTGTTACATATCTCCTGCCCTGAAATAAAATCATCAGCCTCCCTGAGCACCTGCAATATTTTATCCTTCATATCCGTACTATATTCCTCCAACTACAACCTTTATACACAAATTATCAGCAATAATTCTTACATATCCACTAAGCATCAACGCTTTTACACATTCGCCGACACTATTCTTCCACAGAACAGCCCTGCCGCTATAAGCACAAATGTAAAAATAAATACCGCTATACCCTGCCACTGTTTATCCGAAATCACATGCTTTACACCTGTTATGGCATTTATCAGCGCTCCAAGATAAAAAATATCCGGAAAAATATGCATCCTGTTATGCACATCCATAAAAGTATAGACCGTAATCCCCACGACAGCAATGCTGAGTATAATATTCACTACATCTATTACTACCCTGACCTTGCGAAACGCTCTCTCTCTTTTTGAAGCCATATAACCTCCACTATAATCACTATACCTCATAAACAAAATATAACACCGCAAGCGATATTTTACATAATACCATTCGCGGTGTCATAATTCAAGTGTTCCTTTAATTCACGCTTTCCCTTAATTCAAGCTTTTGCAACTGTCTGCATACTGCTTAAAATAAAATAGCCCGATTATTATTGCCTTTTCCGGTGCACAGTGCCATCCGTATATGCCTGCAGCAGACCAACCAATTATACCGTTGCATCCATCACAGCCTTTATAGTATGCATGCGGTTCTCCGCCTCGTCAAACACAATCGACTGTGCGGACTCGAATACCTCATCGGTAACCTCCAGCTCCTCAAGTCCGAATTTATCATGTATCTGTGCCCCGACTGTAGTTTTCAAATCATGGAATGCAGGCAGGCAGTGCATAAATACCGCATGTGGACCGGCATTGTCCATTGCCTTTTTGTTAACCTGATATGGAAGAAGGTCATGTATACGCTCCTCCCACACCTCAGCAGGCTCCCCCATTGATACCCATACATCTGTATAGATAACATCTGCACCCTTCGTTCCGGCATCAACATCCTCTGTGAGTGTTATTGCCGCTCCTGACTGTGCTGCATATCCCTTACACAATTCAACAAGCTCCTCATCAGGAAAATACTTCTTATTGGTGCATGCGGTGAAGTTAAGACCCAGCTTAGCGCATGCAATCATAAGTGAATTTCCCATATTGTAGCGGGCATCTCCCATATATGTAAAGTTGATACCCTCAAGCCTTCCAAAGTGCTCCCTGATTGTAAGCATGTCCGCAAGCATCTGTGTAGGATGATACTCGTTGGTAAGTCCGTTCCATACAGGCACGTCCGAATACTTTGCAAGCTCCTCCACAATATTCTGCCCGAATCCGCGGTATTCAATTCCATCGTACATTCGGCTTAGAACTCTCGCCGTATCGGCAATGCTCTCCTTCCTGCCAATCTGTGAGCCTGACGGATCAAGATAGGTTGTACCCATGCCAAGGTCATGTGCCGCCACCTCAAAGGAGCAGCGGGTTCTTGTGCTGGTCTTTTCAAATATAAGGGCAACATTCTTTCCCCTATGATGATCTACAGGTATGCCCTTCTTTTTCTTGTCCTTAAGCTCTGCTGCAAGATCAATAAGATACATAATCTCTTCCTTAGAAAAATCCTTGAGTGTCAAAAAATCGCGTCCTTTTAAATTCATGGCGGCCTCCTTATGTTAGCTTTCTGCTCTACAGAATACACCTTATTCATTTATCTGTCAATGCATAATAATACATTTATTTTATGTTTTATGTATATTTATGCATTTCGCAGTTTTTAAATATCAGTATAGATATTTTACTAAGAACATTCTGTTCCGTGTAATGGAATTGCTATGCATAAATATAATATGTTATACTCTCATACATCACATTAACATGTCCTGACCCCGGCATCTTTATAACAGATAATCAACCAGACAAATCAACAGTAAATGTGCAGGATAATACACATAAAAGAACCATTTCCCTCCTCTTTTTCCACCAAGAGCTCCGTTATATGCACCAATAAGAGGAATTGCGGGCAGCATTCCGAACTGAAACAGCGATATATATGGGCATTCCGGGTTAGAAATGGCACCATCAAGCGCAAGCAAGGCTGCAAATAATGTTGATGTATACATCAGAAGCTTAAGCTGTGCCTTTTTATCTTCCCTGTACACATACAGCATGAGCGGCCATATAAGTCCAATCCCAGCCCAGTCGCCCAACAGAGATAATAGAAACAAAGCAGCTATAATCAAGCTCTTTTTTATCTCACCTATATGGCTGTCATAGGTCCGTATCGCAAGCAGCGCCAGAAATAAGGTGTATATCATGCCAAGTGAAATACCGCCGCCTGCCATTCCTGCCCTTCTCTCAAACAAATAAAAAGCAAAGGCGGATACCACAGCAAATAAACCCAGTCTCAACGTGTATTTTCTGATGTCATGGGTATGAATATACCCTTCTGCCAGAAGATAACACATCACCGGTGCCGTAATCCGCCCAATTATATGCATGCACTGTCCCGGCAGAGATACCACCGGAACCCACATCCATGCTATATGGTCAAAGGTCATCGCCACTATAGCGATGACCTTCAACTGATATGCCGTAATACCTTTTTTACAATTCATAAAATCCCCATGTCACTGCTTTTTGCAATGACTTAAATAGTAATGAAAAACGTGCTTTTTACGTGTTTTCCACACTATATATACCTAGCCGTGAAGACCTCTTGCCTGTCTGTCCATGTCCTCAACCACAATATCATATATCTCACCCAAGGTTCTGCAATACTCCAGCACCTTCCATGGCTCATTGGTATGATAATGTATCTTTATAAGCTCTTCATCGCCAACTGCAAGAAGACAGTCACCCTTAAAGTTCTCGGTAAAGTACTCATTGATGGCATCCTCGTCAAGATTCTCTCCCTCAATAAGCAGCTGTGTATCATATCTGAATTCAATAGGTTCACTCATTATGTCTTATCCTCTTTTTCCGGCGACCTTAAATTATGGTGCCACCTGATTAAATATCTTATAACTTAGTTTTTAAAAATAATTACTCTGCACTCATTTAATAAAGCTTAGCTTTGATTAAATTACGCTTATATTAAGCTTCATTACAGCTTATCTTCACTGTAACCGGACTTTCCTATAACCATGCTTTCTATTGCAGCTAGGCTTCCTTCGCAACCTCAACAACAGACTTTGCAAGCCCTGCAAGTCCCTGAATCTCTGACGGAATGATAATCTTGGTAGCCTGACCGTCCGCTGCCTTCTCAAATGCCTCAAGGCTCTTAAGTCTTAACACAGCCTCATCTGCTCCGGCCTCCTTAATCATCTTAAGACCTTCTGCATTAGCCATCTGGACAACTCTTATAGCTTCAGCCTGACCTTCTGCCTCTCTAATCATCTTCTGCTTCTGAGCTTCAGCACGGAGAATCGCTGATTCCTTCTCTGCCTCTGCGTCAAGAATCAATGAGCGCTTCTTACCTTCTGCAACGAGTACGGCTGACTGCTTCTGACCTTCAGAACGTGTAACCGCCTCAATCTTCTCAAGCTCTGCTCTCTTCTGCTTCTCCATCGCATCCTGAATAGCTGCCGGAGGAATGATGTTCTTAACCTCGACTCTGTTTACCTTGATTCCCCAAGGGTCAGTAGCTACATCAAGGGATACTCTCATCTTGGAATTGATAACCTCACGGGATGTAAGTGTCTGGTCAAACGCAAGCTCACCGATGATATTTCTCAGTGTGGTAGCTGTGAGATTCTCAATCGCCATAATAGGATTCTCAACACCATATGCGAAGAGCTTAGGGTCTGTAATCTGGAAAAAGATAACCGTATCAATTCTCATTGTTACATTATCCTTTGTGATAACAGGCTGCGGTGGGAAATCTGCCACCTGCTCCTTGAGTACAACTCTCCTCGCCATCTTATCGATGAACGGAACCTTAAAGTGAATACCTACATTCCATGTCTCCTTGTACGCACCGAGACGCTCAAGTACAACAGCCTGTGCCTGAGGCACAATCTTAATACATGATGCTAAAATAACAAGTACAATAACCGCAATAACAATAATTCCACCAACTAAACCTGGCATTTTAAAATCCTCCTATAATTTTAATTTTCAGAATTCTTTCGTTCAACTATAACCTTAACTCCCTCTATCGACTTCACAGTAACCATAGTGTCAACTTCCATGACACTTCCGTCCGCCGACCTTGCAGCCCATTCAATACCATTGATTGTGACATAGCCAGAAGCCTGCGCATTATCAATCTGTGCAATAACACGCCCAGTCTGTCCGATAACACTGTCTATATTCGTCTTTGTGGTATGCCGATTCACATATCGCAATGCAAATGGTCTTGTAAAAATCAGCATTATCAGCGAAACCACAATAAAGAATACGAACTGGAGCCACCACGTAGCATGAAGAAGTGACGCAAAAAAAGCAATAAGTGCACCCGCCGCAAACCATATAGTTGTAAGCCCCATTGTAGCTATCTCAAACACTACAAGCACAACAAACAAAATAAGCCATATCATTGCATTCATTATCCTTCCCCTCCTTACTTAATAATAGAATTCTTATGTTCTATAATACACTAATATCCCGCCCTTTACAACTTAATTTTTATCTTATCGAACTATATTCCTATTTTTATCAGATAATTCTATAGACAGGACGCTCATAGCGGGAATCAAAAAAACATCCCACCGAAAAGCGTCCGCCCTTCGGTGGGATGTCAACCCAGCCTATTATACCCCTGCCTGTTATGCACAAAGCATAAGGCATATATATAATAGTTACATATTCAATCAGCAGGCATATATACAATAGCTGCAAATTCAATTAATAAACATAGAAGCAATGGTTATTCAATACCGTATATTGCGAATATCTTGCATAGTTAGCCTTCTTCACGCTGATGAAGAACAGATAATCACCGATATTGTTAACACCTGCAAGTGCCTCACCTGCTGCGGTGTAGGAATCCTGGTGTGACGGCCCATTTGCCAGCAGTGTACTGAAACGCTCGGAAATGTTTCCGTTGCCATCAAGTACACCTGTGAACTGTCCCGGAGCATATATTACATCCGTAATCGTATTCTGCTTGAATCTGGAGCTTCGCACCCTGTTGAGTACTACGTTGGCAACCGCAAGCTTGCCCTCGTAAGGCTCCCAGCCTGCCTCCCATTCGATAATACAAGCTAAGAGATATACCTCTGAATCACTTGCACTCATGGCGGCATTGGTTGTTCTTCCGATGCTTGTGCTCTGTGACATCGCTGCCTTAGCGGCGGCAACACGCTCAGCCTCTCTTCTCTCCGCTTCTATTCTAGCCTGCTCCGCAAGATATGCGTTCTCCTCGTCAACTGTCCATGCAGTCGCAAGGTCATAGGTGGAGCTGATGCCTGTGTCCTCCACATAGCCGTATCCGCTCTCGCACTCTACAAGAACCCAGTTGCCAATCTCCTCGTATGCATTGATATTCTCGCCTGCATGGAATGTGGCAATTACCGCACTCGAGGAATCAGCGGAAGCATATACAGGAAGCTCTTCAGCTTCCACAACCGTTGTCTTGTCACCTATGAACGGTGCTACCTTGTCGGCTTCCTCGCCGAATAACAGGTAGGTATTCTTGGCATAGCCGACAACATTGCCGGATGAAATCTTAGTCCATATATCACCCTTCTCAATAATGTCTGCCTGTGAGCGCGAATACATACAGCCTACAATATCTGATGTCTCGTCCGGCTCGGAGTAAATATTGATTCTGTCCTCACAGTAGGAAATGACCTTGTTCTCAAAATCACTCTTTCCTGTATTACCGGTCAGGTCATCAATTATCTCTCCGCTTGCAGTTAATGTACTGTTGTACACTATTCTTGGTTCTATCTTCGCTTCTTCACCGGTCACAGCATCCGCTCCGGCGGCTGCTCTCAACGGCAATGCCTGTATGTCTTCTGATAAGTCATCTGAAACGTAAAGGTCTACTGTGCTGTCTGCCTGCATATCAACCGCTCCGGATGCTGATGTTCTGACTGAGGCAGCCACATCTGTTCCAATAAATCCCTTGCCGGAAAATGCAAGCTGTGCAATGAGTACTAAAAAGAGCATCATGTACACATAAAACTTCTTGTTTCTTCTCATTTTTCAACTCTCCATCAATAACTTGTTACAAAATTGTTAAGAAATGTTACGCCTTATTGTAACAATTACTAACGAAAATGTCAAGCCCTTCTCTGTCTTGCTGCCTCATACATAAGTACCGCACCACTCACTGCGGCATTGAGCGACTCTAATTTTCCCATCATCGGTATGATGATTTTCCTGTCGGCGAGCGCTGTTGCCTCATCTGTGAGTCCGTTTCCCTCATTCCCGATGAAAAATGCCGTTCCCTTTTTATAATCACATGTCACATAATCAACCGCACCTTGAAGATGTGCAGCATAGGTTGTAATACCCCTGCTCTTTAAGAAGGCAGCCGCCTCTTTAAGATTGTCCGTGTAGGCATATTTCATTCTGTACATTGCTCCCATTGTCGAGCGAATCACCTTAGGGTTATATATATCGACTGTTCCTGATGTCATTATTATTCCGTCAACACCCGCTCCCTCCGCCGTCCTGATTATCGTACCCAGATTGCCCGGATCCTGAAGATTCTCAAGAATCATAATGAGAGGATTTCCACCCTTCAGCATGTCCTCGATGGAATACTCCGACATCTTTACAAGTGCCATGACCCCCTGCGGTGTCTTTGTATCAGACATATGCGAAAATACGTCATCTGCCACAAGCTCATAGGCATATCCACGCAGGCTGTCCTTGTTCGCCCTTTCAAAGCTCTCTGAGACAAAAAGACTGTGAATACGCTCCTTAGGTGTCTCCTCAAACATTCTCTTCCCCTCAACAACAAAAAGTCCTTGGGCCTTGCGGTCCTTAGACTTTTTGATGAGGTTAATTACATTTTTTATCTGTGTATTTGATGTGCTTGTAATCATTACCTTTTCCTATCTTATTTTCATGTTTACAATGAATAACCATTCCTGCGGTTCTTCACGAATAATTATCTTGCCAGATTCCTGCTTATCGCATACTGATACTCGTCAATATCCTTCTTCATTGCAAGAGCCTCATCGATATCATAATCTACGAACTCTCCATGTGAATGTGCAACAACCCTCTTGCTCTTTCCTGCAATGAGGCAGTCCACAGCGTAAGCTCCCATGATTGAAGCATACATTCTGTCCTTACATGTAGGGCTTCCGCCACGCTGCATGTGGCCAAGTATAGTTGCTCTTGTCTCAATGCCTGTAGCAGCCTCGATTCTTCTTGCCATGCTGGTTGAATGACCGATTCCCTCGGCATTGATAATAATATGATGTCTCTTGCCCTTCTTACGGTTATTGATGATACTGTTTATAAGAGTCTGCTCGTCATTGTTGTAACGCTCAGGAAGAAGGATATCCTCCGCTCCGTTGGCAATACCGCACCATAGTGCAATATATCCTGCATTACGTCCCATAACCTCAATGATACTGCAGCGCTCGTGTGATGTGGATGTATCCCTTATCTTGTCAATAGCCTCCATTGCAGTATTGATTGCTGTATCAAATCCGATTGTATAATCTGTACATGCAATATCAAGGTCGATTGTTCCCGGAACACCGATTGTATTGATTCCGAGAGCTGCAAGCTTCTGTGCGCCACGGAAGGAACCGTCTCCACCGATAACGATAAGGCCGTCTATACCATGCTTCTTACATATATCGGCAGCCTTCTGCTGGCCTTCAGGAGTTATAAACTCAAGACATCTTGCAGTATAGAGAATAGTACCGCCTCTATGAATAATATCAGCAACACTAAGCGCATCCATGTCAATGATTTCCTCGTTGAGAAGACCATTGTACCCCTTTAATATACCCTTAACCTTAAGTCCCTTCGCAATAGCTGTACGAACAACCGCACGAATTGCAGCGTTCATTCCCGGTGCATCACCGCCACTTGTAAGTACACCGATTGTCTTAATTTCCTTAGCCATAATATCCTCCGTTCTACCGATGTTTAAAAGTCTTTCTTAAACAGTGAAAAATTTAACAATGTCATTTTTTACTTATAATACCCCTAAATCAAATTATTTTCAATAGTATAATTTATTAATTTTTCAAACTGCTCTTACAATCTATACAACCTTTACATTTTCCTCACCGAATCTTTGGATTAACTGCTTAAGCGTATCTCCCTGTGCCTGTATGCTCTGGCTTTTCGGAAGCACCTTGCGCTGTCTTTCCTCCCTGCAATAGATTGTCACAAGATCATTTCCATCCGAGGCTGCTATTATCCGGTCAAGCTCAGGCTGTGCGTCCAAATATGCCTGTTTGTTGGAGAACTGAATCCAGCACACCCTCGGAATCTCGTCGAACGCATCGACCTTGGTGCACACAAGCTTTCCGTTCTCATCCTCCCTCACATTCACACGTCCCTCTATGAACACCTTATTGTCCTCGGTAAGCTTATCCTTGTATTTCTCATAGTCGCGCGGGAACACTATAACCTCAACTGCGCCGAACACATCCTCAAGGGTAATATATGCCATCAGCTTTCCTGAGCTGGTATTTTTCACGCTCTTTCCGGTAATTATTCCTCCTATTACCGCCTTCTCACCCTCATTCACCTTCGGTGGATTATCCTCCTCATTGATAAAATCGGAGCTTACGTTGGTGATATACCTTCGCCACAGAGCATCATAATCATCCATCGGATGCCCGCTTACATACACGCCAAGAACTTCCTTCTCGTAGGCAAGAAGCTGCTCCTTGTCATATTCAGGAACATCCGGCATATTGACCTTGTCATGCTTCTCCTCAAACATGTCAAACAGGGACATCTGTCCTGCAATATTGTTCTTGCGTTCATTTGTGACATTGTCTATCACATTGGCATAAACCAACATCATCTGGTGTCTGTTAACGCCAAAGCAGTCAAAGGCTCCGGACTTTATAAAGCTCTCTATGGTTCTTTTATTTACCTCTCTGCCCGAAAGCCTGCCTATAAAATCCTCGAGTCCGGTGAAGCTTCCATTTCTCTCCCTCTCTTCAATAATCGCATCAATCACCGGTTTTCCGACACTCTTCAGTGCGGATAAGCCATACATGATACCCTTATCCGCAACCGAGAAGCTGCCTTCACCTTCATTTATATTAGGAGGAAGAATATCTATCCCCATCTGTCTGCAGGTATAAGCATACGCGGCCACCTTGGAGTTATTTGCAAGTACACTGGTCATAAGAGCCGCAAAAAACTCCTTAGGATAATGGCACTTTAAATATGCTGTCTGGTAGGAAACAACTGCATAACATGCCGCATGCGATTTATTGAACGCATACTTGGCAAAGTCTATCATGTTATCATATATTATTCCCGCAGTCTTTTCTGATATACCATTTGCAATACAGCCGGGAACCCCTTCATCAGCATTTCCGTATATGAAATTCTGACGCTCCTTTTCCATGACCGCGGCCTTCTTCTTGGACATGGCTCTTCGCACCAGATCGCTTCGTCCAAGAGTATATCCTGCAAGGTCACGCACAATCTGCATAACCTGCTCCTGATAGACGATACAGCCGTAGGTTGTGCTCAGAATACTCTCAAGCTGCGGACATTCATATTCAATATCCTGCGGATCATTCTTGCCCTTTAAATACTTCGGAATAAAATCCATAGGACCCGGGCGGTACAGGGATATTCCGGCAGTGATATCCTCCAGGCTCTTCGGCTTTAATTCCTTCATGAAGTTCTTCATGCCGGGGCTCTCAAGCTGGAATATACCCTCCGTATGCCCTGAGCCAATAAGCTCCATAACCTTCTGGTCATTGTAATCTATCTTGTTGATATCAAGACTGCCCGGATGTGTTTTGTTCACAAGCTTCACCGCATCCTGAATGACCGTGAGCGTCCTAAGGCCAAGGAAATCCATCTTTAAAAGTCCAAGCTCCTCAAGGGTTGTCATGGTGTACTGCGTTGTGATTGCACCATCACCGCCCCTTGACAGTGGCACGAACTCGTCTGCCGCCTTCTGGCAGATGACAACTCCTGCCGCATGCATGGATGTGTTTCTCGGCAGTCCTTCAAGCCTTCTCGCCATATCCACAAGGTGCCTGACCGATGGGTCCCCCTCATAGAGCGACTTGAAATCCTGGCTTTCCGCAAGTGCCTTGTCAAGGGTAATTCCAAGCTCATTCGGAATCAATCTTGCAACCTTATCAACATCGGCATAAGGCATGTCAAGCACTCTTCCGACATCCCTTATAACAGCCTTTGCCGCAAGTGTACCAAATGTTACAATCTGCACCACCTTATCATTGCCATATTTTCTTACAACGTAGTCAATCACTTCCTGACGGCGCTCATAGCAGAAATCTACATCTATATCAGGCATTGACACACGCTCCGGGTTCAAGAAACGCTCAAAAAGCAGATTGTACCTAATTGGGTCAATATCCGTGATTGCAAGCGAATACGCAACTATGCTTCCCGCTCCTGAGCCTCGTCCCGGTCCCACGGCAATGCCATTCTGCTTGGCATAATTGATGAAATCCCACACAATAAGGAAGTAGTCGACATACCCCATCTTCTTTATTACACCAAGCTCATAGTCAAGTCTCTCCCTGTAGTCCTCCGCATGGTCACCATAGCGCTTTACAAGACCTTCATTGCACAGATGAAGCAGATAAGTCCACGAATCGTAGCCCTCCGGCACCTCATATTTCGGGAGCCTGGTATGACCGAATTCTATCTCTACATTGCACCTTTGTGCAATCTTATAGGTATTTTCAAGTGCCTCCGGCGCATAAGGAAAAAGTGACGCCATCTCCTCAGGCGATTTGCAATAGTACTGTCCGCCCTCATAGCGCATCCTGTCCTCATCAGTCACCTTTTTGCCGGTCTGCAGACATAACAGAAGGTCATGTGCCTCCGCATCATCAGCAAATGTATAATGTATATCGTTGGTACATACAAGCTCTATCCCTGTCTCCCGGCTCATTCTCATAAGCTCCTGATTCACGAGTCTCTGTGCAGGTATTCCATGATCCTGAAGCTCCAGAAAGAAATTTCCCTTACTGAATATATCCTGATAAAGCAGCGCAGCTTTTTTTGCCTCCTCATAATTGTTTCTGGTAATATCCCTCGCCACCTCACCTGCAAGGCAGGCGCTCAGTGCGATAATTCCCTCATGGTATTCCCTCAGAACTTCATAATCCACTCTCGGTTTATAATAAAATCCCTCTGTAAATCCTCGTGAGACAATCTTCATAAGGTTGGAATAACCTGTATTATTCTCCGCCAACAGCACAAGATGATAGTACCTGTCATCCCCCTGTCCTATAGGCTCCTTGTCGAACCTTGAACCCGGTGCCACATAAACCTCACAGCCTATGATCGGTTTTATCCCCACAGCATTACACGCACGGTAGAAATCAATAACTCCGTACATAACTCCGTGGTCCGTTATCGCAAGGCTGTCCATTCCAAGCTCCCTGGCTCTTGCCGGAAGCTCCTTTATCTTACTTGAACCGTCAAGAAGGCTGTATTCTGTATGCACATGTAAATGCGTAAAATTCATAAGTGCCTCCACTCTACCAGATGTTTATAAACGTAAAAGCTCCTCAGACAGAGCCGGGGAGCATTTACAACGAATATAATTTTTAATTTATTTAGCGGCTGTGATAAATTCCTCTATTCCCTTTACAGCCTCTTCTTCATCACTGCCTTCAGCAATCACCGTTATCTCCTCATCAGCCTCAAGACCTAACGCCATCATTCCCATAATGCTCTTGGCATTAACCTTCTTCGTACCTGATTCAATAAAAATTGAGCTCTCATACTTGCTGGCAATCTGAACTAAAACCGCTACAGGTCTTGCCTCTAAACCTGTCGGAATCTGAATTTTGATGTTCTTCTGAATCATGATAAATATTCTCCATATCTTTATATTTTGTGCTGCCTCAGCTCATCAGCAATCTCACTGATTTTTCTGAGACGATGATTAACTCCCGATTTTCCTACAGGTGGTGAAAGCATCTCTCCCAATTCCTTAAGAGAAACTCCTGTGTTCTCCGCCCTAAGAACCGCTATCTCCATCAAACCATCACTCAGGCTGTCAAGTCCCACCGTATCCTTGATATAGTTGATATCCTCAAGCTGTTTAACCGCAGCCGAAACTGTCCTGTTAAGATTAGCCGTCTCACAGTTAACCTGACGGTTTATGGAATTCCGCACTTCCTTAAGTATCCTTACATTCTCAAGATTTAAAAGTGCGCGGTGAGCCATCATGATATTGAGCAAATCAACAATCTGCTCACCTTCTTTTATATAGACAACATAATATTTTTTACGTTGAACTATTCTTGCATCAAATGTAAATCCCGCCAGAATCGACTGAATAAATTCCGCCTTGCGCTGTGTAGGACATACAATCTCAAAATGATAAAACTTCTCAGGGTCACTCATGCTTCCCGAGGTAAGGAAGGCTCCTCTTATAAATGCCCTTTTACAGCATTCATTCTTTATCACCATACTGCTCTTAAGCATCATATCCGGCGATGGTTCCTCATCTGCCGTCATCAGCCTTGCAGCCATAAGTATCTGCTCTGCCACAGTGCAGTCTTCAACCTTTATCGTATATATATGATTTTTTCCGGCATGACCTGCCGTACGCACACTCACCTGCGATATATAATTAAAACCATTGCTTATGTATATGGCAAGCTTTCGTGCCACTGCTATATTCTCTGTCGAGAATATAATCTCATATCCTTCTTTTCTCTTCCTGACCCTGGCACTCATGCTGAGCATGGCAGACAGTTCCGCAATCAGGCAATGTCTGGCTTCTGCTATATACTCAGCCAGCTCTGCTTTAACATCACTTGAAAATGACATCGGCACCCATCCCATCCGCCTCTGTTCTTATTATGTAAAATATATTATCAGGCTTATTTTTTTCGAAGCGAATCAAGCATGATATCACGATGTTCAATCCTGACACCGTAATCCTTGTTTGAAAGCCTCCTGTATAACTCATTGGCAAGTGTAACCGAACGATGTTTTCCCCCTGTACAGCCTACTGCAATTACAAGACTGTTCTTACCCTCTAAAATATAATTAGGTATCAGGAAGTTAATCATATCCTCCAGCTTATCCATGAATTCCACCGCCTGCGGACATCCCATGACAAAATCCTGTATAGGCTTGTCATTACCGGTGAGCGGTCTTAGTTTCTCATTGTAATACGGATTCGGCAGAAAGCGCACATCAAATACAAGGTCTGCATCTGCCGGGATTCCATACTTAAATCCAAATGAGAGAATAGTCACGAAGAGATTATTATACTTCTCATCATTTACAAAAATTCTCTCTATCTCCTGCCTTAAGTCCCTTGTTAAAAGTGAACTCGTATCTATAATGTAATCCGATTTTTTCTTTAAAAAATCAATTGCTTCTCTCTCAAGAGCTATTCCTTTGTCAATTCTGCCGCCGACAGCAAGCGGATGACTTCTTCTCGTCTCCTTGTACCGCTTCACCAGCACATTGTCCGCACAGTCAAGAAAGAGTATCTCATACTTGACCCCGGCAGCGCTCAGCCGGTCAAGAACCGAATCAAATCCGCCAAACGCCTGTCCGCTCCTTATATCCACTCCAAGAGCGATATTCTTTAGCTCGGAATTTCCCGCAACCGCTATGTCAACGAACTTTTCAACAAGTGCAACCGGCATATTATCAACACAATAATATCCTATATCTTCGAACATCTTAAGCACGGTGCTCTTTCCGGCACCGGACATTCCTGTAACAATCACTATTCTCATTCTACCCGCCTCCAAAATAGTATACAAGCTGCTTCAAGGGTAAAATATTCGCACCTGTTTAGGTTACATCTATATAATGAATATGTCAACAGAAATTTGTTTTATTAAGTTAAAATACTAAAGTGTTAATGTCCATATTACTTAAAAATCAGTGCCCAGAATCTTCACCTCAGGCTCAAGCTCTACCCCGAACTTAGCCTTGACGGTATCGGATACCTCATGCATCAGCCTGCACACATCCGCCGCCGTTGCATCACCATTATTAACCACAAAACCACAATGCTTCTCGGATACACTGGCACCTCCCACGGTGAAGCCGCGAAGCCCCGCATCCATAATAAGCTTTCCCGCAAAATATCCTTCCGGCCGCTTGAAGGTACTTCCGGCACTAGGATATTCAAGTGGCTGCTTCTGCCGTCTTCTCGCCGCCAAATCCTTCATCGAGGCCTCTATCTCTCCTTGGTTTCCCTTGCGAAGCTGTATTTCAGCCTCAAGAACAATCAACCCTTCCTTCGCGAATCTGCTGCTTCTGTAGCCAAGCCCCATCTCATGTGGCTCATATTCCCTTATATTACCGTCTTTATCCATAGCGGTCACACTAAGAAGAATGTCCTTCATCTCGCCGCCGTACGCACCCGCGTTCATTATGCACGCTCCACCTAATGTTCCCGGTATCCCGCATGCAAATTCAAAGCCGGAGAGTGATTTTGAAAGTGCAGCAGAACCAATCTTAGATAACCTGGCGCCTGCCTGTGCGGTTATGATATCGCCCTCCACCCTGATACGTGCGTAGTTATCAAGTAACAATATCACGACCCCTCTTATGCCCTCGTCCGCTACCAGCACATTGCTGCCGTTTCCGAGAACCACATACGGAGCATTCTGTTTCTGACATTCCCCGCATAGCTTTTTTATCTGTTCTATATCCGAGGGTTTCACAAGAATATCTGCAGGTCCTCCTATCCTGAAGGTTGTATGCTTCTTCATCGGCTCATTGATAAAGACACTGCCATCAGGCATAAATTCTCTGATTATTGATTCTAACTTATCCACTAATCCTCATTTCTAAGCGAATTGCCAATACGGGCTGCTGTTCAGGGCAGATATTATCCGCTTAAAACAATTGCTGTAAGCAGCCCGCATTTTCACTGTTCTATACTTAAAATAATATGCTGTATTATTATATCTTATTCCATTCCCTTGTTAAGGTTCTGCTGTACCCTGTTATATAATTCCTGTGCTGCATTGTAGCCCATCTTGCGCTGTCTCCAGTTGACCGCAGCCGTCTCAACGATAACGGCAAGATTACGTCCCGGTCTGATAGGAATGTTGTGGCTCACAACCCTGTTTCCGAGAATCTCGGTGTATGTCTCCTCCAGTCCGAGACGGTCATACTCCTTATCCTTGTCCCACTCCTCAAGCTTGATAACCATGTCTATGCCCTGTGTCTCCTTGATACTCTCAACTCCGAAAAGGCTCTTGACATCTATAATACCGATTCCGCGAAGCTCTATAAAATGCCTTGTGATATCCGGTGCTGTTCCGATAAGTGTCTCATCACTTACCTTCTTAATCTCAACAACATCATCCGTTACAAGACGATGTCCTCTCTTGATGAGCTCCAGCGCTGCCTCACTCTTACCGATACCGCTCTCACCCATAATAAGAACACCCTCGCCGAATACGTCAACCAATACACCATGAATCGAGATTGTAGGTGCAAGCTGTACCTTAAGCCAACGTATAATCTCCGCCATAAATGAGGAGGTAGAGGCATCTGAGCTCAAAAGAGGAATCTCATACTTAAGTGCAAGCTCAAGTAAATCCTGGTCCGGCTGCTGTGAACGGCAGAAAATAAGACATGGAATATTGCTCTCCATGAGCTGACGGTATCTCTGCACTCTTGTATCCCTGTCCAGTTTCTCAATATATGCTTCCTCAACGTAACCTATGATCTGAACACGCTCATTGTCAAAATGATCATAAAAGCCTGCAAGCTGAAGTGCCGGTCTGTTGACATCCGGCTGTGTCACATATTTAGTATCTGTATCAATCTGCGGCGTGAGATTGGTAAGTCCCATCTTCTCAACAATCTTTGTAAGCTGTACTTCGTCATTACCTAACTTCATGTCCACCCTCCTGAATGATGAATTTTTTTATTATATCATGATTCGCACCTTCGGTGCTTACCGTTGCTTCGCAACTATCATGATCCAATTCGCCGTTCGCCAATCATGCAAGCATGTTGGCTCTCTTGCGCTCATTATATCACGAATCAATGCCAAAAAAAAGCTATTTATCCTATAGGTCTGTGAAAAAAGTTATACACTGAAGCTGCCGCCTTCGCATTCATTCCGTCAACCTGTGCAAGCTCTTCCTCACCTGCCTCCTTTATATGCTCCACATCCTTAAAATAATGCAGCAATGCTTTTCTTCTTGCAGGTCCTATTCCCTCAATGTCATCAAGCACGGAGCGGACCTGATTGATACTTCTTAAGCTCCTGTGATACTCTATCGCAAAACGGTGCGCCTCATCCTGTATTCTGGTAATCAGCTTGAATGCCTCGCTGTCACGGCTTATAGGTATCTCAATATTATTATAGTACAAGCCTCTGGTTCGGTGGTTATCGTCCTTAACCATACCGCACACCTTTATATCAAGTCCCAGCCTTTCAAGTACACCAAGGCATATATTTACCTGTCCGCGTCCACCGTCCATCATTATAAGATCCGGCATGGCATCGAAGCTTGAATCATTTTCATGTGTGAAACGTCTTGTGAGAACCTCCTCCATGCTTGCATAATCGTTAGGTCCCACAACCGTCTTTATCCTGAACTTGCGGTAATCGTTTCTCTTAGGACGCCCATCCTGATATACCACCATTGATCCGACTGACTGTGCTCCGCTGATATTGGATATATCATAAGCCTCCATGCGGTATGCACTATCTATTCCTAAAAGCTCCTCTATCTCCTTTACTGCTCCTGTTGTCCTTCTCTTCTCCCGCTGCAGCTTGTCAATATCCTGTGCAAGCACCATCTCTGCATTCTTCTGGGCAAGCTCCACAAGCTTCTCCTTCTGCCCCTTCTTAGGGGCAACAATGTCCACCTTCGAGCCTCTCTTGCCACTCAGCCACTCCTCAAGAAGCTTCATGTCCGGCAGTTCCTCCTGCACCATAATCTGTCTTGGCACAAATGGTATTCCCGCATAGAACTGCTTTATAAAGTCTGTTATGACCTCAGCCCTCGTGTCCGTCGCCGCAAGCTCCATATTGTACTTATCCCTTCCGATAAGCCTTCCCTCCCTGACAAAAAACGCCTGTACAACACAGGTATTTCCATCAATTGCCGCCGCGATAATGTCCTTATCAAGCATATCGCTGTTGGTTATCTTCTGCTTCTGAGCCACAGCCTGCACACTCGCTAAGAGGTCACGATATACCGCTGCCTCCTCAAATTCAAGATTCTCCGACGCTTTCTCCATCTTCTCTTTCAGGGAATTTATTACGCCTGTATAATTACCATTTAAAAATTCAAGTGTCTTATTGATGTTCTCCCTGTATTCCTCCTTGGAAATATATCCCTGACATGGCGCATCACACTGCTTGATATGATAATTGAGGCAGGGGCGCTCCTTACCTATATCTCTCGGCAGACACCTGCTGCAGGTTCTTATCTTGTACAGCTTGCGCAGAAGCTCAATAGTATCCTTAACCGAACCCGCACTCGTATAAGGTCCGAAATACTTAGCCTTGTCCTTTTTTAATTCACGCGAAAAGAGGACTCTCGGGAAGTCCTCATTAACTGTAACCTTTATATAAGGATATGTCTTGTCATCCTTGAGCATTGTATTGTACTTCGGCTTATGCTCCTTGATGAGATTATTTTCAAGAACAAGTGCCTCAAGCTCCGAATCGGTGATTATATATTCAAAATAGCTTACATGACTCACCATCTGCTTAATCTTCTCAGTATGATTCCTCGACGACTGAAAATACTGGCGTACTCTGTTCTTAAGGCTTATCGCCTTGCCGACATAGATTATGTTGTCATGGTCGTCATGCATTATATAGACTCCCGGCTTCACCGGAAGCTTCTTTAATTCTTCCTCTATTACAAACACTGTGTTTCTCCTTTAAGATATGTGATGTATTAGAATTTGCGAAACTCACCATTGCAACAAAACAGTTGTACAATTTTACCGGTACACTGCCGGACCTTTTGAACGCCGTCGGTCCTTAGCGGCTGTATTTTAGCCGCTTATGTACCGCTACGGCTTTCAAGGAGTGCGAACGTGTCCGGAAGGGTACCAGTAAATTGTACAACGTACGGTATCCAAAAACTGAGTTTCGCAAATATCTAATATCTTCTAGAGTTTGTTATCCACCACAAGCCCCTTGACATCCTCAGCCGAGAGCTGAAGCTGTGCAACCAAAAGTCCCATTGATTTCTCCGGAGTCTTGTCTGTATCTCCGGAAGCTATCTTGCCGACCTCATCTAAGGCATCGTCTATCGCATACATAAGCTCTTCCTGATTGTTCTTCTCATGCGTCTCACCCTTTGCCTTCTCTATACGCTCCTCAAGCTTCTGCTGCTCCTGCTTCTTTTCAAGGGCATCCTCCTTCTCTTTCTGTGTTTCCTCATCTATGTTGTCCACAGCGTCCTGCATTACCTGTCCTATAATCTCCTTCGATGCTGCTTCCTCAAGCTTCTCCCCCTGCTTCTTGGCATCTAACATATCATGCGATTTGAGGCGTTCTATAGCAAGGTTGCGGCTAAATGCGTAGTCGCTTACGATTTCATTCATATTATCCGATATCTGTTTATTGTAAATCTTCTCATCATTGTCAAGTGAGAGCATTCTCTGATGATAATCGGAAAGACCGTCCGCATATAGCTCCTTGTACCTTGCATACTCCTCATCACTTAAGACAGCCTGTAGGTTCCCCATAGAATCCCTGCCTCTTCTTAAGATATCAAGATCCTTCGCCTCCCCACTGTCCTCTGTCACTCCGTACAGCTCGTTGGTGTTATCCTTCTCCTTCTTTATATCGGCTATCATTCTTCTTGCTTCCTCATTCTCAGCATAGAGCTTCTTAGCGTGTGCGTTCTTCTCCTCCGCCGTGTCATCTAACTTCTTGTCGGTCTTATACACATCAAGCATCAACTGCATGGCCATGCTCTTTGCTTTCTTTCGCTTTTCCTCAACTATATCCTCTCCAAGATTAAGCTCATATCCATTTATTGTAAGGCCATTCCCGGTTTCGCTGTTTTTCGCGCCGGTATTCTTATTATCCTGTTTCTCTGCCGGCTTCGCTGTTGTCAAAGCAGTTCCCGTGGTATTATCTGCAATATTCGGACTATTATCAATTCTCATTATGTTCTCCTCCTCTTATGTGTTTCCAACATACTCTTATTGCACAAAAAGCCGATATAATCCTTTAAAAATTATATCGGCTTATGACCACTCTATCTTAATATACAGTGGTTATTAATCAGCTATTTAATTCTGGTTATCCGAACCGGCTGCTCTCTTATCGGCAGCCTCATTATCCGGCTGTGCAGTATTAGTCTCTGCTGTCTCAGCAGCTATTACACTCTGTGCTTCCACCGGATGTTTTGCACTGTTCTCCTGCTGCGCCACACTGTCTTCATGCTGCTCAATGTTCTCCGGCTGCTCCTGTGCCACCGCCTCTTCGATTCCGTCCGGCGTGCTTCCGTCACTCTCCGGCTTAATACCCTTCACCTCATTGAAAATCTCCATAAACTCTTTGCCTGTTATGGTCTCTTTTTCGATAAGGAAGTCTGCTACCTTATCCAGCACTTCTCTGTTCTGTGCAAGCATTTCCTTGACCTTGCCATAAGCATCCTTTAAGACAACCTTAACCTCATCATCAACCTCTGCAGCCGTTCTGTCCGAGCAATTAAGGACTGTTCTTCCGTCAAGATACTGATTCTCGACAGTCTCAAGCCCCATGAGCCCGAACCTGTCCGACATACCGTAGAGCGTAATCATGTTGCGGACAAGCTTCGTCGCCCTCTCAATATCATTAGACGCTCCTGTTGTCACTGAATTGAACACAATCTCCTCTGCCGCACGGCCTCCAAGAAGAGTGTACACTCTCGTCATCAGCTCTTCCTTGCTCATAAGGTACTTCTCTTCCTCAGGCACCTGCATGGTATATCCAAGAGACCCCATGGTTCTTGGGACAATGGTAATCTTCTGAACCGGCTCCGCATTCTTGCTGAGAGCCGTGACAAGTGCGTGGCCTACCTCATGGTAAGACACAATCTTCTTCTCCTGAGGGCTTAACAATCTGTCCTTCTTCTCCTTACCTGCAATGACAACCTCCACAGATTCAAACAGATCCTTCTGGCTTACAACTCCCCTGCCATTCTTGACAGCGTTGATGGCAGCCTCGTTAATCATATTGGCAAGGTCTGAACCCACCGCACCAGCCGTGGCAAGAGCAATAGCCTCAAGATCAACCGTATCGTCCATAAGCACATCCTTGGAATGTACCTTAAGTATATTGACTCTTCCCTTTAAATCCGGTTTATCAACTATAATTCTCCGGTCGAAACGTCCCGGTCTTAAAAGTGCCTTATCAAGCACATCAGGTCTGTTGGTCGCAGCAAGGATAAATACACCCTTGGACGGGTCAAATCCATCCATCTCAGCAAGAAGCTGGTTGAGCGTCTGCTCTCTCTCATCATTGCCGCCGCCATACCTTGAATCACGGCTCTTACCGATGGCATCAATCTCATCGATGAATATGATACACGGAGCCGACTGCTGTGCCTGCTTGAACAGGTCACGCACTCTTGAGGCTCCCACACCGACAAACATTTCTACAAAGTCTGAACCTGAAAGTGAAAAGAAAGGAACTCCCGCTTCTCCCGCAACTGCCTTGGCAAGAAGTGTCTTACCTGTTCCCGGAGGTCCAACCAGGAGTGCACCCTTAGGAAGCTTTGCACCTATATGGGTGTACTTAGCCGGATTATGAAGGAAATCAACTATCTCAGTAAGTGACTCTTTCGCCTCATCCTGTCCCGCAACGTCCTTAAATGTGACTCCCGTCGCCTTTTCCATGCCGTACATCTTGGCATTTGACTTGCCAACGCCCATCATTCCGCCGCCACCGGACATCTTCCTGAATACGAAGCTGAAAATGAAATAGATGAGAACCCACGGAACAATATACACAAGAAGGAAATCAAGAATAGATGAGCTCTTGTCCTGTATCTTGACATTGTACTCTACATCGTTGTCCTTCATATACTGTATTACATCTTCATCATAAATATATCCTGTATAGTATGTGAGCTTCAGACCTTCTATAGGCTGTGTCTTCGGCGTGATCCTTATAACATCCTGATCATATACCACCTTGGACACATTGCCGTTCTCAAGCATGCTGATGAAGTCTGTATAGCTTATCTCCTGACTTGTGCTGTTATTCAGGAAAGTATTCACACAGCTTATTGCCAATACCGTTATGACTCCTGCAATGAGAAGTATCAGCAGAGTCTGGTTAAACTTATTTCCCTTATTGCCATCCTTGTTATTCTGGCCCTGATTTTGATTTTTATTGTTCTTCTCGTCCACGAAAAACCCCCAAATTATGACATTCCTATTTGCCCGGTTCCATTAATAATAATGAAGAAGGCAATGTCTTTACATATAATACCATTATCTGCCGTGATAAATCAATACGATTATTGTGAAAAAAGTGTTAAATGAATTTCTTTAAATAAAAAAGTAAAATATGAGATTGAATTTAATAATATTATTATCTATAATGATTTTGATTATTAAAAAAAATAGAAATGAGGTTTCCAAATGAAAATTGCAGGCTTCGATAATGACGCTTACGTAAAAATGCAGTCCGAAAAAATCACAGAGAGAATTGCCAAGTTCGGCGGCAAGCTGTATCTCGAATTCGGCGGCAAGCTCTTTGATGACTTCCATGCCTCCCGCGTACTTCCGGGTTTCAAGCCGGACAGTAAGATTGTAATGCTCTCCAAGCTTAAAGATAAGGCCGAGATTGTCATAGCAATCAATTCCAGTGATATTGAAAAAAATAAGGTCCGCGCGGATCTCGGAATCACCTATGACATGGACGTTCTTCGTCTTATCGATGCTTTTCATGAATATGGTCTGTATGTAGGAAGCGTTGTCCTTACACGTTTCTGCAATCAGCCTAGCGTAATTGCATACCAGAAGAAGCTTGAGTCACTCGGTATCAAGGTATACCGCCACTACCCGATTGAGGGCTATCCTTCCAATATTCCATATATTGTAAGTGATGAAGGCTACGGTAAGAACGATTATATTGAGACAAGCCGTTCACTCATCGTTGTGACGGCACCGGGACCGGGAAGCGGCAAGATGGCAACCTGTCTTTCCCAGCTCTACCATGACAACAAGAGAGGTATCTCCTCCGGCTATGCCAAGTTCGAGACATTCCCTATCTGGAATCTCCCTCTCGACCACCCGGTCAACTTAGCTTATGAGGCGGCTACCGCAGACTTAAATGACGTCAACATGATTGACTCCTTCCACCTTGCGGCATACGGTGAGACAACTGTCAACTACAACCGCGATATTGAGATATTCCCTGTGCTCAACACCATGTTCGAGCGCATATTAGGCTCATCCCCATATAAATCACCTACAGATATGGGTGTCAATATGGCAGGTTTCTGTATCGTGGATGACGAAGCCGTGCGTGCCGCTGCCAATGAGGAAATCCTTCGCCGTTACCACAACCTTCTGTGCCAGAAGCGTCAGGGAACCATAGGAAATGAACCTATATATAAGCTTGAGCTGCTTATGTCAAAGGCAGGAATCAAGCCTTCGGACCGCCCGCTTGTTCCTGCAGCACTTGAGGTTGCTGAGCGCACAGGCAATCCTGCCGCTTCAATCGCACTCTCCGATGGGACAGTCATAACAGGTAAGACAGGCTCCCTTCTTGGTGCATCAGCGGCAATGCTCTTGAATGCACTTAAAAGACTTGCGGGAATACCTGATGAGATAGACCTCATTTCCCCTAAGGTTATAGAGCCTATACAGAAGCTGAAGGTTGACCATCTCGGCAACCATAACCCACGCCTCCACACAGATGAAATTCTCATTGCCCTCTCAATCTGTGCAGCCGAGGATGACAATGCAAGACGCGCTTTTGACAGGCTGTCTGAGCTTGAGGGCTGTGACGTCCATTCAACCGTTATCCTGTCCTCCGTTGACCGCGACATATTCAGGAAGCTCGGAGTTAATTTAACCTGTGAACCTGAATATCAGACCAACAAGCTGTACCATAGATAATTGAATGAATTAACCTGTCATATATTTTAATGTTAACGAATTTTAACATTTAAGCTATGTGGCAGGTTATTTTAATTTTCAGGCTGTCATATCAAGCTGCTTCATGGTTCTACTATTGCAGTTTCAATCCTTGACCTCAACATCATGGCTCCGCTTCTATCATTATAGTTTTCTTTATCTTAATTATCTTACGTTTTCATATAAAAGAAACGAATATTCTTAAGTCAAAAGCGGCAAAATGATAATTCCATTAAAGCCGATTTTGTAGTAGAATGTAGAATATTGTTTTTAAAATCAAATTGAAATATTATGGAGGTTCGTCATGGTAAAGTACGTTTTTGTAACAGGCGGTGTAGTATCCGGTCTTGGCAAGGGAATCACCGCAGCATCACTTGGCCGTCTTTTGAAAGCCAGAGGATATTCGGTAACAATGCAGAAGTTTGACCCCTATATCAACATTGACCCGGGTACAATGAATCCTATTCAGCACGGAGAGGTATTTGTTACGGACGATGGAGCCGAAACGGATCTTGACCTCGGACATTATGAGCGTTTTATCGATGAAAGTCTCGGAAAGAATTCCAATGTCACCTCCGGTAAAGTATACTGGTCTGTTCTCTCAAAGGAGCGCCGCGGCGATTTCGGCGGAGGTACCGTTCAGGTTATCCCACATATTACCAACGAGATTAAGAGCAGACTTTTCCGTGACTACTCAAGCGACGATACAAAAATCGCCATCGTGGAAATAGGTGGTACCGTCGGCGATATAGAGAGCCAGCCTTTCCTTGAAGCACTCCGCCAGTTCCAGCATGAGGTCGGAAAGGAAAATGCTATATTCCTTCATGTCACATTGATTCCTTACCTCAAGTCCTCAGGTGAAATGAAGACCAAGCCTACACAGGCAAGTGTCAAGGAGCTTCAGGGAATGGGTATCCAGCCTGATATCATCGTATGCCGTTCGGAGTACCCGCTTGACAATGGAATCAAGGATAAGATTGCTCTTTTCTGTAATGTTCCAAGCTCACATGTTCTTCAGAACCTTGATGTTGAATATCTGTATGAGGCACCTCTTGCAATGGAGGAGGAGCATTTGGCACAGGTTGCCTGCGAATGTCTCGGGCTTCCATGCCCTGAGCCGAACCTTTCCGACTGGAAAGCTATGTGCACGGCACTCAAGCACCCGAAGGGTGAGGTATCTGTAGCACTCGTCGGAAAATACACACAGCTCCACGATGCATATATAAGCGTTGTAGAGTCCTTAAAACATGGCGGAATAGCTAACGGTGTATCCGTAAACATAAAGTGGGTTGATTCCGAGAAGGTAACTGCCGAGAATGTCGAGGAATTTCTTGGCGATGTATCAGGAATCATCGTTCCTGGCGGCTTCGGTGACAGAGGTATAGAGGGAATGATTCAGTCCATCCGCTACGCAAGGGAGAAAAAGGTTCCTTTCCTAGGTCTGTGCCTTGGAATGCAGCTTACAATTGTAGAATTTACAAGGGATGTTGTCGGTTACAATGACGCACACAGCGTTGAATTTCTTCCGGGGACAACCCATCCTGTAATACATCTCATGCCGGATCAGGAGGGAATAGACGATATAGGAGGTACCTTGAGACTCGGCTCCTACCCATGTATCCTCGATGAGTCCTCCAAGGCTTATGCACTGTACGGAAGCAAGGAAATACATGAGAGGCATCGCCACAGATATGAAGTAAACAACGATTTCAGAAATGTGCTCACCGAAAACGGCATGCTGTTATCCGGTATATCACCTGATGGACGAATTGTTGAGATGATAGAGCTAAAGGAGCATCCTTGGTTCATCGGAACACAGGCACATCCTGAGTTCAAGTCACGTCCTAACAGACCACATCCGTTGTTCCGTGGATTCATAGAGGCGGCGCTCAAGGAGCAGAACAGCAGGAATTAAGCATTTTACTATACGGATTCGGGTTACAAAACATGCCCAGCTAATCTGTGAGTGTATAACGTATTATATTTATGCATATCATCTCCTTGTACGAAGCAAGATGTTCTAAGAGCTCTGATAAGGTTTTCTATGCGTCCGCCACCGAAGCCGGCATACATCCTTGTATGCATTGCTTCTGAACCGGCATCCATGCCGGTTCTGGCTAGGGATTTATCAGAGCTCTAAGAACATCTAAGCTTCTCCCAAAGTCGTGATATGCATAAACATAATACGTTATACACGGCTAGGGATTTAGCATGTTTTGTAACCCGAATCCTATGGCATAATGACTTATATAAATATATATAAATAAAAATCACCCCTCATACATTATCGCGAAGTGACCATAGCTTTCACAGACCGGTTTGCCCGCGTGATATATAGGGGTGATTTTTTTACACTATTTTTTACACTATTTCTCTACATTACTTCTTTACCATTTTTAATATATAAAGATGGTTCTTATTATCCTTAGAAGCGGTCATGTTGCACGATGGCATGATAACATTTCTGCCGGCGTTCATGTCCTGCACAAGCACCTGTATTATACAGCAGAAAATAACACTGCACTCCTTATCCGGGGTGACCTCAAGATAGAAGTTGTACTCTGTGTTCTCCTCAAGTCCTGCGAAATTATCCTTTATCTCCTTAATATAATTCCAGTCATGGTACTGTGCCACTATGGTATAGTCCGGGTCCTCAAGAGGTGAGAGATATTCTTCCTCCTCCGTATCCCTTTCTAAGTCCTCGTCGGTGTCCTCATACTGAACCCTCTTGTACTCGAATACCGGATTGGCGTTATCCAAGCCATCCGCTTCCTTGTCATGCGAAACCTCCTTGATATACGAAGCCTCGCGCATCATTTTGTCGAATCTCTCCAGCAGCTTCTGATGATACTCCTCATTGATTCCGAACTCCTGTGCCGGGTCATACTGCTTCGCATCCATTTTCATCTTCTCAATAAATTGTTCAATTGTATTCTTCATTGCGTTCATCTCATTGCGATATGACTGCTGTATCTGCCTTATTGTTCTGAGCTGCTGTTCACGCTCTGCTATCTTTCTGTCAAAAGCGGCGTACACTTCATCGTCATCCTTATCAAGAAGCTTCTTTATCTCCTCTATTGTGAAATCAGCCTCCTGAAAATTCTTGATTTTGACATACAATAATGCCTGCTCCTCAGAATAGTAGCGATACCCTGTCCAGTCATCCACTCTTGCCGGCTTGAGCAGATTGACATGGTCATAGTACCTTAATGTCTGCGTAGTGCAATTACACAGTTTTGAAAAATCCTTAATTGTCATATCGTCTCCTCCTTACACCCCCATTACACCATTACAGTGTGCTGTAAGGTCAAGAATAAATTTGCAATTTATAAAATTATTTTAGAATATACTCCATCATGGTTTCCTTAGGCTTCATTCCCATCTTCTCATAGAAATAAAATGCTGTCATCCATCCCGGAAATACTGTAATCGCAGTATTCCCGGACGGAATACGCACTAAAATATTCCCTCTCCCTCGGAATCCACTTATCCTCAAACAGCTTGAACCGCAGCTGCCCCACGCGCCCTCTCACGCGGTCACGCTGATTCCGGTCATCAATATCCATAAAAAGGGTGATAACCTCCCAACCTGTCAGCTTAGCATAGATTTCGCGAAGTACAGGATGACAGGAGTATGTGCCCTCTATTACATTCACCCCTGTCCTTTTAAGGCTCACGCCGGGTGCATACTCCTGTTCCATACACAGAAACGGTCGGTACACAACCGTGCTGTCCGCTGTTAGCGGCGCCATAATCTCGGCTATGAATCTATCATAATTGATATTTCCGCCCGGTTCCTTCATAACCTCGGGTGTCTGCATAATTATCGGCAGATAAAAATCGTCGATATGGAATACATTGCACCCATATCGCTCACCCAACCGCTCAGACAGGGTCGTCTTTCCCGAACCACACTTTCCGTCTATCACAAGCAGAAGCCTTCTGTTGTTTTTCTGCGCCTCCTCCATGCGTCCCAGTATATTGTCTAACACATTATTCATGCTAATCCCCACATCACTACTTCTCTATAACCTGTCCCGATACGCCGGATTGACTCTCATTTCCAATCCACAGCGGCACAACCTTGGCACGTCTAAGCGCAACCATAATAAGCGGTATAAGTGTAAGCTGCACTATAATTCCCGGTATCGCATTTAAGAATGCACCTGCGGCGAACATCTTCCATGTGAATATATTACCGCCGATACCAAGCAGAATGACCTCAGCAAACGCCCATACAAGCCTTCCCGCAAGCATAGCCGTTACGAGTGAAATATAGAGCATTTTTGTACACTGCCACCTGGCATGGCTGTACAGATAACCACTGACGAAGCCGTATGCAGCCATTTCAAATGCCATCGCAACCGCATTAGGGTACAGCGGCGGCATTCCGAATACCAATCCTCTCACAATCGGAAGCAGGAAGCCTATCAGCGCTCCATACTGCCATCCTACAATAAATCCGCAGAGCAATACCGGAATATGCATCGGCAGAAGCATCTTTCCTATAGCCGGTATCTGGCCTATGAAAAAAGGCAGCACCATTCCGACAGCAAACAGCATCGCTGTCACAGCAAGTTTTTTCACATTGTTCATAACAAAAATCTCCATTCTGCTGCCTTATACAGCACAAATAGTTCTTGGGATAATTTTACAATAGCCTGTAAAGCGGACATTCGCAATCCGCTTTCGCTACTTGCTCATGAACGCAGCCGCTTTGCGAACTGTCAGTGGGAGCCTTTAACTCCCACTGACATAAGCATCCCCCTTACCCACCGCTTAGTGCTCTACACACTTGAAGCGGGGGATTGCTTATTCTGCGTTCAAGTAAAAAATTGACCCTTACCCCAGCAATAAATATATACCTAAAGTTGGGTTCAGGGTCAATAGCTTTTTAGAGTGTTTTTCGTTCAGCTGCAAATACAAGCTTTTAAACCTGTCATGTAGTAAAAAGGTCGATTTCTAGTATCTTGTTTTCCTGGAAAAGTAAAATACGGTCAACAAGTCTGAAACACCATTGTAGATAAGCGCAATACCAATTATTCTGAACAGAAGCTCCGCTGTTCCGAAAGGATTTATCAGAATAAGTATTCCGAATACAAGACTCAGTATCGCAATGACAAGAACCGTCACACTTCCGTCTGCTCTGTACTTCATCATATCAAGCGCCTCCTGAAGCTTCACAATTCCGCTTATCACGATGAGAAGTCCAAGTATAAAAGGCACTATTGAGATGATAAAGCCTGCTCCGAAGTAAAGGAAAGCCGCTATGACAAAATATACTATACCTTTTATTACTCCGCCGTTTCCCACACTGTACTTGTCCTTAAAATATGTGACAAGCGATACAACTCCCATAACCACCGCGAGAAGTGCAAGGATATGAACTATAGTTACAAGTGCCGTACCCGGCTTGATAAGAAGAATAAAGCCAATTATAAGATATGCTATCGATGACCACACAACATCCTTGCGTATTTTTTCAAATATGTTCATGTTTTCCTCCATTCCTGGGTAGATGAAACAAAGCTGATGCCGCCCGCTCCACAACCCACTATATTTTCTCTAAAAGTTTTTCATTATTATACCATTATTTTCTGAAAACAACTATTATTTTTTAATAAAATAATTTCAAAGATTTCATATTGCATTTCTCTTCGCAGTAATCTGATATCAGGGGCAAAACATCATAATCTTAATCGGCTACCGTCTTTGCATTAGGATATATCCTTTCCATCTTGGCATCGTTATAATGTTCATCCATCCACACCTGCCACTTAGCCTCTGCCGCTACATTTTTTTCTCTCTCATCGTATCTTATAAGCGCAAGCCCTGACACAGCCATATTGCACAACATGAACACTATCAGAACCCATGTTACAATCTTTCCTATAACCATCGGTATCTTCTCTATAAGTGCCGATGTCCTCGGATATATGAGCTTGAGCCACACAACGGCTGCTATTCCCCAGAAGAAGCAGTAGAGAAGATTGATTCTGCCGCCAAGGTTAAACGGAAGCTTGCTGTAATCCCAGAATACCTTGCCAAAGACTATCTCTGTGAACACACTGCAAAGATACTCATAGGCACCTCCAAGAAGAGTCCCTGTCCAGAAAAGGAAGCTGTCACTCTTATTCCTGTATTTATAGAGCATTGCCGTTGCGGCAGCGATTGCCAGCCCCCACACTATGCTGAACGGTCCCCACACAACACTGCTCCTGCTCATCCACACACCAGCCGTTATGCGGCAGAATATTGTCTCCGTTATGTCCCCTAGGAATGCTCCAATAAAGAACAGCATGACCACCTTATAAAAATCACAGCCCTGCGCGAACACCCTTTTATCCTTCGGTACGGCTTCTACCTTAGCAGCCTTCGGATATGCTTTATGTATTCGCCTGTCCATGGTGCGGTTGATTGCCTTCGCAATTCTAAAGCCCACGGAGGCTATAGCATCATTAGCCTCCTCCCACTTTTCGGGATGTCTGCTCTTACCTTTTACAAGAATATATGACGCAAGCACGTCCACAGCCAGCACTGATATCAGGATAATCAGCACAATATGGATAAGAAGCTGCGGCATAACCTGCATGAGGCTTAACAGGAGCCTGTTCACATATCTGACCACAAGATAGCCAAGTGCACCCTTTATGAGCGAAAACGGAACACATATATATCCATCAAGATTCCACTTGATATTGCTGTAATTCCACCATCTCTCATGATATATTCGCTCTATGAGTTTTCCGGCGGCAAGTTCAATAGCTGCCGCGTACACCGTTGCGAACAGGAACAGCCAGAATCCGGTAATTCCCTGTAAGCCGACTGTCATAAGCACAGTTCCTATACCATATACGATACACATTGGACCGCTCACCAGTCCTCTGTTCACAAAATGCTTCTGTCTTATTGCTGCGTAAGTGGTTTCAAAAAGCCATCCCGCAAAGGAATATATTAAAAATAACCACAGCAGCTCGTAGATTGAAAAATGATTCATCGCATGTTTCCTTTCATTCTATGATATTCCGGAGATTTATTATATCTTCATCCTGCATATTTCTGCATGTAAAGAACAATATCTGTGCATTCTGCGCATACTTTTTCAGGTATTCAAGTGCATTTTCTGCCCTCTCGGCATCATATTGCAGCAGAACATCGTCAAGCATGAGCGGAAGCCTCTCGCCATTATCCGTTATCAGCTCCGTCATGGCAAGCCTGAGTGAAAGATAAGCCTGATCCGTTGTTCCGCTGCTGAGATATTTCCATTCGTGATAGCCTCCGGCCTTCGGCTTTGCCTGGATAGCGTATTCTTTGTCGACCATGACCTTCTCGTATCTGCCACCTGTAAGATTCGAGAAAATTTCTGCTGTCTTTTCATTGAGAAGCGGTCCAAAGCTCCGGCTTATGTCATCAACCGCAGCCTGCATATTCTCCTCAGCAAGCTCCAATGCATCATATAGCTCCTTTTTCTGCGAATACTCATCTGTAAGCTCCGCCGACAGCCTTTTTAACTCATTCTCATCATGCTCAGGACTTCTAAGCAGCAGCGCAAGCTCTCTTAACTGTCCCCTTATATCCTCCATGACAGCCTCGTTGTCATCAACAGCATTCCTTACAGACTGCTCATCAAGCCGCAGTATATCACTGTCAGCTTCATCCGCAAGCTTCCTAAGCTCTGCTTCAAGCTCCTCTGCCTTTTCTGTATTTTCCTTAAGCTGCTCATCAATGTCCTTCACAATCTTGTCAAGCTCTCTATATGACTGTATTTGTCCGTTCCGGGCTTTAAGCTTTCCGTCGAATACGGCAATCTTCTCACGCAGTCCATTGTAGATTACACGCACTCTCTCCGGGTCATCATCACCGACAAATGCCCTATATTCGCTTTGTGCTTCCGAAAGCTCCGCAACAGCCGCATCATAAAGGCTTTTATTCACGGCAGCTTCCTCATTTTCCTGTGCTAACAGCTCCAGCTCTGAAAGCGAGGAAACTCCATATTTCTGATATATGTCATCAATTGTATTGCGGCACTTTAGAAGCTTCTCCCGTGTTATAGTCTCAAAATCGCACTCTGTATCAGGATAGATACCTTCTCCCTTATCAAAAAGCCTGCCCTTTTCTCTCTCAAGATTATTGCTTGCATCCGCTTTTTCCTGCGAGCGTCTCTTGATAAGTGCCTTAGCTTCTTCCATGCTGCGTGCATGAGTGTCATACTGTTTTTTATATGCTGAAAAAATCATAAAACCAACTCCGGCAGACACAAATGCACCTGCAAGACAGAACACCGACACTGTAAATGTCATCACCACAAATATGATTGTGACAAGCAGCGCCACAGCACTCGCTGTAAGCCTTGTCTTTTTGACATCGCCTATACTGTCAATCATCCTGAGAGCATCTGCCTCCTCCCTCTGTGCAGTCTGTTTCGCCGCGAGAGCCGGTCTGTAACCGTCGCTGATTCTTTCACTCAGATAACACAGCTTTTCCCGCATTGCCTCCTGTGTTCTTGCCAGCATTACATCATCCCTGTCCACCATAACCCCGGACTGCTTTCTTTTCCCAAGTTCATCTGCCTGGGACTGCTTTGCTGACAGATTATGTCTAAGTTCATCAGCATGCTGCATATACTCCGGCACTGTATTATAGTTGTAATTCTTTCCTGCGAAGGAATCCTTCTCCTGTTCAAGCGCCCTGCCCTCAGCTATAAGTCCGGTAATCTTCTCCAGCTCGTTTTCACACTCAGTGCGCTGCTTCCCATACTGTTTTTGGGTTTCTGTAAGCTTAAGAATCTGTTCTTCTCTCTTTAAACTATTCTTCCTTCGTATACATTCCCCAAGCTCCGCTTCAAGACGTGTTCTCCTGTCAATATACTGTGACTGCTGCCTTACAAGCTCCTCATTTTTTATAAGCTCTGTCTGTACATCTTCAAGCTCCTGTGTAAGCTGTACAAGCCTTCCCCTGCTTCCGCTCTTCGACAACAATAGCTCCTTCGCCCTGCTAAGCCGCGCAAGCACTGTGGACTGTGAAACCTCCTCGTCCATCGTTGTCACCAGATTCGATAGCCTGACAGCGATATCCTCATTCGTCTGGCCGCTGCTTGCGAAACCGCCAAATCCGCTTATATATACACTCTTTTCAAAGCTTCCGACATCTATTCCGAAAAAGCGGTGTCCTATCTCCTCATCGCGCCCAAGCTCTAACTCCTCGCCTGTCTGTGCATCATATAGCCTTACAATATCGGTTTTTATTGTCTTTTTAAAGACCTTGCGTATTCTGTAGCTTCGTCCTCCATATGAGAACTCCAGCTCACCGCACATAGCTGAACCGTCCCATGGGGCATATTTCTTTCTGAGGCTCTTACCGACATCCGTGCTTTTCTCCTGTGCAGTCCTTCCGTAGAACATCATCTCAATAAATGCCATTATAGTCGATTTGCCGGCTTCATTGTCGCCGTATATTATGTTCATTCCGTCCTTAAAATCCAGCTTATAGTTTTTGAATTTTCCGAAGCTCTCTATATATATGCTGTCAATTTTCATCCACGCCCACCTCCCCATCAAATGCCCTTATCCCCAGTTCAAGCGCCTTGGTATAGAGCTGTACTCCTCTATCGCTGCCTGCCTGCTTCTGCGTGCGTATACCGTCAAGCATCCTCGCGGTATACATACCCTTTAGCGAATTTTCCTTTGCCAGTTCCTCATAATCAATCAGAAGTCTTGAATTATCCCTTACCTTGATATAATAAAATTTTCCCGCAAGCCGTGCCGACAGCTCCTCCACGGAAGCTGCTGCCTCCTCGCAGACATCACCGATGAGTGTAATCTTATACAGGTTATCTTCCGCCCTGTTCTCCGTGATGAGCACACAGAACGCATCATCCTCAGCCACACTCTGCGCCGCCCTGCATATCATGTCCACAACCTCGGATCGGCTTCGTGCCTGTGTGATATCGACACTGACATGATAATACCTTCTTCTTGATGTGCTCACATACTCTGTTATAAGCTCATGTCTTAACAGCTGCTGCTTAGACAATTCCCCTGTATAAAAACCCTTTATTCCGTCCTCGTCAAAACCCTGCCCCTCTATTGTTCCCGAATACGCAAACAGTGTACCGCCAATTCTCTGAACCCTTGTCTGCTTATGCACATGTCCGAGTGCAAGATAATCAATACCGCTCTTTTCTATATCCTCATCCGTAATCGCGTTGTATTCACTTCTTCCGTTCTTTCCGACAAGCTGGCCATGAAGTATTCCTATATTAATAAGCTCATCCTTAGGAAGCCTCACCCCCATCAGAAGCCTGTCCGTGACATAGCAGTTCTCAAAACCGCAGCCCCATATACGGTAGCCCTTATCCCTGCGTTCAAGCACCTGCGGCGTACCACTGAATATCGTGACATTAGCACTCCAGCCCTCCTGCCTGTATGGGGACGTCAGCGTATATGGGTCATGATTTCCCGGAGCTATATATATATCCGTCCCGGGTATTCCTGCAAACGCCTCCTTAATCTGCTCTACAACCGCAGCCTCAACCTTCTCGCTGTCAAATAGGTCACCCGCAATCAGGAGAATATCTACCTCCTCATCCCGGCAGTAATCTATCACCCGCAGAAAGCTCTGCAATATCTCTGCTTTTCTCTGCTTACTCCTAAGTCTGTTAAGTGCAAACTCCATACCGATATGTACATCGGCGCAATGAACGAATTTCATGTACAGCCTCCTTGTTGTATTATATTTTATAGGGTAATATTTATAATAAAAAAGTATGATTGCCAAATTACTCATAAAAGCGTATATTATATTTACGTTTTGAAAATAAATATTTATACATCAGTCACCGATAAGGAGTCCTCTTATGTCTGAGAACCGGAAAACCAACTTTATCCGTCAAGGCACGATTCTTGCCATGGCATCAATAATAGTACGAATGATAGGCATTGTATATCGTATTCCAGTAGCCAATATTATAGGTGATGAGGGAAACGGTATCTATGGTGCCGCATACGAAATATACAATCTTGCACTGATTCTCTCCTCATACAGTCTGCCGCTTGCAGTCTCAAAGCTTCTCTCAGCTCAGCTTGCAAAGGGCTGTTACAGGACAGGAAAGAAAATCTTCACCGCAGCGCTCATCTTCTCATGTATATCCGGCGGGCTTATGGCACTGCTTATTTTCTTCGGAGCCGCTTTTATAGAAACGCATTTTTATAGTAATTTTACAGGAATTGCAATTCCATTAAAAGTACTTGCCATCACAATTTTCGTTGTCGCACTTCTCGGAACCCTGAGAGGTTTCTTCCAGGCAAGAAGAACCATGATTCCAACCGCGATATCACAGGTTCTTGAACAGCTTGTCAACGCGGCGGGAAGCATATTCTTTGCATGGTCATTCATACGCGGACATGCGGATTCCGAAATATCCGCAGGCTGGGGTGCTGCCGGTTCCACAATGGGAACCCTGCTCGGTGCCGCCACAGGCCTGTTCTTTCTTGTATTTGTATATATTATATATCATCCTATTGTAAAAAAACAGCTTCACCGCGACCGCAGTATCGACGATACAGGTTATTTTGAAATATATAAAATGCTGATTGCCACTATCATCCCCGTAATTCTCGGACAGACTGTGTATCAGCTCAGCGGCGTTATCGACAGTATGATGTTCTCAAAGCTCGCAGCAGGTGATAATGTCTCAACCTTATATGGTGTGTACAGCACTAAGTACAAGCTTCTTGTAAATGTGCCTATCGCAATCTCGTCTGCCATGGCATCGTCATTGATTCCGACTCTCGTCGCTGCCTTTACAAAGGGTGACAGAAAAGCCATGAAACAGAAGATAGCTGTATCGGTAAAGGTAAATATGATTATCGCCTTTCCGTGTGCCCTCGGTCTGACCTTCCTCGGAGGACCTATCGTGCGCATGCTGTTCCCATCATCCGACTATAAACTCGGCGGATGGCTGTTAGCGGCCGGAAGTGTGGCTGTCATCTTCTACGCTCTTTCAACCGTGACCAATGCTGCGCTGCAGGGCATAAACCTTATGCGCATGCCGGTAAAGCACGCAGCAATATCGTTATTGATACATGTAGCACTTGTATTTATACTGCTGAAATTCACAAGACTTGGAATATACACTCTGGTAATCGGAAATGTGACGTATCCGCTCGTTGTCTGCATACTCAATGCCATCTGCGTGAACAGGCATCTCCGCTACAGACAGGAATACAGGACGACCTTCATAATTCCTGCAATCTCAAGCGTAATAATGGGTGGCTGCGCACTGCTTATATACCGCCTTGGCTATACACTGCTTCATTCTAATATAATTTCATGCATTATAGCAGTTATCGCTGCCGCCATCATCTACTTTGTGCTTATATTACTTCTTGGGGGATTAAACGAAAGTGATTTGCCGGACTTTCCTATGGGAATGCGTATCGGGCGCCTCGCTAAGAAGCTTCATCTTATGTAATTAAATTGAAGTATCTTTAGAAAATCAATTTACAATGCATTTCACCGGACAGCAGGGCTTAAGCCTCACTGCTGTCCGTTTTTTTATTCTCAAAATATACGAAGCTGTCTATAGCATCCAGAATATCCTTGAAGGCATCCCTGTCTGCCTCCTCAATGTATCTGTTCAGAATCTCCCTCTCACGTTCTCCCTTATATCTTCCGTAAAAAATATCATAAAGATTATGTCCTCTGACATATATCCGTATATTTTCCATATTGGCAATTATATCCTCACGGCTGTCTATAGTTATTCCCAGCCGCTCACACATATTCTTCATGCTCTTTAGCTTAAACAGATATTCCCTGTACTTCGAGTATAGAATGTCATAGAACCGGTCAACGCTCTTAACCACACCTATCCTTGTCATTATTTCAGGGTCGAGGAAGTAATTCTCAAATGAATAATACTTGAGTATAAGTACATTCTTCTCAGTAACACGCGGAAGATTTCCCTTGTCCGCCTTTCCCCTTTCCCTGTAATAACCGCATAGCTGACGTTTAAGCTCGTCGGCATCCTTCGCATCACCATCCCGTATCATAAGGAACTGATCTTTTATATACAATTTATTTATATACTTTAAGTTGGCATAAGTCTTGATATTGGTACAGCTGTTGGTTGCAATAATCGCAACACGCCTTAACTGACCATCCTCATCATAAGTCTCGCCATAGTATTTTCTGAGCAGCAAAGGCAGTCTGCTCTCGTCCTGCTTTCCCTCCACAAAAAAAACGAAGCTGACATTCATAAGATCATTTGCCGAATATCCAAGATCATTCAATATCCTGTCAATATCCGGTTTCTCTCTCACCTGTGTATAGCCCTCATCACCTATATACACCTGTTTAATCTGTCTTGAATTAAAGTTAAATATCATATTAGGCGAATGTGTTGAAAAAATCACCTGATTCTTCTTGGACAGCTTGTATAAAATCCCGCCCGCATTCTTCTGAAGCTGTGGGTGCAGATAGCTCTCCGGGTCTTCAATCATAATAATACATGGTATCCTGTCCTCATCCTCCGCATATGTTTCAAGCAATGACAAAATATACATGCTTTTCAGCCCTTCCCCCATCTCGGCTATCGTGTTGGTAAAGCCCTGCGCCTCATTCTCGACATACACCTGCGGTATCGCATTGCGCATGAGTGTGTCATCAACCTTGAGTATCAGCCTGTCACGGCCACCGTTTTTTATAAAATTATTGTTAAGCCGCTCAAGAAAGTCCTGCATGTCAAGCCTTGTAAGCTTATACTGGAAAAGTCTCGCAGATTCAAAAATGCTTAGCTCCGAAGCCTTCTTGTTCTCAATCATGCCTATGCACTGAAAGCAATTGTCACACTTCTTTCCGACATCAAACATACAATTCCCATCTGAGAGAAGCTTAAGCTCCCTGTCCCCAAGGAATATATCCCTCTGCAGCTCTGTAAGCTCCCTCTCATGTGAGATGAAGTGAAGAGTGGGAAATACCTCCGGAATATATCTGTTATCCTTCTTAAAGCCGTCAAAATAGCGTATTTTCCCCTCCGCATTCGCTATATATGTGAACGATAACACCCCTTCGCTGTCCTCTGACTCCACCGCATACGAAGGCAGCTTCGACTTAAAATCCTTCTCCCACGCCGTATACCTCTTATAGTGGCTCACCACTCCGTACCTGTTAAGGAGAGCAAGGTCTGCGCGTGTGATCTCAAGCCTCACCCCAATCTCAATATTGCTCCCGACAGTATTGAAATCTTCCTTCTTAATCGCATACTGCCCCGCTGCCGCCCTTATCGCATCAAGAATAACCGTCTTTCCCACGCTATTCTTCCCGACAATTATAAATGCGCTCTCGATGTCATTTATCTCAATGCTTTTTATTGATTTAAAGTTCCTGATTGACAACGATACAATTCTCATACTGTGTACTCCCCCCCTTTTACTTAGTTTATGCCTGTTAATTGCGTAACGCAAATCAGCCAGTAACCAGTTATGTAATTTTAGTGCCAGAACATGCCTCTACACCCTCAGCCGCGTATAGCGTATAATGTTTATGTATATCATGACTTTGGGAGAAGCTTAGATGTTCTTAGGACATCCTGCTTCGTACAATGGAGCTGATATGCATAAACATTATACGTTATACGCTCACAGACCAGATTGGCATGTTTTGGCACCAAAATTACACAACATCCGTCTGCCACGCACTGAGTTTCGCAATCAATGCACCTTCTTCTCCTCACTGTCAAACTTATATTTCGACCCGACAAATACCTGTTCACTGTACAGCCCGTAATACCCACTCATCAGATACCCAACCGCATTGCACACAAGGAAAAACGGTGCTGCCTCATAGCCGAACAGTTCAAACGCAATGAGCATTGAAGCCAGTGGGCAGTTAGTCACACAGCAGAACATACCTATCATTCCTACAGCGGCCGCACAGGAAGCAGGAAGCCCGATAAGCTGACCGGCAACGCATCCAAGCGTAGCCCCGACATAGAAGGTCGGAACAATCTCTCCACCCTTAAAACCGCAGCCGATTGCAAGCGCAGTCAACAGCATCTTTAACAGGAAAGCTGCCGGAACAGCCTCACCCTCTATCGCGCGCTCAATAACATTCATTCCTGCACCCATGTAGTCATCAGTTTTTAACAGAATGGTTATAAGAATTATAAGAGCACTCCCTGCCATTATTCTCAGATATTGATTCTTTATATACTTCTTGAAATACTTTCCGGCATTGTGAAGCATCATACAGAAAATGACACTGACACCCGCACATATTATGGCAAAGAGCACAGTCCTTCCCATATTAAGGACAGTTATCTCCGGAATATCTTTTATGATAAATGCCTCAGGATTTATTCCCATGCTCGCTGAGAAGTTGCTCGCCACCAGTGCTGCGAAAATACATGGTACAAGTGCCACATAGTACATGATTCCGACCTGCACAACCTCTATCGCGAATATGGCTGCAGCCATCGGCGTTCCGAACAGTGCCGCAAACGCAGCACTCATGCCGCACATTATCATTACCCTTCTGTCCTTCTCATCAAGGCGGATTATCCTTCCAAGAAAGCTTCCGATACTTCCTCCAAGCTGAAGTGCCGCACCCTCACGTCCCACCGACGCACCGAAGAAATGGCTGACTACCGTTGAAAATATGATAAGCGGCGCAACCCTTGACGGGACATCTCCGCCCTTGTGTATCTCGGCAAGTATAAGATTGGTTCCCCTGTCATTCTCATTGTGCAAAAGCCTGTACGCCGTCACGATGATTATTCCGCCCACAGGCAGAAGCAATATCAGCCACGGATTTTCCATCCTGAAGGTTGTCACAAAGCCCATCGCCTTGGCAAACAGCGTGCTCACGCCGCCGGCAACCAGCCCCACAAGCACCGCCAGCGTCAGCCATTTTAACAATATAAGCAGATTCCTTCCTATCGGTCTTAATGTCTTTACAGCATATTCTATTTGTTCACTCATTGTCTTTCTCCATAATGTTAAATATTGTTGGGACAGGGGACTCTGGGACAGGGGTCTGACCCCTGTCCCAGAGTCCCCTGTCCCACGATAACAAAAATCCGTTATACATGTATAGTAGTATAACGGATTTCTGCATTATTTACAATTCTGTTTTTTGTAATGTGAGATTTAGTAAACACCCTGTGCAAGCATAGCATCAACAACCTTCTCGAAGCCTGCGATGTTAGCACCTGCAACGTAGTCTGTCTGTCCGCCTGCTGTTGCATTGTATCTCTTAGCAGCAGCACTGATGTTAGCATAGATTGTCTCCATGATACCCTTAAGCTTACCGTCAACCTCCTCGAAGGTCCATGAAAGTCTCTCAGAGTTCTGGCTCATCTCCAATGCGGATGTAGCAACACCACCTGCGTTGGCCGCCTTACCGCCTACGAACAGTACGCCGTTAGCCTGTAAGTACTTGGTAGCCTCAAGAGTTGTAGGCATGTTGGCGCCCTCTGTTACAGATGTAACGCCATTAGCTACAAGCATCTTAGCGTCCTCAAGGTCAAGCTCGTTCTGTGTAGCACATGGAAGAGCTAAATCTACCTTGTACTGCCATACGCCATGCTCACCATTCTTCTTCTCATGGTACTCTGCCGATGGACGTGCTGCTGCATACTCAGTAAGACGTGCACGCTTAACCTCCTTAACCTCCTTGAGGAGAGCCACATCAATGCCTTCCGGATCATAAACCCAGCCTGTTGAGTCTGAGCAGGTAACAACCTTAGCTCCAAGCTGATGTGCCTTTTCGATAGCGTAGATTGCAACATTACCTGAACCTGATACAGCACAGGTCTTGCCTGCGATGTCAATACCGTGATCCTTTAAAAGTGCATTTGTCAGATATAAAAGACCATAGCCTGTAGCCTGTGTACGTGCGAGTGAACCGCCGTAGGAAAGTCCCTTGCCTGTGAGCACACCCTCGTAGCAGCCACGGATTCTCTTATACTGGCCAAACATAAATCCAATTTCCCTTGCGCCTGTACCGATATCACCTGCCGGTACATCCACATCTGCACCGATATACTTATAAAGCTCTGTCATGAAGCTCTGGCAGAATGCCATAATCTCTCTGTCAGACTTTCCCTTAGGGTTGAAGTCTGAACCACCCTTGCCACCGCCGATAGGAAGTGTTGTGAGAGAGTTCTTGAATACCTGCTCAAAACCAAGGAACTTGATGATACCTAAGTTAACAGAAGGATGAAGTCTTAAACCGCCCTTGTATGGTCCAATGGCATTGTTAAACTGTACACGGAAGCCTCTGTTGACCTGAACCTGTCCATTGTCATCAACCCAAGGTACACGGAACATAATCTGACGATCAGGCTCAGTGATTCTCTCAAGAATTGCATTCTTCTTATAAAGCTCCTCATTTGCATCAATAACCGGTCTGAGTGATTCAAGAACCTCTGTTACTGCCTGAAGGAATTCCGGCTCTGATGCGTTCTTCTCCTTAACTTTTGCAAGTACTTCATCAACGTATGACATAAAATTATACCTCCTGAAAGTTGTATCAGCCTATGCTGATTCATGACAAAGCTTTCTGCACTTTGCTCTGTTAATGCATTATACAATAAAAGTAAATCATGCGCAATAAAAAAATTATGATTATTAAATAAAATGCACCATTTTGTTTACCGCTTCATTTTATTAAGTTTTTTATGCCGTGTGCTTTCATCCATTCTGTCCAGAGCTTATAATATTCAGCCTTCAGATGAACACCATCATAGCTGTAGTCCCCGATAACTCCTCCCACACCGTCATCCACGCACTCATTCATATCAAGATAGAAAATATCCCTGCCGTTGGCAATAGCGGCAGCTGCCGTATTTCTGGCATCTATATTATCGTTGTTAAACACATCACTTGAATTGGAATACTGTGTTGTCACATGCATCATGCCTATTATGAATATGACTGCATCCGGCTGAAGCTGTCTTATAGTCTCTATATCGTTTGAATAAGCTTTCGCATATTCATTCGGAGTCCTGTCACCAAGCTCATTCACACCGACCATCATATATATATGTGAATACTGCTTCCCGGAAAGTACATCCGTCAACAGGCAGCCTCCGCCGCCGTTCATGGACAGCTTTATATTCATTATGTCATACACTGTGGCTCCCGGCTTATACAAAAAATCCGCTTCCTTTAAATCGCCATAAAAATACAGCCCCTCCATTCGTGAATCGCCGATAAAACAGGCATTTGAAAAATAATCACTGTCCACCTTTATATAATCAAGCTCAGAGGTGAGTGCTATAGTGTCAAAATCATTGTAATATCTCGACCTTGCATGGCGCATATCAACCTTGACGAGCTCTACCTGCCCAGAGTATGCACTGTCAGTGCCGCTTTCACTGTCAATACCATTCTTGTCCACTATATCAACCTCTCCGCTTCCTGCCTCTGTCTCCTTATCCGTCACATCAGTCACCGGCTCTGTGCTGTCATCCTTATCAATAGTCTCCGTTCCACCCTTCCCATCGGATGTCGTCGTACCGGAAGCCGATGTTTTATCAAGCTTTCCTTCCTTTATAACCACTTCAACCGGAGTATTGGCTTTCTCCGTGCAGCCATCATTTATATCATCGCTAAAAAGTGCCACAAAAATAGGCCTTGTCCATGAAATATCATTCTTAAGCTTACCACTTTTAACGCCTGCGAAGCTGACTATATATATCATGACAGCCGATAAAATCAGCATCCATGTAAAAGAACATTGTTTAATAAATTTAGCTGCCGTAAGACACACCTCCTTAAGTACATTACTGATATTTTAAAATCTGAAATACAAAAAAGGATTGCTCTTTTGTACTGATAGCAGATATACGCATATCCAGAACAGAAATACAAAAAGTATCTTCAAAAAAATATTATTTTTGTACCTGCTTATAAGCCTCATCGGGAGCGGTGTTGCACACACCATGCATATTGCCAGCATCCACCAGTATTTTCCAAAAAGACTGACGAATTTCTCCATGCCGCCGAGCGGCACACCGGATACAGCATGATTTCCGAACATTCTGAGCAGATACAATTTAAGCTCACCAAGATTGCTGATATTAAATATAACCCATGATACCGGAATTATAATGAGCATATACAGATGCCCTATTATCGGATGCTTTTCCAAAAACCTCAGGTAAATGAACTTTTCAAGCATCATAAGAATGAAGAAAAACATTCCCCATATAATAAAATTCCATGCCGCGCCATGCCACAGACCTGTGAGAAACCATACAATGAAGGTATTGATAACAAGTCTGAACTGTCCTTTTTTATTTCCTCCCAGCGGAATGTAGACATATTCGCGGAACCATCTTCCAAGGGTTATATGCCATCTGCGCCAGAAATCCGTGACAGATACCGCGCAGTACGGATTGGAAAAATTCTTAGGGAACCTAAAGCCCAGCATATACCCCATACCTATTGCCATAAGCGAATACCCAAGAAAATCAAAATATATCTGCATCGAGTATCCCCACGCGCCAAGCCATGCCGTTGCCGTATTAATTCCCATCACGCCAGACACCATGACATCATTCCATAACGCCGCTATCTGATTTGCCAGCATAACCTTATATACAAGCCCAACCACAAAAAGCAGCAGTCCATTTTCAATATTTGCAGGACTTATTTTTCTCTCCCTCAACCTCGGCTGTACCTCGTCGAAGGTCACGATAGGTCCGGCGATGAGCTGTGGAAACATGCTTATATATGCAGCTACTTCTATCAGATTCCTGCCTGCAGGATACTTTTTTCTGTATACATCTATTATATATGACATAATCTGGAAGGTGTAAAAGCTTATTCCAAGCGGCAGCGCCACATCGATTGTGGGTGCCCTAAAGCCGGTTACAGCACATATATTTTCAACAAAAAAGTTAAGATACTTAAAAAAGAAAAGCAGTCCAAGGTCAACCGCAAGACCAACAGCAAGTAGCATGCCCGCACGTCCACGTCCCCTGCTATCGGATATTCCTATCGCCAATACATAATTTAAAAGAATTGATGCCATCATAAGAAATATATACACCGGTTCCCCAACCGCATAAAATACAAGACTTCCGACCACCAGCACAATATTTCTGTACCTTGCCGGTGTTGTAAAATAAGCCAAAAAGAAAATAGGTAAAAAACGAAAAATAAATTCAAGACTGGAAAAGACCATACCCCTGCTGCCCCTTTATCTGTGTTAAATAAAGGCTCCTTCATTCTAAGCCCTTCATAAATATATGTTATCACATACTTTACAAATATATGTTACATTTGTTTTAAAATTTGTTACACTAAAGTTAATTATTGTTACTTTTTTGTTAAGGTTATTACATTGTTTCTTAACATTACAACAGAAGAAAAAAAGCCCGCAATATCTCATCCGTCTGCATACTGATTAAGGTATTGCGAGCCATTTTCTTTTATAAAATATACAGCCGGATTCATGCACAGAGCCACGCAGGCTTAGAAGCCACCCCATCAGCTGCCCTTACAAGCTTTTCAACAATTCTCCGCAACAGTTTCTTTCTTTTCAAGCTCCTGCATCATGCTCCTCGCACATGGTGTCACAGCCAGTCCGCCGCTTCCTGTTTCCTTTATACATGCCGGCATCGCTATGCCTATATTTCTCATTGCATCTATCACTTCATCAGGTACAATTCTGCTGTACACGCCGGCAAGAGCCATATCCGCCGCAGTGAGCGCACCTACAGCACCTATCGTATTTCTCTTCACGCATGGAACCTCCACAAGACCTCCGACCGGGTCACATGCAAGTCCTAAAAGATTCTTAAGTGCCATGGCAGCAGCCTGTATAATCTGCTGTCCGTCTCCACCTCTAAGACATACCGCAGCTCCTGCAGCCATCGCTGAGGCAGAACCGATTTCTGCCTGACAGCCTCCTGCCGCCCCTGCAAGAAATGCCCTCTGCGCTATAACGCCACCGATACCTGCCGCTGCAATAAGCCCCTTGGTTATCTCATCCTCCGAGTATCCATATTCCTCTTCCAGAGAAATAAGCACAGCGGGAATAACGCCGCAGGAGCCTGCAGTAGGAGCTGCTACTATCCTCTTCATGCATGCGTTAGATTCCCCCATCTTGACGGCTTTTTCGAGAACCTTCATTATAAAATCACCGCATATACTTCCTCCCGCAAGCCTTGCCTGCTCAAGTCTGCCACCATCGGTTCCCACCATTCCACTTGCCGAACGTAGTTTATCGTCATACATCTTATCCGCATGCTTCATCGCAAGGTACATATCCTTCATCTGTGCAAAGCCTTCATTGAACGTAATCCCCTGCTCCTTTATATCGTCCTCCAGCACAACCTGCCAGAAGCTCTTTCCAGACATCTTCTCCGCCTCAACAATCTCAGCCAACGATCTATACATCACATTCCTCCATACCTGTTCTGCTCAAATAAGTTACCTTTATGATACCCTCCTGACGTCTGAGCCAGTCAATAGCCTCATCCGGTATCTCCTGATCACATTCAACAACCATGACAGCATACCCGCCTCTCGCATCTCTGAAAAGCTGCATGGTAGCTATATTTATTGACCTGTGTGCAAGAAGTGTTGTCACACACATAACATGCCCCGGCTGATCCTGATTATGCACAACCAGCGTCGGATAATTTCCGGCGAAATTGGCGGTAAGTCCATCAATCTCACATATCTGAATCTGACCTCCTCCTACGGATGCCGCAACTATCTCAAGCTGCTTCCCCGCAATACCTGTAAGCACAAGCTTAACTGAATTAGGGTGTGCCTCCACCAGCTCTATGGCATGAAAAGAATATGCCATATTTCTATCTGCAGCGTATTTAAAGCTCATCGGTATTCTCTCATCGTCAACCTGCATGCCTAAAAGTCCGGCAACAAGCGCTCTGTCTGTTCCATGCCCTTTTCCGGTAGCCGCAAAGGAGCCATGCATATAAATTCTGGCTTCAGCTACAGGCTCGCCTAAGAGCCTTCTGGAAATAAGCCCTATCCTCACGGCTCCCGCAGTATGTGAACTTGACGGTCCTACCATCACCGGCCCCACAATATCTATAAGATTCATAAGTTTTCTCCATTTCAGATATAAATATTATAATGATGTTGGGGTCAAAACATGTGCTATAAACTTAGCATGTATAACGTATAATATTTATGCATATCACGACTTTTGGAAGAAGCTTAGATGTTCTTAGAACATCTTGCTTCGTACAACGGAGCTGATATGCATAAATATAATACGTTATACACTCGTAAATTAAGTTGGCATGTTTTGACCCCAACATCATTATAATAACACCACGGCAAGTTACAATACAAGCTATTCTCATATAATTGCGGAAAAAAACAAATTGCGGCTTAATGATTCAGATTTTAAATTATCACAATATATATTTTCCAATTAAAAAATAAATAAAGTACTTGACATTAGTCCTGCACCAACCTATATAATCACATTTGTAGTTTATTTATACAGTTATTATTTGATAATTTCTGTCGATATATTATTTACATTATCGGCATTTTGAATGTTATACAGCCCACTTTCATCCTTCATACTTTTTATTTAGCAAGACGCATCCTTATGGGTGCGTTTTGTATTTAAATTAATATTCCGGCTATGTTCATATGCAATCAGCCCTGCTCTTGGCTTCGAGTACCTTACAAACACATCCACAGGCCACGTTGCAATTGCTGAGTCAATCCAGGCAGACCTCTCAATCCTTGGTATCGAGGTTACAATAAAGCAGGAGGTCTGGAATGTATTCCTTGCAGACCGTAAGTCAGGTAACTACTCCGGTATGTGCCGTGAGGGTTGGTTAGCAGATTACAATGATCCTATCAACATGCTTGAGATCTTCACATCTAATTCAGGTAACAACGATATGCAGCTCGGAAAGTAATATTAAATATTTTAGATATTTGAAAATTATATCCGGAGCTAATTAAAAAACCTCCCATTACCATAAGCCGCTTGCTTATCGATAATGGGAGGTTTTTATGCCTTCCATACCCGCCTTTATTCCATGGACTATGTACAGCAGGCATAAAGCTCTGCTATAGCTGCAATACCTCCGTTATATCCACACATAACCGGCAGTCAAACTATAATCTCTCTGATATATATTCCTTCATTATCCTGTTAACTTCCTTCATCTTCCTCTGTGTATCCGGGTTATCGGATTCAAAGGCAAGCATCTTGTCGAGATACCCCTGCTTCACTGCCTGTCTGACGCTCTCATCATACACAAGCTCAAAGACCAGTGAAATATGCCCCGGCACATTGTCGACAGCCGTCTTTTTAAGTGACCTTAGTATCGTATGTCTCTCTGAGAACGCCTTCAGCACCGCGTCTGTTATCTCTCCGTTCCTTATCTCCTTAGTTGTGGCATTGTATATCTCCTCAAGCGGAAAATCACAGTTGACCTTCAATATATCAACCTTATCTGCGTCGCGCAGTATGTTACAGTACATCGTGGTGCGCTCATCAAAATCCTGCGGTATGCGGTAGTCGCTGTGATGGTATATCGCCCTCCTTATAAGCTCATCCTCACTGTCATCGTCAAGATAATCTCTTATCCTTCCCTCCTCAAACAGTATCTCACAGCCAAGATGTGCGTGGTTGACCGACTTGTCATCATAGAACGTGTTGTAGCGTCTCAACTGCTCGAATCTTCCTACATCGTGGAGCATTCCTGTAAGCCACGCAATGTCAAGGTCTGCACCCTTAAGCCCTATGGACTGTCCTATGAGCTGGCACAGCCCTGCCACACGGTAGGTGTGTTCAATCTTTAACTTAACCTTGGTGTCCTCGCTGTTGTAATTCTTAACGTATGCCGCAAATGTGTCAATCACTCTCTGCCTGTCTATCTTAATATTGGAAGCTGTCATTTTGTGTACTCCTCTATAATACATTCATGTTCTTTTGTCTTTAAACTATAGTTAATAACAACAAGTAAAATATTGCCCCTGTATTCATCAAAAGATTTACAGTACTCCTTGTTCTTTATCTGTTCAATCGCTCCGCGCGCATCCTTATCCCACTTTAGCTCTACCACAAGTGCCGGCTTATCGCTGAACTTTTTCTTTGGAATGTAAACCATATCGGCAAAGCCCTTTCCGCCCGGAAACTCTCTGTATACCGTGTAAAAATTTCTTGCGGCATAAAGTGCCAGCGATATGGTATAGCTCAACGCATTTTCATCATTGTACTGTATATGTGATGTCTCAAAGTGAGCCTCCTTTATTCCATCAGCAACACGCTGTTCCCTTCTCTGCCATATTGCATTCAATATATCCGCTGAATTTTTAAGTGCCATTGAGACCTCTCCCCAGTCGGAAACCGATACCGCATTGACATACTCAGCGCGGATTTCATTATTTGGTATAAAAACGCACTTATTCTCATAATCATATCCAAGATACCCCAGATGTATCAGCAGCGTGAGCACGTCATCCTCCGTTCTGAAAGTTGACATATCATTTGTAAAGCTTCCTGTATTGACTGCGGCTTTTTCGCCTGCCATCATACTAAGAATATCATCCCTCAGTCCCGAAAAATTCATATCAATATAGCACTTAAGCGCCTCGAATGTCTCTGTCTGATTCCAGTAATTTCCAATCCTTCCGAACCTCATGCAGCTTACCACCGAACGCGGACTGTACACACTGATATCCGGTTCAAAAAAATATCCGTCATACCAGCTCTTCACCTCCTCCATGTCCATGCCGTAGCGTCCACACAGCTCTGACACCTCTTCCCCGGTAAACCCCACATACTTTGCCAATGGGCCCGGGTCAATCATGGAAAACTCATCGAACATGTTGAGCGCTGAATGTGTACCATATTTTTTTATAGGAAGTATCCCTGTCATGTACGCAAGATGTATATATACCTTATCCTTCAAAAAGCTTCTCAAAAAGTCAAGGTACTTTTCCTGTGCAGCCTTATCCGTCTTGTACTCCCTGAAAATACAGTCCCATTCATCGATAATAACGATAAAAGGACATTTCTTTTCCGTATAGATATCCTGCATAGACCGCGCAAGATTCGTATTGTCAAAATAGCGGACATCACTATATACATCCAGCAATTCCCATAGAACACTTCTTTCCAGAAGCTTTATCATATCATCAATGCAGGTACACTGGCTTAAAAACTCCTGCATATTGACTGATATTACATTGTATTTATTAAGATACCTGTCAAAGCTTTCACAATGTGCTATCTCGAACTTTGAGAAAAGTTCACTTGAATCACAAGCACTGCTGTAATATGCAGCAAGCATTCCTGCCGCCATGGACTTACCAAAACGGCGCGGACGGCTGACACATATATATTGCTGCATTGTATTGATAACCTTGTTCGTGTAGTCAATCAGCCCCGTTTTGTCAACATATATATCTGAATTAACCATTTTTCTGAAGCTATCATTACCCGGATTCAAATAAACTCCCATTATATATGCCCCTCCTGAATATATTCATCACACTATATAAATTCTACATTTGTCTGATATATTTGATGTTGGGATCAAAACATGTGCTGTAAAATTAGCGTGTATAACGTATTATATTTATGCATATCACAACTTTTGGAAGAAGCTTAGATGTTCTTAGAACTCTGCTAAGTCCCCAGCCAAAAGCAGCACGGATGCTGCTTTAGAAGCAATGCATACAAGGATGTATGCCTGCTTCGGTGGCGGACGTATAGAAAGCCTATATCAGAGTTCTTAGAACATCTTGCTTCGGACAACGGAGCTGATATGCATAAATATAATACGTTATACACTCGTACATTAAATTAGCATGTTTTGACCTCAACATCATATATTTATTATCATATCACTTCCAACATGCTATTTCAACGCAAACTCTCATACATCTGCCTTGTGCCGTCCGCTGTCTCATCGTTGAACACATAGGTTCTGTCCTTGGTCTTTACCACGACAGCCATATCCGTTTTGAGGCATACATAGGTGTCACAGTTTCCGTAGCCGGACACATTGAAGCTGCCTATGTAGTACACTGTTCCGTCATAGCCGACCTTCTTCGACATATCCGGGAGTTCATCCAAAAGCTCGACGTCCGTTATCTCATCAAGATAGAAGGTGCTGCTATCCCCTGCCGCCTCAACCTTCGCCACCCTTCTTCCGCCGTCATCGGCAGATATATTGAGCGCTACATCGGCAAGATCATATTTCAGCAGAAAAATCGCAAGTCCTATCACAAAAAGCATAGTCACAGCAATAACTATCAAGTCAACTTTGCTTCCAGCATTAAGTTCAAAGCCTATTCCCACTCTCTTTTCATGAACTCCCGGTGCATTGGGATTTTTCTTCCCCATAAGGTAATATATATCGCCGTCATCATAGTAGTTCACCGAAGCTGCCTGATTCTTGACCTTTCTTATGTTATCATAAGTGATAAAAAGAATCACCATACTGCCAAGCGAGCCAAGCATCATCGTCACCGCAACTGACATCCCGAAAGCGGTATTGCTGCCAATGCCAGAAAGTGCTTCCCTTTCGCCCGACAACAAAAGCATAACCGCAATAAACGCAGCCATGCCGCTGTGAAGCATCATACATCTGCTCCACTCGAACCTGACACATTTATTTATCTTCATATTAACATTGCTGTCATCACAGTAAACCTTGGTGCGCGACTTGGCTATCACAAAATACGTCACAAGAAACACCACTGCACACATGGCAAAGCTGAATGAGACTACCGAAAAGCCGGCTGTGATATATCTGAATACACAGAACGCAACCCCCACAATCGTTATTATTCCCCAATATGCACTAACAGGCATCCTGTCCTTATTGACTGTCACCGCCGTGTCTATTCTGCGAAGCTTTCCTGAGTTTTCCTCACTGTTATACCACTCCTGTGTTATCTTCCAGTTGTAGAGCTTCCAGCCGTATTTCCTGAGATTCTGCTGGTAGACATACATCAGTGCAAAGAACCAGACCATGATATATACCATCTGAATTGAGACGTAGTCATAAAAGAATATAATAATAAAGCATGCAACAAGCCCGATAAGGCTTATCACTCTCCAGCTCTTCTTATATTCTGCCGCAATTGCCTTTACCGCTTTCTCATTCCTGTAATTCCTGGGAATTGTTATCCCAAGATAATATGAGCCGTTGTCAAGCATTGTACTGCTGCCCATTGTAAACACAAGCGTTCCCAGCATAAATAACATTGTCAATATAATAAATACCATAAAAGCCATCACAACCACTCCCCTTCCTACTCAAAAGCCAACTGTTGTCTATTGTATATTTCCTCACATTTTTTGAGAAACTCTTCCTTCTTCATGCCCTTCAATGATGTCTCTGTTATCAGAAGCTCCAGCTCAGCCTCCACCTTCTCCTTGTACTCAGCGCCAAAGTCCTGCCTGGTGCACACCTTGGCGCCGTGCCGTCTGTCAATCTCAATGAAGCCCTCCGCCTTCAGCACTCCGTAAGCCTTATTGACCGTCATAACATTGATTCCTGCGTCCTGTGCCAGCTGTCTTACCGTCGGAAGACCCTCGCCCTCCTTAAGCTCCCCCCTGCCTATTCCAAGGACAATCTGGTTGCGGAGCTGTACATATATCGGGGTGTCCGAGGATGTGTTGAGTTCTATTATCATGTTGTGTCCTCCTTATCTGCCATAGCGGTGGTTAGTGTGTAAAAATATGCCTATTTAGTCTATGAGTGTATAACATATTATGTTTATGCATATCAGCTCCGTTGTTCGAAGCAAGATGTTCTAAGGGCTCTGATAAAGACCTTCTATGTATACGCCACCGAAGCAAAGCATACATCCTTGTATGCATTGCTTCTAAAGCAGCATCCGTGCTGCTTTTGGCTGGGGACTTAGCAGAGCCCTAAGAACATCTAAGCTTCTCCCAAAGTCGTGATATGCATAAACATAATACGTTATACACGGCTGGGTATACAGAGCATATTCTAACACCCGAATCCTGTTAATATGTATCTTTGTATTAGTTATAGTAATACAAATAATACAAAGTGTCAATATTAATTTTTTAATTGGTTTTTTACATAGAAATAAACACATTAAACACCACAAAAAAAGACGGCAGGATTTCTCCCACCGTCTAAAGCTTCCGTTTTTGTAATCGTTGTAAAGCGGATATTGCTTATTCTGCGTTCAGATTATTTTCCCGGCTTATATTCGAATGTAAGGCTTATGCTTGTGATGTTTCCAAGCTCCTCATTGTCGACGATGCATGGACCGACTGCGGACAGGTCGCCGTCCTCCGTTCTCGCCTCGGCAGGAACCGACTTAACCCATGCATTGTAGATATTCATTCTTGTACACTTCTTGTCATCGGTTGTTGTGTACGGCTCTGCGACAAGCGGATATGACTTTCCGTTAATCTGAAGGTCAACAACATTGATTATGTAGCCCGGGTAGAGAAGCTCACCATTGGAAATACCAAGTGCACAGAATACGGTACTGTTGGCATAGCCTGCTCCTGTTTTTGAAAAGTCAAGTGATACAGTATAGGTTCCCTCACCTGTAATCTTTACATCCTCAGCAACAATACCTTCTGTCTTTTCGGATGGATTGTACTCATCGCCCACACTGTAGGTCACATTCCAGTCATTAGAGTTGAACATGAGCCATGCTATAGCTTCATCCGAAGCTGCTCCTGCCGGTGTTCCGTTGTCAAGCGACTCAGGCGCTGCCGCGAGTGCTGCTGCCATCTCTGCCTTCGCATTTTCCTTTATTGTCCCATCATCAAGTGATGACTGAGCCTCATAGCTTCTCGCCTTGTAGAGCGCCTCCACATCGGTGTCAAGCCAGCTTAATGTGCTTCTCTTAAACAAGCTTGAGCAGTCCCAGAGAACAGGACAGTAATTATATAAGTCACAGTTATCAAGGAAATTGTTGATAAAGTCGCAGGTGTTATCCTTTACAGAGCCATCGCCATTGAGTGCCACGGCATACTCGCCGAATATTACTCCGTAGCCGGCATCGGTGAACTTTGTCATCATCTTCAAAAGCTCATTCTGCTTCTCATAATGCTTTATCGTTCCCCAGCTTGAAAGGCTTGCCGAACCACAGTATGAGAACGGCTCATAGTAGTGAACAGATACAAGGAGCTTATTCTGTGCTGAGTCGGACGGCATGACATATCTGTCATCACAGGTGGTCTTGATATCCGTTCCGTATCCGGCTATAAGAAGGAATCTCTGGCTGTTGTTGCCTCCTGTAGCTCTTACGGTGTCAACGAAGGTCTGGTTAATCTTATTGGTAATCTCATAGCACTCGTTTGTCGATAGTGTTCCCGAATCCTTTGCTATATCCTGGTCGTTAAGACGATCCCCAAGCTCCTCGTTCGCGGACTCGAAAATAAGATAATCGGAATAGTTCTTAAATCTCTCCGCAATCTGTGTCCACATGGAAATGTACATGTCCATTGCCTTCTGTCTTGTCTTTGCGGTCGCCGAACCGAACATTCCCCACCAGCTTCCGTCCCAGTGGTCATTGACTATGACATACATATTCTCATTCATGGCATAGCCGACAATCTCCTCAACGCGCGCGAACCAGTCCTCACGGATGGTGTAATCCCCGCTCTCGAAGTTCATGGTATTAGTCCATGCCACAGGGATACGGATTGTGTCGAAGCCCGAATTCTTCATCGCAGTAATCATCTCCTGTGTGGTAACAGGCTGTCCCCACAATGTCTCATAGCTTGATACGGCAGCATTCGTGCCGAGTGAGGCATGGCCATAAGCCTCCATCGTGTTTCCAAGATTGATACCGTTTCCCATCAGCTTGGTGAGCTCAACCGCGGTAAGCTCTTTTCTTATACCCTGAAGCTTATCCCCCTTCTTAAATGCCCCAAGCTCTGCGGCTATGTAAAGCACAAGCCCCACAAGCACCAATAACAGCGCCGTGATTATAAGCGCTTTTTTAGTTTTTTCCTTCACCTTGATAACCTCCTCAATATTTTTCCGCAGCATTGCCGGCTTTTAAAAAAGCAGTCAACACCAACTTTATGTACATAATACACATATATCTGATGAATTGAAACTGTATAATCTAGTGAACTATTGTAGTTATTTTTATATAATATGATGTTGGGGGCAAAACATGCCAACTTAATTTACGAGTGTATAACGTATTATATTTATTCTGTATTGATTATGTCATATTTACTGTCCCTGCATAGTATATATTAAGGTTATAACCTTACACATTTTAATAATAATGGAGGAACACATGGCAACATTCTATAATCAGGCTACTCTTTCCTATAATGGAAATACAACAACCTCAAATATCACAACCGGTGAACTTGTAGAAATCCTTAGTGCAACCAAAACCGCCGTCACGGATACCTACCAGTCCGAAGGACGCATAACCTACGTTGTCAGCATAGTCAATACGGACACTGAAGATTTTACAGGACTTACCGTCACAGACAATCTCGGCGCATACACATACAACGCTCAGACTCTCACACCTCTTGACTACGTTGAAGGGTCTGTCAAATATTTTACAAACGGAGTATTACAGGCGGCTCCTGTGCTAACAGCGACCTCCCCTCTCACCATAACAGGAATCACTGTTCCTGCCGGTGGAAATACAACCATTGTATATGAGACGGATGTCAATGACTTCGCCCCTCTCGACACAGAAGCATTCATCACCAACATTGCCACAATAACAGGTCCGGGACTCGCAGCACCAATCACAGCCTCTGAGACAGTAAACGCTGAGGCAAATGCTTTTCTTACAATAAGCAAATCTCTCACGCCTTCCACAGTCACAGAAAACGGTCAGCTCACCTACACCTTTATCATACAGAATTCCGGCAACACGGAGGCAGGAGAAGCAGATAGTGTTGTGCTCACTGATACTTTTCTTCCTATACTCAAGGATATCACCGTCACCTTCAACGGCACTACATGGACAGAACCTGCCAACTACACCTACAATGAGGCATCCGGACTGTTCACAACCATTGCCGGACAGATAACCGTCCCTGCGGCAACCTACACAAGGGATACCGCAACCGGTGCATTGGTTATCAATCCGGGGGCAAGCACTCTTACTGTAACCGGAACGATATAATACCTTCTTTAGAATATGAGTAATCTGAACACGCGTTACAGGCGCATATAGCCAAAAGCCCCTGTGGATGGCATATTGCCATCCGCAGGGGCAAAGCTTTGCAATACCGGCTGTGCTATATCCTTCTTCCGTGTTTTTTCTTCTTTCTTTCAGGCATTCTTTCATGTATTACATCCGTATCCAGCCACTGCTGAAGCTTCTCGATGAGAAGCGTAAGATACCTGAAAAGGGATTCCGTCGCTATGGCAAATACTACTGCAAGCATTATACACTCAGTCGACATAGGGCTCATATAAAACAGGCTCTTTAGTACCGTGCTTGAAAATGCAAGTCCAATCGCACAGAATATAAATACGGTGAAGGTAAGCTTATTAAAGGGCTTACTTATCTTATACATAATCATAAATCCGACAATTGCAAGCAGAAGTGTAGCCGCGGTCGCAATACCGTCCGAGTCAAGGCTGAAGGTATTTCCGAATACCACCAGTGCACCGACACATATTACATCGGTAAGTCCACCGGGAAGTGCCTTAAGAAGCACATTTTTCATAAAATGACCTTCAATTCTCTTCCTGTTAGGCTGCAGTGCAAGGAAGAATGATGGTATTCCTATTGTGAACATCGCGATAAGCGATATCTGTGCAGGCTCAAGCGGATATGTCACAGCGGCAATTATCGAGCACAACGCCATAATAAATGAGAAAATATTCTTTACAAGGAAAAGACTTGCCGATCGCTCAATATTGTTTACAACACGCCTTCCCTCAAGTACAACAGAAGGCATTTTTGAAAAATCCGACTCAAGAAGTACAACCTGCGCCGCCTGAGCTGCCGCTTCACTTCCCGATGCCATGGCAATACTGCAATCCGCATCCTTAAGTGCAAGAACATCATTGACACCGTCTCCCGTCATCGCCACAGTGTTACCCTGTCTCTGCAATGCACCCACGATAAGCCGCTTCTGTTCAGGCGAAACACGCCCGAATACGACATACCTGGCGGCAGCCTCATATATATCCTTGTCGGAATGAAGTGTCGAAGCATCAATATACCTCTCTGCACCGTCAATACCTGCACGTAGCGCAACCTCGGACACTGTCACAGGATTATCCCCTGATATAACCTTAATCCGTACATCCTGCTCGGCAAAATATCTGAATGTCTCCTTGGCATTCTCCCTTATCGGGTTAGCTAAAACAACAAGTGCAAGCGGATTCACCCTCTCTGTCAACGGCTTTCCGTCTATGACACCATGATATCGTGCGAATACAAGAACTCTTGCCCCTGTTTTTGAAAAACCTTCTATAGTATCCTTATATTCGCCATAAGCTTCCCTGAGCACCATCTCCGGCGCTCCAAGTACATAAGCACCTTCCTGATATGTAACGGAGCTATATTTTAATGCGGAGGTAAAACCGGTATGTGACACAGCTCTTTTACCTGTTGTCTCATTGAAGGCTTCCTTCAGCGCATTCATTGTAATATTATCATTTCCCATGACAGAGACAAAGTCGGCAAGCCTCCTCTCTATATCAGCCTTATCCTCACCGTTAAGTGCACACACCTCCTGAACGGACATCTTATTCTCTGTGATTGTTCCGGTCTTGTCCACGCACAGAACATTCACGCGCGCAAGTGTCTCGATACTCTTCATATCATGCAGCAGTACCTTCTGTGTGGCAAGACGTATGGTGCTGACAGCTAGTGCTACACTTGTGAGCAGGTAAAGTCCCTCGGGAATCATTCCTATAACTGCCGCAACCATGGCTGTCACCGCGTCCGGGAAGCTCTCCATATTCACATTCATGCCCTGCCACAGCAGAAGTACTCCCATCGGGATGATACATATTCCAACCCACTTTAAAAGGTTGTTGAGCGAACGTATCATTTCAGACTCTTCCCCTGAGCCCATTGACTTTGCTTCCATGGTAAGCTTTGAAATATATGAATCGCGCCCTACGTTCTCAAGCCTTGCCCTGCACCCGCCCGAAACCACAAAGCTTCCGCTCATGAGTGGAGCGCCCTCCTGCTTAACAATATCATCTGATTCACCTGTAAGCAGTGCCTCATTGACAAGCACGCTTCCGGACAGCACTATAGCATCGGCACATATCTGACTCCCCGCTGTAAATATTACAACATCGTCTGCAACCAGCTCCTGAGTATTTATTACACTTATCTGTCCGTTTCTTACAACCTTTGTCATCGGAGCGTTGAGCATGTTCATCTTATCAAGCACCTTCTTGGCTCTCAGCTCCTGAAAAATTCCTATCGCCGAATTGGCAAATATAACCGGAAGAAATGTAAGGTTCCTGAATGAGCCGACTATGATAAGTAATACTCCCAACACCACAAAAATAAGGTTAAAATATGTGAATGTATTGGAAATAATTATATCTTTGACCGACTTGGTACATGAATCCATGGCTTCATTATACCATCCTGCATTATAATGCTCGGCTGCCTGTTCATCTGAAAGTCCATTTTCAGCATCAGACTCATATCTTGTAATCTCTCCCCTTTTTACAAGCTGTTCCTGCTGCCTTTTTATCCGCTGTTCGTCAAGTCTTTCCTGAAGACTTTTAAATAACCTTCTTTTCCCGCTCACAGTTTTTAATCTCCTCTAATTTGGTTGAAATTCTTGATTTCACAAGCTCACATATCTCCGGCTTTTTCATTCCCTGATATTCGTTATAATATATAGGCCGGAGGTAATGAACCTGTGTTGTGACCTTCTCAAAAGTGTTGCTGTTCATCGACTTATATGAGTCATACACAACCACCGGAACAATAGGTCCCTTACTCGCCTGGCTGCATGCGAAGCATCCGCTGAAAAATTCCTGAAGCTCATTATGATTGTCAGCATATCCACCCTCCGGGAAAATAAGGAAATTCTGTCCATCCTTAACTCTATCCGAGACTTCCTTGATTGAACGCACCTTAGCCCTTATATCTGTAAGGTCTATCGCAACTCCATTGATAAGTCCGCACACCTGCCTGCTTAAGAATCTGCTCGCCTGCTTTTTCTCCCACAACACACCACAAGGCCTGTCAAGTGATAACAGTATCCCAAGTGCATCATACTTGCCCTGATGGTTTCCGTACATAATATATCCCTGGTCATCGGGAATATTCTCCGCTCCATACACTAACGTCTCAGTTCTCGCCCTCTTCTTCATGTGCCCTACAATCTTCATCGCAAATGCGAATTTCTCTTCATCCGTATACCTTTCAGGGTGCCTCAGCATATACTCCGCCTTAGGAACGGCGTACATAACATAAAATAAGCTTGATATCACTACCCATTTAAATCTTAAGTTCAGCAATCCTTTTCCTCTCCTTTTCCTGACTAAGGACACCACACGGAGCACTAACCCTTGCCCTTTTCTCCGTGAAGCAATATCTTATTAAGAATACCATATTTTCCCACATTGTGCAAATATGTGTTTTTCTCCTCCCGCCACTGACGGCGATTTTATTAATTCAGTAATATGATGTTGTGGTCAAAACATGTGCTATAAACTTAGCATGTATAACGTATTATATTTATGCATATCACGACTTTTGGAAGAAGCTTAGATGTTCTTAGAACATCTTGCTTCGTACAACGGAGCTGATATGCATAAATATAATACGTTATACACTCGTAAATTAAGTTGGCATGTTTTGACCCCAACATCGTAATATTTTCAAATTATACTTTTTTATATTTTCAATACATGATACAATACTAAAAAACTTGTAAAAGGAGACACACTCACAATGAATTTTCTGGAAGAACGTATCGTTAAGGATGGAATTGTCAAGGAGGGAAATATTCTTAAGGTTGACAGCTTTTTGAATCATCAGATGGACACACAGCTTTTCAGGCAGATGGGTGAAGAATTTAAGAAGCGCTTTGACGGAAAGCCAATCAATAAGATTCTTACCATCGAAGCCTCAGGTATCGGTATTGCATGTGTTGTTGCCATGAGCTTTAATGTTCCTGTTGTATTTGCAAAGAAATCAAAGAGTGTCAATATTGACGGCGATATGTTCGTCACGGAGGTTGAATCATTTACACATAAGAATAAGAATCAGGTTATCGTATCCAAGAAGTTCTTAATTCCTGATGACCACGTTCTCATTATTGATGATTTCCTTGCAAACGGCTGTGCGCTTCAGGGACTTATCTCCATCTGCAATGATGCAGGTGCATCTGTGGAAGGTATTGGAATTGCCATCGAAAAAGGCTTCCAGCCGGGCGGTCAGGTTATAAGAAATCTCGGATATCAGCTTGAATCACTCGCAATTGTTGACGGCATGGATGCTTCCACAGGCTCCATCACATTCCGCAGCAGCAACCGGATAAGTTAATATACCAATCACAACATTACCTACCAAACAGGAGAACATAAAGATGAAAAATAAAAATACTGTCAAGCATGACGCATCAATTAACAATATATACTCCCTGAACGGACGCGTCCCTATAATGAAAGCTATTCCCTTCGGACTGCAGCATATTCTCGCAATGTTCGTGGCCAATATTGCACCTATACTTATAGTCGGTGCCGCAAGCGGACTTGACTCCACAGAGCTTGCAGCCCTTATCCAGAGTGCCATGATGATTGCCGGTATCGGTACACTCATCCAGCTCTTTCCATTATGGAAAATCGGTTCAGGACTTCCGATTGTCATGGGTATAAGCTTCACCTTCGTATCAATATGCTGTTATATAGGCGCTGTTTACGGATACGGTGCCGTTATGGGGGCTGTCCTCATAGGAGGAATAATTGAAGGTCTTTTAGGCTTGTTTGCGCGCTACTGGATGAAGCTGATCACCCCTGTAATCGCAGCAACCGTTGTCACCGCCATCGGCTTCTCACTTCTCTCCGTAGGCTCAACATCCTTCGGCGGCGGAAGCGGAAGTGCCGATTTCGGTTCAGCGAAGAACTGGATTCTCGGAAGCATAACACTTGTATGCTGTATAGGCTTCAATATCCTTGCAAAATCGTACTTCAAGCAGCTGTCTGTTTTATTCGGGCTTGTTGTCGGATATATCGTTGCAATATTCATGGGAATGGTAGACTTTTCAGCCCTCTCCGGTACGGGCATTATCGCATTTCCTCATTTTATGCCGTTTAAGCCGGAGTTTCGTTTAGACGCAATATTTTCCGTTGTTCTCATATTCCTCGTATCCGCGACGGAGACAATCGGAGATACAACAGCACTTGCTGCAAGCGGCTTAAAACGTGATGTCACACAGAAGGAAATATCAGGCTCCCTTGCCTGTGATGGCTTTGTAAGCTCTGTTTCAGCCCTGTTTGGCTGTCTGCCGATAACATCGTTCAGCCAGAATGTCGGTCTTGTGGCTATGACCAAGGTTGTAAACCGTTTTACAATAGCTACAGGTGCCATTATCATGCTTCTTGCAGGCATATTTCCGATTTTCGGAGCGCTCCTTGCCACACTGCCGGACGCAGTTCTCGGCGGATGTACAATAATGATGTTCGGAACAATCGTTATCAGCGGAATACAGATGCTGGGACGCTGCGGTTACTCCCAGAGAAATGTCACGATAGCGGCACTGTCACTCAGCATAGGAATAGGCTTCACTCAGGTTCCCGAGCTGTTCGCCCTCTTCCCTTCGATAATACAGAATGTATTTGCGCAGAACTGTGTTGCGGTAGTATTCGTGGTTGCCATAATACTCAATCTCATTCTTCCTAAAAACATGGAAGCCGATATCATATAATATAATATATTATATTATATGATACTGTATAATTTGAAAGTATAAAGAAAATGAGGGATTACCTTTAACAGGTAATCCCTCATTTTCTTTATAAGCTTCTCTTAAGCCTCTATAGCCTTACCGGCCGGCTTCTTTACATCCTGAGCCGCGGCCTTATACTGATGTAAATGCCTTCCATGACCTGACTGCTCACACCTTCCACAGTACTTTCCCTTGTATGACACTGGAAGGATATTATTGCACCTCAGACACCTTCTGAGATAATTCTTCTTATTTCCGTTAAGCTCCTCATTTATAAGCTTTTCCGTATCCTGCTTCGCTGTCTCTAACCGCTCTACCTCCGTAATTTTTCCCATACGTCTTGAAAACTGGCTGTACAAATCAAGCTGCTTATAATAGCTCTCTGCCTTTTCTAACAATGTGACAGCATATACATTGTCAAACTCAGGAAATTCCAGAGACACATCCGCATTATAATTGAGACAATATGACAGCCACAAACCGGCACATTGCTCATTGTTAATGTCCATATCGCATGATAGCAGCTCAAAAAGTCTCCTGTTATCATCAAAGCCTTCTATCCTTTTCCTGTGAGGATATAGCATTCTATATTTCAATACATACTCTTTTATATCTATCTTACGCACTGTACTGCTTTCAGGCTGTAATCTGTCCCATTCCTCGAGAATTATGTCAAGCGGTCCATCTATATCAAGAAGAGCGCCCGGAAAGCCTATTCTTACATAACTGACCTGATGATTCATGCCATACTGCTCTTTAAGTATATCTATATTCCCCCGGCTTGTCGATGTCACATATCCATAATCATATATTCCTCTTCTTCCGGCACGTCCTGCAATCTGTCTTATCTCATACTCATTGAGCTGCCTTCTGTGCGCACCATCGAACTTGGATATGTTCATAAATACAATACGCCTTATCGGCAGATTAACTCCAAGACCTATCGCATCCGTTGCGACTACGACCTCCGTCTCACCCGACAAAAACATCTCAAACTGTCTCTTTCTTATCTGTGGCGGCAGGCTTCCATATATCGTACTTACTTTTATCCCCTTCTGCTCAAGACGCGCAGCCACATCCAAAACTTCTTTTTTAGAAAACAGTATGAGCGCGTCGCCACGCGTTATATCTGTATTAATATTGTAAGGTCTGTCCTCAAATATAAGCTGTGTAGTTCTCTCATGGCGGATAATCTCATATTTCTCATTATAGTTGTCAAGAATACTGCACACTACATTCTCAACCTCCGGTGCCATGCAAAGATGTATCTCATCTGCCTGAAGCCTGAGTATCAGATTAAGCCATATATGACCTCGGTAAGGATCATTTATCATCTGCACCTCGTCTATCACCGCAATATCATACATCGCATACGGCTCCACCATCTCGACAGTCGCAGCTATGCATCTGCTGTTATCGGTGTAATACTGCTCCTGCCCGGTTACCATATTGCATGGCACCCCTGCCTCCACCATTTTATCATAAATTTCAAGTGCTAATAGTCTTAACGGACCTGCATATACACCTTTAGCCGCACTCTTCAAACGCTCAATCGCAGTATAGGTCTTTCCGCTGTTCGTTCCCCCTATATGAAGTATGAACCGCCTTTCACCATGATGCTTCAATTCATCTGTATCGTTCGCCTGTAATTTAAGAACATCAGCAACCTCATCGTCAAGCTTATCTGTAATATGTCTTACATATCTGCCGTACAATTCATACACACTGTTTTTCGCCAGATTGTCCTGTGAGCTGAGCAGGTATTCCAGAAATTCTTCACTCCATCTGCACCGGCTGATATACTCAAAATCCAAATCCGCTATTCTTTTAAGATAATTACACACCTCATGGTTATCAAACTTATGGAATATCCGGTTATTCCTGTAGAGCCTTAAAGCTTCCGTCTTCTGAAGCGCCTTTAGCGCAAGTCCTTTTTTCTCGGACACGGCAATTCCGTTCTCTACAGATTTCTTTATTCTGGCAGCCATACCATAAGAGTGTATTGGCTTTAGTTTAGCTTTTTCTATATCATTTATGTATCTTTTATCAAACACTTTTCTTGCGTCTTCTGTCAAATATCAGCCACACCTCCCTCATTTTCTCTACTATTGATGTTTTGTTTAATTATATCACATCGTGTTTAAAACAAACAGATGTAAATTAATAATTTATGGATTAATGTGGATTATGGAGTATAATTATGATGTTGGGGTCAAAACATGCCAACTTAATTTACGAGTGTATAACGTATT
>ERZ791734.300-NODE-300-length-76117-cov-18.556428_pt1 | contig 76117 bp, 68 predicted proteins | sample MGYA00509953_ERZ791734 | MGnify/ENA primary metagenome ERZ791734 (study PRJEB30046, sample SAMN00792038) | human gut metagenome | study: EMG produced TPA metagenomics assembly of the A metagenome-wide association study of gut microbiota in type 2...
AAGGATAAACATTCAACCGTTTGTAGTAGGGAATTTCAACAATTTCCCCATTATAGAACAAAGAATGTGCCTTGGCACATTCTTGCGCCTGCGGCGGTCGCTTGCGACATCTGCATTGTACGCCGCAGTGCGCATCCCCGCGGAGCGTTTTTGTGTAATAGGAACGAAGTTTCCTATTACATAAAAAACGCAGTCCCCAAAAAACGGGAACTGCGTTTTTCACGTCCGTATTATATGATGGCTGCTTTCACGAAGCCTCAGGACTTAGTCTTAATTTTTCTTAACTCCGAGTGTTACCTGCTCGCCGTTGATATCCCACTCCTTGGTATATCCGTCAAGCTCGCCTGTCACAACCTTGGTAGCAAGAATCTCGGTGGTAATCTGGTCAGCCTTCGCATCGAGAAGAGCCTTAATCTTGTCGCTTCCGTCTGCATAGATTGTGATGGTATCCATTACCTCGAAGCCTGCTTCCTTTCTCATGGTCTGAATCTTGCTGACAATCTCACGCAGGAAGCCTTCCTCGATAAGCTCAGGTGTGAGGTTGGTGTCGAGAACTACAGTGACACCGCTCCATGAATCGGATACATAGCCTTCTGTCTGTGCAATCTCAATAAGGAGATCATCCTTGGTAAGCTCTACCTTCTGACCGTCAAAGTCAAACTCAAGAGCACCCTTCTCATTGAGCGTATCCATAGCCGCATTGCCGTCAATGCTCTTTAATGCCCCCTGAATCTTTCCAAGAAGCTTGCCGTACTTAGGACCTACAGTCTTGAGCTGCGGCTTGAAGCTGTAGGAGCTGTATGCTCTTACATCATCAGTGAACTCAACACTCTTTACATTTAACTCATCCTCGATAATCTCGACGAAGAACTCCGAGAGTGTCCAAGGTGCCTTAATGTACATCCTGCCGATCGGCTGACGGTTCTTGATGTTGGCTGCATTTCTGCACGCTCTTCCGATTACAACTGCCGAAAGGACATCCTCCATGCTCGCCTCAAGCTCCTTGTCAATCCAAGCCTCATTGGCAACAGGGAAGCTGCAAAGGTGAATACTCTCAGGAGCGTTCTTATCCTGCTTTGCAACAAGATTCTGATAAATCTCCTCAGTCATGAACGGAATCATAGGAGCTGCTGCCTTGCAGAAGGTTACAAGTGTGGTATAGAGTGTCATATAAGCGTTAATCTTATCCTGCTCCATGCCCTTAGCCCAGAAACGCTCACGGCAGCGTCTTACATACCAGTTGGAGAGTTCATCTATAAAGTCCTCTAATACCTTGGCTGTCTCTGTAATCTTGTAGTTGGCAAGGTTGTCATCCACGGTCTTAACAACAGTCTGAAGCTTGGAGAGAATCCACTTATCCATTACAGGAAGCTTATCATACTCAAGCTTATAATCATTGGCATTGAAGTTATCAATGTTAGCATACAGTACAAAGAATGAGTATGTGTTCCAAAGTGTTCCGAGGAACTTTCTCTGTCCCTCCGTAACCGCCTTGTCGTGGAAACGGTTAGGAAGCCACGGTGCGGAGTTCTCATAGAAATACCATCTGATGGCATCTGCTCCATGCTGTGAAAGGGCATCGAACGGGTCAACGGCGTTACCCTTCGACTTACTCATCTTCTTACCCTCAGCATCCTGAACGTGACCGAGAACGATAACATTCTTATATGGTGCCTTGTTAAATAAAAGTGTAGAAATAGCAAGCAGTGAGTAGAACCATCCTCTTGTCTGGTCTACAGCCTCGGAAATGAAGTCTGCCGGGAACTGCTTTTCAAATAAATCCTTATTCTCAAACGGATAATGGTGCTGTGCAAATGGCATTGAGCCTGAGTCAAACCAGCAGTCGATAACCTCAGGAACCCTCTTCATCTGCTTGCCGCACTTCGGGCACTTGATTGTCACGGCATCAATGTATGGACGATGAAGCTCGATATCGTCAGGGCAGTTGTCAGACATGCTCTTTAACTCCTCAATGCTTCCGATGGAGTGCATGTGACCGCACTCACACTGCCATATATTGAGCGGAGTACCCCAGTAACGGTTACGACTGATGCCCCAGTCCTGAACATTCTCAAGCCATGCTCCGAAACGTCCCGTACCGATTGTCTCAGGTATCCAGTTGATTGTCTTGTTGTTAGCGATAAGGTCATCCTTAACGGCTGTCATCTTGATGAACCAGCTCTCTCTAGCGTAGTAGATAAGAGGTGTATCACATCTCCAGCAGAATGGGTAATCATGCTCGAACTTAGGTGCGTCAAAGAGCTTACCCTCTGCGTCTAAGTCCTTCAAAACCAATGGATCAGCCTTCTTTACAAACAATCCGGCGTAAGGTGTCTCCTTGGTAAGCTCACCCTTTCCGTCTACGAACTGTACGAACGGAAGGTCATACTTACGTCCGACCTTGGCGTCGTCCTCACCAAATGCAGGTGCAATATGAACGATACCTGTACCGTCTGACATGGTTACATAGCCGTCACAGGTAACATAATGTCCCTTCTTGTTCTGCTTAGCGGCTGCCTCGCCTGCACATGCAAAAAGAGGCTCATACTCCTTATATTCAAGGTCACTTCCCTTATACTTTTCAAGTACCTCGTAAGCCGGAACGGCAGGTGTGCCCGCCTCCTTATCCTCCGCCTTTGCAAGTCCGCCGAGAACCTTGTCAAGAAGTGCCTCTGCCATATAGTAGGTGTAGCCGTCTGCTGCCTTTACCTTGCAGTAGGTCTCATCCGGGTTCACACAGAGAGCCACATTGGAAGGAAGTGTCCAAGGTGTTGTTGTCCATGCGAGGAAGTATGCGTCCTCACCCTTAACCTTGAAACGAACGATTGCTGAGCGCTCCTTTACTGACTTATAGCCCTGCGCAACCTCGTGTGATGAGAGAGGTGTTCCGCATCTCGGGCAGTAAGGAACAATCTTAAAGCCCTTGTACAAAAGTCCCTTGTCCCAAATCTGCTTTAAAGCCCACCACTCGGACTCGATGAAATCATTGTGGTATGTTACATAAGGGTTGTCCATATCAGCCCAGAAGCCGACTGTTGCGGAGAAATCTTCCCACATTCCCTTATACTTCCATACGCTCTCCTTACAGTGATTGATGAAAGGCTCAAGACCGTATTCCTCAATCTGCTCCTTGCCGTCAAGACCGAGCAGCTTCTCGACCTCAAGCTCGACAGGAAGTCCGTGGGTATCCCAGCCCGCCTTACGAGGCACAAGGTAGCCCTTCATTGTTCTGTATCTCGGAATCATATCCTTGATAACTCTCGTGAGCACATGTCCGATGTGCGGCTTGCCGTTTGCGGTTGGCGGTCCGTCATAGAACATATATGTCGGGCAGCCTTCCCTGATTTCCATGCTCTTTTTAAATACGTCGTGATCCTTCCAGAACTTCTCGACAGCCTTCTCGCTCTCGACGACGTTACGATTTGCCGATACCTTATCGTACATCTTAAAATCCTCCATTTTCTAATTTATAGTGTGTATGAGCTTCCAGTCTTGCTCCGTGCTACGCACTCCCGCAAGCCCTGACATTCATTCGGAAATCGCACCGCTGTCGCAGTGCTGTTTTCCTCATTACTGTTGCAGCGTCAAATGACGAAAGAGCCTTACATGCAAGCATGACGGCTTTTTCGTCACCTGACGCCGGCTCATACACTAAAAAAGACCCCTGCACATTCTCATGGCAGAGGTCATAAAATACTTATCATATTCACCGACATACCATCATATGCGTTCCATGTAACGTATGGAATACGTCCGTATCTACTCGTGTGCGCTCATATAAGAATCCCTAACCGCATTATCGGCGATTACATGGCACTCTATACAATATACACTTTCGTACGGCGACTGTGGAGTGATATTCAACATCCCCCTAATCGTACCGCAATCTCAGCACATGCGGCTCTCTGTGACTTTCAGATGATGTCTACTGTCTCCGTCGTAGTCTTTAAATCTGTGATTATTCTAGTATAGCTCATTTAAAATTGCAAGCACTTTTTCACAAAATAATTCTTCACTCATTGTAAAGCTGACATTCGCAATCCGCTTTCGCTACTTGCTCATAAACGCAGTCGCTTTGCGAACTGTCAGTGGGAGCTTTTAACTCCCACTGACATAAGCATCCCCCTTACCCCCGCTTAGTGCTCTACACACTTTAAGCGGGGGATTGCTTATTCTGCGTTCATGCTGTGCATACAATGAACCGGACACAAACATGCAAAGTAATGACATCACAATATGGTACACAATTAGTACTTTTAAAACCTTGGATAAGTCTTTCACGCGCACCTCCTTGGTGTGTCACTTCAGTTCATCAAGATACAGCTGCACCCTGTCCTGTATGATTGCCACTGCGGCATCCTTGGTCTTGCTGCCTGCAAAATAGCTCTCAATCTCTTCCTCAATTATAGTGATTATCTCACTGTCAGCCGGAACAGACAACTCAACATTTTCTATCATGTGCATTACCGTATCTATCTCTTCCTGAGTTGCGTAATGGTAATTAAACTGTCCCTGCTCTGTGAAAAACGTAGAGAGCTTTTCTTCACCGGCATGTGAAAGCTCTGCATCAACCATCTCCTGCAGCTTATTTTTATTTGGAGAAAAGGACGAATCGGAATTATCATTTTCAAGACTGAACTTAATAAACTCCCATGCCGCATCCTTACATTTCGATGTTGAAACAATTGAATACGCATCCTTTATTCCTATGTTGTGACACTCTCTTCCGTCAGCGGTAGGATATCCTTTTACTACAATGTCATCACCATATTGAACATAGTATTGCTGTATACTTTCAAAATTCTGCAGGGAAATATCTGTTATAAGACTGGTATTCTCACCCATCATCGAATAATTAACCTCATCAGGAAGCTGTCCTATTATATCTAACAGTGCATCGAATGTGTCAGTTGTGAAATCGCAGATTCCATTATCACTATCTATAAATGCATCAACAGAATAAGCAAGAATACGACCTAATGCGTATTCCTTCGACCAATATGATGACACTACACTGCCCGGATTATTGATAAGGCATGCATCCACGTCTTCTATCGTCCACCCCGCACTCCTGCCTACCATATCTGCATTTCCAAAATATGAATATATATAATACTCCAACGGTACAGCCGTAAGCACTCCGTCTATGGTAAATGCCTCTACAACAGAATCAACGTAATCTTGTATATCTGTTTCAGTATCTCCGTCAAAATATGGTCTAAGATCCTCTATTGCATTCTTATCAACAAGGTTGTATATATCTAAATATTGAAGGTTAAGCATATCAGGTGCATTTCCGGATGCAAGGTCGAGATAAAGCTTTGTTATAGCCTCATCCGTAGTTGCCTCATTGCTTCGGTCATTATATGTCCTTATTGATACATGATATTTTTGCTGACTTTTATTAAATTCCACTACATTACGTTCAAGCAAGCCCGACGTGTACATACACCCTATTACAATTTCTTCTCTGTTGTCTGCGGTAACAGATTCTTTACTCACACGTTCTACAAACTCAATTCCACAGGTTCTGCCCGTCTCGTCATTTCTATCATTATATATAATTGCCATACATGAATTATCTACCAGATAAACCTGAACCACATCATTGCTCACGATGTCAATGTCCGTCCACATAAAGAGTGTATCCGCAGTTTCTTTTTCCACATCATACACCAATATTCCATCCATACCCCTCACAAATATTCTGCCGTCAACACTCCCTAACACATCCCCTGACGGAAAACCGGACTTTCTTTCTGTCACGCTGCCCTTCTCATCTATTCTGAATAACCCATAGCCATCCACATAGTATGTCACATACCATATTGATGAATCGTAACTGAATACACATCCATTCACTTCGGACAACTGTGTGACACTGCCATCAGTGTCAACTATATTAAGCCCGTTATAATCTCTCACATAATAGTGTCCATCAGGTGAAGCTGCAAATTCCTGTGCCGGACTTGGCTGCATCGGATTGTTGCGTTCCGGCATATCTGTGCTAAGCCTCATAGCTTCAAGTTCCGCATTTTCAAAATTATATGTCAAAATAAATGAAGTGTAGTTATTATTTACATCCAATACCTCTGCAAGCACACACAGTCCGCCATTGGGTGCTTCACAAAATTTATCTATATACAGATATGAATAGCTTCCAAGCTCATCATTTATCAGCTTTTCAATAGCAGAAAATTCAAGCTCCACTGATTTCTTATCCGTCAAAGAATACACCAATATCGCACCGCTCTCTCCCGCATCAAGCTTGGCAAAACCCTTCTCACTGTAACAGAGCCTGTCCCCGATAAAGACTGCATCATCCACATCGATATCCTCAGGCAATCCCCATTTTCCCTCGGTCTCGGGCTTCCATGTGTATAAGTCTGCATTCTCCCAATATGTACTATCCTCAATGGTATCACCTGACGATGTCTCATTAATCTCCGTCTGCCCATCCGTGGTGGTCTCATTAACGCTTTCCTTTGCATTGCAGCCAGTCAGCGTAAATGCAAAAAGACATAGCCATGCAGCTATGTACCTTAAGATGCCGGAAGTTTTCTTACAGCCTTTCATGATGATTTCCTCCTCGTATAACATTCCTTAAACCTTCCTGATTTTTATGTATTTTATTAACCTTCCCCTAATAATTTCACTATGAAAAATATGCTGCAGTCATCCTTATCATATAATAGATGTGATTTCTCCGTTCTTCGAACTTTCGAACCCACAACAGGCATTCGCAAATTGGTCTGCTGTCCTGTTTTGCTCATGTCTGTTTATCCATCTAATATATATAGTTCTTTGTCTATAAACAGCCACGCAATATATATTGATGGATTTATTATACCATAGTATTACACATCCCACCCGACTTATGATTTAAACCATACATATATGTTATACTATTTAGTCATATTTGTCCATGACATTGCATGCTATTTTTTTAGCCTCGAATGTCATGGACATTCATTACCATATATAGTACAGTCAAATATATGAAAACTTTTCTGTATAACATACTAACGAAAGGAAACAACTTATATGAAAAGAAATTTACGTTCTTTCATTGCTCTTTTACTTATTATTTTTAATATCTTAATTATATTTGAAAGTAACTTTATTAGTAATTGGAATAACCATAATATATCTGTGTATTCGGATGATTATAATACCAAGTACGATACAAAATAACAGGTTTCTGCTATTATATTTTACTATTATTTTCTATCCACTTTTCGTAATGTTTCATACGCCCTTTTTCCCTAAGCATCCATGCTATCCAGTACGCACATTCACACATTTTTATATCATCTTTGGAGACTTTTTGCCCACTTTCTACATTATTCCATGGAATACAATATATAATACTGGATAAGTAATGCATTCTTTCACAATCTAATTCCAGTCTTATCCCTATTTCAGAATAATTATTTGAATCCACGAAATGTGCTGCATTACCTGTATAGCTTGCACAACGCGCCAATATCCCTTCGCAATTACTTGCAAATGCTCTGTCCCTGCCCAAAGCACTTGAATAGGCATTACACATGCTCTCATACACTCCAAGTTTTGCATAATTTTTAATCTTATCCATGCAGTAAAAAATTCTATTTATAATCATTATTTCTATTCGTGTAAAAATTGTTAGCTTAGTAATCTCCTCGATATTAAAACCCAGCATTTTTTCATGTATTAAAGTATATTTTTCATAATTACTTTTTTCTATTCCCATATCTGCTCCGACATTCACATACTCTAAAACCATTCTATTTGTGGGAATATTCATATCGAGTTTTTTCTTTAATTTTTCATTCAGTTTTCTACCCGTAACATAATCCTCTATTGCCTGAGCCTGTACCATATCATCCCATATTCTATGCGTTACCCAGTCATCCGACACAATAACATTCTCCGACAATACTCCTCTGAGTCCCAGCTTATCAAGCAAAGCTTCAACCGTGCTGCGCTTTGGTGAAACCCTCCTGTTGATTATTCTGCTTACAGTCTCAGTCGCACATACTCCATCCGCAAGCTCTTCCACGGTCATGCCATACAGCCTTCTGCGCTCATCAATCAGCTTTTCAACCGGATAGAGTTCCCAATCGCTGTTGTAGTACGGATACCACTCCAACAGTTCTCCCGTGACATTATACTTGTCTCTAATCCACTCATAATGTTCAAGGAACTCATCCCATTGCTCATCCGCTTTCTCTCCAAGCAGTTCTAACAGTGTTCTCCTGTTCCTTAACAGCGGGCTTATAAAGTGAAGTCTCTCGGTATCCCGAAGTATTCTCACAGCTTCATTACATTCCTCAAGCCATATCCGCCTGTCATAACTTCCCATATTCTGCGGTGTATTTATACGCAGCATTTCACATATCGTCTTCGGATATATGCATGCCATAGTCCACAGGTCGGCCTTTTTCCTTTTAATATATGCAAGCAGTCTTTCATAGAGAAACTCTGCCTCAGCAGTACGTCCCAGCAATGCATCAAGGCGCGCGATGTTCGCAAGCAGAAAATACTCATACATAGATATGCATGTGAACTCTGTCTCGCGATAATCTCCGATGGTGAATTTGGCTGCTGCCGCATACTGCGTCAATGCCTTTTCTCTGTCGCCCTGAAGTTCCGCAATCCTTGCCCCCATATATGTCCTGAACTGGCAGTTGAGATTACTATGAGCACAATATTGATTTGCATATTTCTTAACAGCATTCTTCGCTTCGGTAAGCTGATTTGCTTTCAGATATTCCAATATATTGAATCTTGCCGACATTTCATCATATTCATCCCTGCACAGATATCTTCCTGCAAGTCCCGCACTTATGCCAAGCCTTTGAAGCACAATCCTCACAACATGAATATCACCGATGTCTTCTCCCTGTTCAAGCCTATCATACATATTCAGGTCACAAAGTCCGCTGCATACAGCATCAGCCGACATTCCCTGTCTTACACGCTCATATTCTATTAATTTTCCTATATAGTTCTCTTCCATCTGTTTATACAGCCCCATTTCCGAGCGAAATAGACTCCTATGCCGCCATGCATTCTCTGTGTCCTGCAAAAATCTTAATTCACTATAATTATAAACTACTACATTTAAAAACACAACTAAAAAACTAAATATTTCTCAACACTTTTTCAAATTCATCTGTCCAGATACAATAGCTTCCCGGCGCATACACATCCTTCTCACCGCGGCTCTCGCGCTCGTCCTGTTTTTTAAGTATCTCTAACACCTCATCCGCATTCTTCCAGCAAAGCCCCTGTATCTCCTCCTTCTGGAAGGTGAGCTTTTCAATGTCCACGTGCTTTTTTAACAGATATACAAAATTCACCTCATTGTTGGCAAAGCGCTCGCCATAGAAATTATATTCGCCTCCGACGCGCTGCTTAAAAAGGAACTCAAGCTCGTCCGCACGGGCATCTATTGACAGCTCCTCCTTAAGTTCTCTTATTGCCGTGCTTAAAAAGTTCTCCCCCGCATCTACGTGTCCCGCACATGAACAGTCGTAGCATCCCGGAAACGAATCCTTGTCGTCGCTTCTTTTTTGTAAAAGCACGCAGGTGTTCCCCGCGTGCTTTTCGATTATCCATATATGTGAACCGCCGTGCAGGTCGCCGTCGCGATGCACCGTAGTTCTCTCCTTTAATTCTCCCGTGAAATTGCCGTTCTCATCACAAAGAGGAAACATTTCTATTTTTCGTTCCAATGCAATAACCCTCCACTGCCAAGTCAATATGTCACAACACCTTCAATCCCTGAAGGCTATACGAGTGCCTTGTTTTTGTCGTAAATCTTCTGAATAACCTCCTGTGTGTATGCGCCGAGGAACTTCCTCTGCTCCTTGTCGAGCGACTTCACGTCGATAGGCTCACCGAATTCGAGTACGGTGTGTGTCTTTTTGATAAACGGCGAATGTGCCTCCATAATCTCTCTGGTGTTGTTCTGTACAACGGGAATTATCTTGCAGCCCGTCTTTTCGGCGAATTTTAGGCTTCCCTCCTTAAAAGGTGCCATCTCTCCCGTCCTGCTTCTCGTTCCCTCAGGGAAAATTGTTATCGAGACACCGTTCTTTATGTACTCGATGCCCTGAAGCACGGTTTTGAGTCCCTCCTTGATGTTCTTTCTGTCAAGGAAAAGGCAGTAGAGAAGCTTCATCCAGTGGTGTAGAAGCGGAATTTTCTCCATCTCTTTCTTCGCGACAAAGCCGGTAAGCCCCGGAAGCATTGAATAGACTATGATTGTGTCAAAATTGCTGTTGTGGTTGCCGACATAGAGAACAGGCTCGTCCTTCGGGATATTTTCATATCCGATAACCGTCGTCTTTACGCCGCAGAGCCATCTGATAACCTTGAATGCCCACTGCACGATTCTGAGTGCAATGATGTCCTTCTTAGGCTTGTTGAACTTTCCGATTATCCACAATATTCCGAACATTGGGATACTGAAGATAAAGAATAATACCAAAAATAAAGCTGTAATAATTAATCTTAACATACTTTTCTCTCTCCTAATCTGTTTTGCCAAAAACACTATCTCTTCATGACAATTCTGTTATATATAATTATATTTCAAAAAGCGAAACTTAACAATACCCGTTATGTTTTTGTAACCCCTCCTTGCATTCTCACTCAACTTGTGTATAATGATAATAACGTTAATATATTAACGGAGCTTATATATCCAACAATATAGTAATTCAGCCTTTTTATTTAATTTACTTCTCTGAATATTTATTCTTTTCATATAATTTTGGTGAGGATTTCGTTAATTAATTAACAATACATTATTTTCAATAAAACTCACACCGCGATTCTATCGCAGAAAGAAGGTTATTTATGAGCGATTCAAGAAATCTCACTCTGCTCACCGATTTATACGAGCTCACAATGATGCAGGGCTATTTTAAGAACCACACCAACCCGACCGTTGTATTTGACGCATTTTTCCGCAAAAATCCGTTTGACAGCAGTTACTCAATAGCCGCCGGACTTGAGCAGGCTATTGAATACATTAGGGATCTGCATTTTTCACAGGCAGATGTGGATTACCTTAGAAGCACAGGCTTATTCGACGAGGATTTCCTCGACTACCTTTTAAACTTCCATTTTTCAGGTGACATTTACGCCATCCCTGAAGGCACAGTCGTATTCCCGCGCGAGCCGCTCGTGAAGGTTGTCGCACCTATCATGGAAGCTCAGCTTGTCGAGACTGCACTTCTCAACATCGTTAACCACCAGAGCCTCATCGCCACAAAGGCATCCCGCGTCGTGTATGCCGCAGGCGGCGACGGCATCATGGAGTTCGGACTCCGCCGTGCACAGGGACCTGACGCGGGACTTTACGGTGCGCGCGCCGCAATGATCGGCGGCTGTATCGGAACGAGCTGCGTTCTCACTGGTCAGATGTTCAACGTTCCTGTAAAGGGAACCCATGCGCACAGTTGGATTATGAGCTTTCCTGACGAATACACCGCATTCAAAAAGTATGCTGAGCTTTATCCTAATGCCTGCATACTCCTTGTTGACACTTACGATACCCTCGGTTCAGGCGTTCCTAACGCTATCCGCGTATTTAACGAAATGAAGGCTGCCGGAATCAAGTCAAAATTCTACGGAATCCGTCTCGACTCGGGCGACCTTGCATATCTCTCAAAAAAAGCCCGTAAGATGCTTGATGAGGCAGGCTTTACCGATGCCGTTATCTCCGCTTCAAGCGACCTCGACGAGTACCTGATTTCCTCCCTCAAAAATCAGGGCGCAGCAATCACATCATGGGGTGTCGGCACCAACCTCATCACCGCAAAGGACTGCCCTGCATTCGGCGGTGTCTACAAGCTTGCAGCCGTGCAGGACGAAAAGACGGGCGAGTTCATCCCGAAGATTAAGCTCTCCGAGAACTCCGAGAAGATTACCAACCCCGGCAACAAGACCGTGTTCCGTCTCTACGACAAGGAGAACGGCAAAATCAAGGCTGACCTCATCGCCTTCGCTGACGAGACCTTTGACGCTAACAAGGACCTCATGATTTTTGATCCTATCCACACATGGAAAAAGACGCTCTTAAAGGGCGGCACCTACATCGTCCGCGAAATCATGGTTCCTGTATTCTTAAAGGGCGAATGCGTCTACGAGACGCCTGCTGTCATGGATATTCAGAGCTACTGCAGGAAGGAGCTTGACACCCTCTGGGATGAGTCGAGACGTTTTGAGAATCCGCAGGAGATACATGTAGACCTTTCAGACAAGCTTTATGATGTCAAGAAGGAGCTGTTAAATAATTATCATAGGAGTTGAATCTCAACACATAGTATTTAATATAAACAAGCTATAATTGTGAATAGGATTCCATTGTACGAAGCAAGATGTTCTTAGGATTCTGTTCATAGTACAGCCACAGACGGCATGGATGCCGGCTGAGTTGCAAACAGCCATGGAGGGCTGATTTTGCAACGATGGCGGAAGCAGAAATACTATTTTCAGAGCCCTTAGAACAACTTGCTTCGTACAACGGAGCTGATATGCATAAATATAACCTGATATACACCTTCAAAATAAATCAGCATGTTTTGACATCTGAATCCTGTTACAGAACAAAGTTTCCTATTACACAAAAAAATCCCTGTACACTGAATTAATGTACAGGGATTTTTATTTTGAATTACTTACTCTTCTTAGTCTTCTTTGTATTGTCAGAAGCCGCATTCTTGTCTGCCTTGGCATCCTTCGCAGCCTTGTCCTTCTTAGGTGCTCTCGCCTTCTGGACAAGTCCCGCAAGTCCCTTCTTCTTAGGTGGTGCAGGGATTGCTCCGCCGCGAACACTCTTAATCTCTGTGATGTAGATTCCGCTGACCACTACCTTACATTCCTTACCTACAGGAAGAATATCGAACACTGCAGCATCCGCAATAAGGTTCATAGGCTTGCTTCCTCCGCCGACAACCCTTGCCTTGACGATTGGGAACTTGGCACGGCGGGCATACTTAGGAACCTGATCTGTAACAACCTTCGGAAGATTAGCTTCCGCAATTTTTAATTTCTTTTTGTCAATAATCAGCATTGAGACTGTCTGTGCCGCTGAAGCAAGTGCCTCCTGCTGTGAATTAGCCTTTTTCTGTAATCTGCTGCCTACAATCATGAGCACGATAAATGCAACAAGCACTACCGCAAGAATGGACAGGATTACTATCAACCATGTTGGCATAAAGTACCTCCCTATGTAAAAATGTCATACTCATATATTCTACCATTTTTGATGAGAAATTCAACTGTTTTCTTTTACAAAATCCTCAATAATTTGATATATAATAATGCGGAATATCCACATATTTTGAAAGAATATTTCCCATTGATGAGACTGCCCGGCAGGTTCCATAGCTTATTTGTCGTTTCCATGTTTCTAAAGCAAATCTGCCACCGAAGCACCCGCTCCGATGTCAGATTAGGCGTAGTCACCTGTGTACTGCTTTTTTAAATTTTGACTTATTTCTTCCTATAATTACGATACAGTATGTAATATACCGCTGCAATAATGCCAATAACCACAACGGAAATGAGAAGTATTGCGATTCTGTCTGCTTTTTTGCTTCTGCTTTCCGTCCGCTGTGCTTCCACTGTCTCGCTTTCTGTCTCTGCAGTCGTAATCTCCGTCGTAATTTCCGTGATACTCTCGGTTGTCTCCTCAAGAGTCTCCCCTGTCGTCTGCTCAAGCTCAGCATCAGTCTCATCCGAAAAGATGACACTTTCAGAGTGTTGGCTGCAGTGCGGACAACCTCAGTCACTCCGTCATGGGAAATCTCAACCTCATATCCTGTCACATTCTTACTCTTATCCCATGTCAGTGTGAAGCTCTTGTTGGCAGCCTCTGCGCTGACATTCTGCGGAATATCCATATCAGGTTCAGGAATACGATTCTCCATGCCATTTAAGAACTCAACCTTGGTTATATCGACAAGGTTCGCCCCCTGAGTGGCTGCTGTTATTCTGATTATCACACGCTTTACGACAACCTGTCCGCCGAGACTTATTACAAAACTGTCATTTGCGGACGCCCTTGCCATATACGTCGCAACCGCCGCAGTGGCAGCTCCGATTGGAAAATACTGCTCACCGTTCTCGGTCTCAACTATAATAACACCGCTCTCAATGCTGACATCACCTGTCTCAATCACAATCTGCTCCATGGTAAGACCGCTTCCTGCCACCTCCATATCCGCATTCTGGAATGATATACCTATCTCAACCGGATTGTCCTACGCAATAGCAGCATTGTCAGCCGTTGCGAATGTGAGTATACCGTTTTCGGTGAGAAGGTCATTAACGTCTCCCGTCACAAGTGTATTGTTGTCATTTACCTTAACTGCTGCCGCCTGTGAAGATATGCTCTCGGTAATCGACGCAGTTCTGTCTGTTCCCATGCTCAGTATATTTTCCGCAAACGCATAATACTGAAGGTCAAGAATATCTGTCTTTCCGTCACCATTAAGATTGATATATGCCTCAACCTGTTTTCCTGCTGCATCATCCATTATCGCATCCTCGTCCGCTTCCGTTATCATTCCGTCGCTGTCAACATCTCCTGCAAGTAATAGTCACGGATGCGTCTTACCCGTCTCATACGATACTCCGTCAAGATTGACCATACCAGTTCCGATGTATGCATATAGAATATTTCCGTTCACTTCAACGTCCTGCACATAATCCATGAATCCTGCCGCTTTGAGGCGCAGAGTATAGCTTCCGCTCTCAAGCCCGCCGATAAATATATCAGCATTATATGTGCCTGCCGACATCACCGTGTCCGATGCCATTACCGCACCGGTGGACTTGTTAGTCATTGTCGCACTAACCGTCATTCCCCGATACATAGGAAGCACGCTTGCGAGAGTAATACTTATTCCACCTGCCGCATTATTCTGTACAAGTGCATCCATCCACTCTGTCGAGTCAGCCCCTGCCTTCGCTGTCTGCACCTTAACAAGAGCCTTGTCAACGGCTATACTCTCAACCTCATACGTCACCTCTGTTGCATCCTCTGTTGAAGCCTCCGTCTCTTCAACCAAGCTCTCTTCCTGTTCCACCTCCTGCGTTGCCACGGTTGTGCTCTCCTCTGCTGTCTGCGCGGTACAGCTCATATCACCCCGTTGATTGGTATGCCAATTTTGTAATTAAAGGGTTCTATAATAAATGTTGGGGTGTATGATTGAAAAGTCATGCGCTCCGGCATTTTTTATTTTATAATATAAAAAAACCTCCAAGTGCCAGTCACCACAACATTCCACTCGGAGGTGCAAATAAATTGCATAATCATTGTATCAATAATTTACTAAATATTAAAGATGTAATTGTAAAAAAAGTTATTCATGCTGATACTTTTGTGAAAATCTTCCTCGAAACCGTTCCAAAGGAACATATGTGCCCCGCCCGCGGTACATTTACACGGAAAATTCACGACTACAGAATGCAGACTGTCAAAGACCTTCCTTTTCAGTGGAAAAACTGTTACCTTGTCCTGAAGAAACGACGCTATGCCTGCCGCTGCGGCAAACATTTTTATGAAACCTACGATTTTCTTCCAAGGTATTTCCACAGGTCATCACGCCTGACAGCTTTTATTGCCGGCTCGCTGCATGATACAGCACCCGTCTCTTCCGTTGCGGAAAAATGCAATGTATCCGTTTCGACCGTGAACCGTGTCCTTGATACCATTTCCATTCAAAAACCTTCCCTTCCACAGGCTGTTTCCATTGATGAGTTCAAGGGAAATGCCGGCGGGCAGAAGTATCAGTGTATCCTGGCGGACCCGGTAAAGCACTCTGTCCTTGACATCATGCCTTCCCGCTCACAGGCATTCCTGACTACATATTTCAGGAACATCCCGAAATCCGAACGCTACAGGGTAAGGTTTTTTGTGTGCGATATGTGGAGACCTTATGCCGAACTGGCTGAAACATTTTTCCAAACGCCAGCGTGATTATCGACAGATACCACTTTATCAGGCAGACCACCCGGGCAGTCGAAAGCATCCGCAAAAGACTCCAGAAAACGATGTCCGTCTCACTGCGTAAGTATTATAAAAGAAGCCGTTCGCTCATACCTGCCCGTTATGACAGCCTCAGTGACGATAATAAGAAAGCCTGTGATTTAATGCTTCTTTACAATGATGACCTGCGCCTTGCCCATTATCTCAAGGAATGGTTTTACCGTATCTGTCACAACACAAAGTACTCAGAGCAGCGCAGGGAATTCCTCGAATGGATTTCAACTGCCGAACAGTCGTAGCTTCCGGAATTTGAAAGATGTGCCGCCACTTACAGGAACTGGTGCCGTGAGATACTCAATGCTTTTAAATATGCACACATTACAAACGGTCCGACAGAAGGCTTCAACAACAAAATAAAAGTTCTGAAGCGAAGCTCTTACGGCATAAGAAATTTTGAGCGTTTCAGAACCCGCATTTTACTTACAACACATTAAACACTGAAAACAAAACGACTGGCACTGAAGGTTTTATTTGCATGCTATAAAATATTATTTTTCAATCAAAACATCAAAATCCCGTCCAACACAGCAATGTGGCGGTATCTGAAGGATACCACCCCAACTATTGACAAAGAGCCAATTAAAGTAAATCGTATAATTGCCTCTCTAGCAAGTCCCCGACACAAAAAAAGACAGTTTCATGCAAATTGAACATGAAACTGCCATAATTATCTTTGTCATTTGTATTGATTATCCTGTTTAAACAGCGCGGCCAATATTCCATAGACTGTTCAGAAATTTTCAACTTAAAATCACAGTAATCTCCATCCTCAAAACATGTATGTTCCCTAAAAAGCGGAACTCACAGCAATCCGAACATAACATAGTCAAGATTACATATATACGGCATATACTCACCATAGCCATGTTTTTTTGCAAAATCGGCAAGAGGGCATACGAGATTGTGATAACTAAAATCATATCCTTTTTTCGGCACAAACTGTGTCTCCGTCTCAAAGCTTCCGGGATTTGCCGCCGCATTTTCCCGATTCTTCTTATCCTTTTTTAAAAACAGCTTAGTAAGCAGCTTTTTATTCGTGAACATTCTACGCATTATTCTACGGATAAACTTAGGAATCTTTCCTAAATTTCTCTCATAAACACATACCATAAGATATCCTATCTGCTCCATAGAGGTGCCATACCGTCTGAGTGCTTCCCCCATTGCCACAAGTATATATGCCTCCGTGAGATTCTTTGTACCGCTCGCAGCATCTCCTCCTATGTACGGAAAATACTCAAGCATTTCGGTCTCATATATGTGTATTATTTCCTTAAGTATATCTTCGTATTTTTTCCACTCAGCTCTTCCAATTCGAATTTTATCAGCAACATAAATCCCGATGTTCTCTTTCGCAGTCTGAGCATATTCTTTTTATAATAATCATGCATATTATTCTTACCTCGTAATTTAATCTTACATTCAGCATAATTTACAGAATCCGATAAGTGAGTATCTTTATCTCATATTGTGTCCGATAATAAATCCGAAAATCCAGGTTATAACTGATGCCACAAGAAATATAAGTACAAAATAATTCACATGTTCTTTCCATCTCAACCCAAGAACAATCGCATCTCCCATTACTGCCATAAGTATCGGTGCCACCATAAAGAGATTTACCGCATTATTGCTGAATACCCTGTATGCCATGTAAGCAAATATTGCTACAAGAATAAACGACACAACCGCCTCAATAACATGGAACAGTCCGGCATTTCTAATCGCAGACTTGTACACAACCGGAATTGCCATCGAAAAGAAAATCTGATATACCAGCGACAGCCATAATAAAAGACTGTTTCCCGATGATTCATTGTTCTTTGCAGTTCTGATAATAAGCGCCGCAATCAAAAGTCCATACGATGCAAACTGAATTCCTGATATTGTATGTTCCGTATGTACCATACCTGCAATCAAAATAACACCAATGGTAATGCATAACATTATAATATTCACTTCAATGCCTTGTACAAAAAGTGATTTCAGAAAATCTCTGTTCCCCGTAAATAAAAGAATCAGAAACATCGCCAATGACAGAATGCAGATTCCGTTTACATAGCGGTCAAAACCGCTCCCCCACATGGAAACATTTTTATCGGAAAATGAACGAACAAGACTCTGCCCTCTCTCTATAAAAAGTATCAAAAAATATCCCATTATAAGCCAATTGATTACCATAAAAACTCCTTTGATTTTATTATGATGATTCAGCCACATCTTTGACTTTGTCGAAATTGTAATTCATTCGGCATATAAAGTCAATTTATTTTTGTGACGACAACGGGGCAGAGCATCCTATTAGCGCCGATAACTCCCTCGATATTGTATTTCCCCAGAATATTCCTCTATCGGTTAGTCTATAGTTCTCGTCATCACTCACAAATTCAATCATCCCGTCCTCAAGAAGTTGATTCCTGAACGCAAGATAGACATTGTAATCACCGTACATGGCTTCGTTGCGCGGAAGGTGTATCGTCTGCAAATCTCCCTTAAAGACGGTGACATTATCATACTCAGGTACAAAAAGCATTCCCACACGCTTGTCGAACTCTTCAATGGTTTTTGCATACTCATCAATATCTATCGGATTCATCATCGCCAGATGATTCACACTCCCGCCCGCACCTAACGGAAGCGTATCCGCTCCCTTGTGTCGATTCATAATGTACTTATAGCGGTCTGTCTTAACCAGCTTGGTAAGTTCAAGAAAATGATAACCTCGCTTTTTCATGGTACCTGCAATCTCAAAGAACATTCTCTCATCATTCACCTCATCCTGCGCCTTATCAATGGATGCTTCCTTCATGTTAATCAGAGAATACATTGAAAAACCGTCAAGGTCAAGCTCCGTAATCTTATCCAAGTCACAGGCAAGATTCTCCATCGTCTGCCCCGGATAGTTATAAAAAAGTGTCTTCGACACTCTCAACTCCCCTGACCCCTCATTCATGAGGGGAAGGGGTTTTCCTTTTATCTCTCTTTATTGTAAAATTTTATTATGAATATATTACAATCCATCTTTACTGATTATTATGAACACATCATTTACGAACTCCATCCGCGTCCTGCCATCATTGAAAACGTCAACAGGATGATTCATTGTGATGACCCTTCCCACGGCGGTGCCATGTATGGATGTCCACGCTGTGGAAATCTTAAATTCGTTCCTTTCAGCTGTAAAAGCCGTTTCTGTCCTTCCTGTGGAAACAAATACAATCAGCTTCGTTCTTTTCATATGTCCTGCAAGCTTGTCGCATGTGTCCACCGCCATTGTGTTTTCACCATCCCCGAGGAACTCCGCATTTATTTTCTCAAAGACAGAACCCTCTTAAACTGTTTATTTTCTTCCGTCAGGGAAGTTGTCCTCCGCATGTTTTCAAAAATGAATAAAACCGAAAACTTTACTCCCGGCTTTATCTGCGTTCTTCATACTTTCTGACGTGACTTAAAGTGGAATCCTCACATCCATGCCCTCATATCAGAAGGCGGAGCCGGCTCCATCACTCCATGGCGTACCATCAGACACTTTGATTACGGCTTTCTCCGCAATGCCTTTCGCAAGGTACTGCTTGAACAGCTCTCTTCCCGTATCGGTCCGGCTTTTCGTAAAGTCAAAAATGAAATGTACAAAAAACATACCAAAGGTTTTTATGTCCGCGCAAAGCCAAATCTCTGCACTCCCGATATCACCATTAAATACATCAGCCGATACCTCGGCAGACCTGTCATCGCTACATCCCGTATTGATAATTACGACGGCGAAAACGTAACCTTTCATTACACCAGACACGAAGATAACAGGACCGTTACCGAAACCGTCCCTGCTTTGGACTTCATAAAAAAACTTATTGTCCACATCCCCGAAAAACATTTCAAGATGCTCCGCTACTATGGGATATATGCAAAGCATCATAAACAGGAAAAGAAGCTTCGTAAATGTATTTCTCCTGAAAAGCAGCGTTTTCTGCGTTCCGTTCAGGACTGGCGGCAGTCCATTCTGCTTTCTTTCGGATACGACCCTCTCTGTTGTTCAGAATGTGGTACCTCCATGTTGGTTTTGGAAGTTTACCACAAAAAAACTGCACTGTTTGAACGATATCGGAAGGTTATGAAATACGGATAAATCCATGCCCATGACAGTTCTTCCCACATAGTCAGACAGTGCAGTCTCACCTAAACCAAAACAAAAAACTTCATAAACAACGTCATGGCAAAGCCACCCTTCGCTCTTTTGTCATGTCATTTTTCATTTCCACCCTATTATACACTATTTCTGACGATTTGGGAAATTTCCTAATAAAGAAATAAAGAGGTCATGCTCCATATGGGATATGACCTCTTCCTGTTGCGTGAAATTATTTAATTTCTTTTTTTATCTGCTTATATGCCTCTACCGCATCCTTAACAAAGGTATAAATATACATAACAACACATACTCCTGTCAGAATCACACTTATCACCACAGTTGGTACTAAGCTTATCTCGGAAGCACTATCCTTAAAAAAGTCAATTATCTCTGTCACCTGATTAACCGCAAGACCTGCAAGAAAAGCAACTATAAATCCTGTCCACATAAGGTTTCGAAGTTGTCTGATTTTCTCAGTCTTCACCTTCTTCTGAATTTCAGCTTCAACTTCCTCTTTAACCTCATCCTTATACTGCCGCTTCACCTCTTCGACAATTCTCTGTTTTGTGACATTCTTAATTGTCTGTACCATCTCTTCCGCGTCATCATCGGGAACGCAATCCTCAATTTTCTTCTGAACACCAGTTATATAGCTGTCAACTACTTTATCAAGATAATCTGTCATTTAAATATCTCTTCCATAACCTTCTCAATTAATTCATCGTTAAACTTGGCACCTCGAAACTGTCCGTTTTCTTTTTGATAATGGGCATTCTTCTTATTTCTGTATAACTTCTCATCCGAAGCAACCTCATTCAGTTCCTCAAATACCATCTGGGCAATCGTATATCCCGATCGTATTCTTATAGGATAGTCCGTAGCATTAAAAATGCCGACTCTCAAATGACCTTCATAGGATGAATTACAATGCTGGTCACTTACAATCAAGCCGAGTCTTGTATACCTTGTCTTAGGTCTTAAATGGGAGGAAATATTATCAGGTAATTTTACCGTCTCAGCTAACGAAACCAAGACATACTCCTTAGGCGATATCAAATATCCTTCCTCGGTTAATTTCTCCGTCGTATAAATCTTATCTATCTCCTGCTGGTCTGCTATGTCTAAGCATCTCACTTCTCTGTTAAATACAGTCACTTCATCTCCAATGGTCATATCATACGACTCACTTTGAAGATTCTCCTCCTTAAATGGAGCAATAAGTTCTTTTTCTGTTACCAGTTTTCTTATTTTTTTATCTGTAATTATCATAAGCCTACCTCCATTTTTGTATATTATAATATTATATACGTTTTATTTTAAATTACAATAAGCTATCAAAAAATAATTTTCTTTTTTATTATTTAATATATAAATAATGCCGATGACTGCATAAATATTACAATCATCGGCACTATTCAATATTTATCTGCTTTCTAAGCTGACAGCTCCTCCGCCATCTTTTCCAGCTCCGCTCTGTTCTCCTCGCTCACGGATGACGTTATCTTAACGGTATTCTCAAGCACTCTCAGCTCCTTGCTCTTCTCAAGCATGGCAGTCATAACCTTGGCAGCCATCGGCGCCCATGAACCATTCTCAATAAAAGCAACTGTTCGTTTCTGATAATTTCTCTCCGTTAAGTGTTCTATAAACGACTTCATATACGGGAATACGTCACCATTGTAGGTTGGTGATGCAAGGACAAGCTTAGAGTATTTAAATGCCTGTGCCACAACCTCAGACATATCCGTGCGTGCAAGGTCATACGCCACAGCCTCGCAGCCAAGTGCCTTGAGCCTTTCCTCAAGAAGCAAAGCCGCCTCCTTCGTGTTGCCATATATTGATGTGTATGCGATAAGCACACCTTCCTTCTCTGCCTTGTACGATGACCATATATCATAAAGTCCGATGTAATGTGCTATATCTTCGTTGAGAACAGGTCCATGGAGCGGACAGATTATCTCAATGTCAAGCTCTGCCGCTGCTTTTAAGAGCATCTGAACCTGTGCACCATACTTTCCTACTATCCCGATATAGTACCTTCTCGCCTCATCATCCCATTCAGCGTCAACATCCAAAGCTCCAAACCTGCCGAATCCGTCTGCTGAGAACAGTACTTTGTCCTTGCTGTCATATGTAACCATAACCTCAGGCCAATGAACAAACGGTGCAAACACGAAGATGAGCGTATGCTCTCCAAGGCAGAGTGTCTCCTTATTCTTCACTTCAAGCTTGTCAACAATGTTCATCCCGCGGAAGAAGTTTGAGAGCATAACAAAGGTTTTTGCATTTCCCACAACCTTCACTTCAGGATACACCTCAAGAAATCTTCCGATGCTTGCCGAATGGTCGGGCTCCATGTGCTGTACAATAAGGTAATCCGGTCTTCTGCCGTCAAGTGCCTCCTCGATATTTGAAAGCCACTCGTCAGCAAAGCCAATGTCAACCGTATCCATTACTGCAATCTTCTCGTCCATTATGACATAGGAATTATATGATATTCCGTCCTTTACCGTATACTGTCCCTCGAACAAATCAACCTTATGGTCATTAACACCTACATAAATAATGTCATCTGTTACTCTCATAAAAAACCTCCCTAGCGTATAATTGAATTAATTAAAACTAATCTTTTTCATCATCTATTACCTTAATCACAACATGGCTCTGTGTGGCACAGCTTCCGTTCATCTCTATAGCGTAACTGATATCCACAAGAATCTCGGATTCACTCTCCGTTATACACAAATCCGAGGTATCAATCCCCATCATGAGACTGCCAAACGGCGTATCATAATAGCTTATATTTTTTTCTCCTATTGTAAAAAGCATGCTGGTGGTCACAGGACCTTTTCTGACAATCTCAACCTCGCCCGGTGAAATCTTAATCATGTTGTCGGTCACAACACCGTCGTCAAGGCTCTCCTGATATTTTATATAATGTCTGCCGTTTTTTGAAAAATATCTTCCGGCATGTATCATTTCCACTGAATCATTGTCTGCTCCGGTACTGTGCAGTCCGGTTATATACAGGATTATATTATCTCTCACATCCGTCACCGTATCCTAATACTCATCAATATTAATCTGCTTTGTCGTCTTAATGTCAAACGGCAGTATCATATTGGCTATGTTTTTGAACTTCTCTGCGGCATCGCTGACATAGAAGCGGTACATAACGCTCGGCTCCTCAATATCACGAACATTGGCAAGCTCCCTTGCGGCAAGCAGACGCTTAAGCTCGATAGCCGTCTCGTAAGCCGGATTCACAAGATTGACCTTATCCCCCATGATGCGTCCCACGGAGCTTCTCAGAAGAGGATAATGCGTACAGCCAAGCACCAGCGTATCGATATCTGCCTGCTTTAAATCCTTAAGATATCTTTCAAGAACCTGGTCCGTAACGTCATCGTGAAGCCATCCCTCCTCGACAAGAGGTACAAGGAGCGGGCATGCCTTTCCTATAACCTCAATCTCAGGGTTCTGCTCATGTATCAGCTTCGTGTAAAGACCGCTGTTTATCGTTCCCTCTGTAGCTATAACGCCGATTCTGTTGTTCTTTGTCACCGACACAGCCGTCCTCGCTCCGGGCTTTACAACTCCTATTATCGGGACTTCTATCTCGTCCTTTATCTCCTCAAGCGCATAAGCACTCGCCGTGTTACATGCAACGACAATCGCCTTTACACCTTCGTTTATCAAAAAATTAACAATCTGTCTCGCATAACGTATAATCGTATCCTTCGACTTGGTTCCGTAAGGAAGCCTTGCCGTATCGCCAAAATATACGATGCGCTCATTCGGTATCTGCCTGATAATCTCTCTCGCAACCGTGAGTCCGCCGACACCTGAATCAAATACTCCAATCGGGGCATCCTTTTTCATACGCTCCTCCTAAAACCTCTTAAGTGCAAGCTCAATCAGCTTGTCAATGAGTGCATTGACCTTGAGTCCCTTAGCATCCCATAGCATCGGGTACATACTGATTGATGTAAATCCCGGAAGTGTATTGATTTCGTTAAATACCACTGTTCCGTCAGGCTGTAAAAAGAAATCGACTCTTGCAAGTCCATAACCGTCAACTGCCTTAAATATTTCTACGGCATCATGCCTTATCTCATCTTCCTTTCCCTCAGGAAATGCAGGATGAGTGTCCGTCTTAGAGTCCGCATTTGCGTACTTTGCATCGTAATCATAAAATACGGCCTCACCTGCCGGGAGAACTTCACCTACGCCCGATGCCACAGGATCGGCACCACCTAAAACCGCACATTCAATCTCACGTCCGACAATAGTTTCTTCCACAAGAATCTTTCTGTCATGACACTCCGCAAGCTTAAGTCCCTTGACAAGACCTTCCCTGTTGGAAGCCTTGCTGACACCGCAGGAGGAACCTGCATTTGCAGGCTTTATAAATACGGGATAAGGAAGTACACTCTCAATTCTTGAAACCACACTGTCCATATCGTCAAGCTCCGATTTTCTCACAGCTTCATACTTTGCCTGCTTTACACCGACCGTCGCCGCAATTATTTTTGTGAAAAGCTTATCCATGGAAACTCCTGAAGCCACAACTCCGCATCCTACATACGGAATGCGCGCAAGCTCAAGTACACCCTGAACCGTTCCGTCCTCACCATACAGACCATGAAGCACAGGAAACACAACGTCAACCGGTACAACCTCCGACTTTCCGTCCTTAATTACGATAAAGCCCTTGTGCGTGGTATCGGGAGAAAGTATCATCTCCGTATTTCCGGCTTTCCAGCTTCCGTCCTCAACCGCCTCTGCGCTCTCGGTGAGAAGCCATCTTCCCTCCTTGGTAATTCCCACAAGGAGCTGCTCGTAACGCTCCTTATCCATGTTATGTATTATAGTGAGTGCCGAACGGCATGATACCTCATGCTCTGATGACTGTCCTCCAAAAAGCACTGCAACCTTAAGCTTGCTCATAATAATTCTCCGTTCCGGGATTCGGCACCTCACCGCCTCCCTAATTTAAAAATTTATTCAAAAAAGTAAAAATCTTAAATTCGCATACATATTCCCGTCTGCTGCCATCCTTATTCTCATACAGAAGCTCGAGTTCGTCCTCATCAAGCACAGCCTCAAGCTCACCCTTGGCATCACTGCTCATCACCCCGTAGCCCGCATCGACAAAGCACAGACTCGGATATAGCACACACCACCAGTTCTTACCCTCGGCAGCCCCTATATCGACACGAAATGCCTCATAAATTCCCTGCGGGAATGTCATATCAGCATACACCTTAACCGGGAAATATGAATTCTCAAAATAAGCCTTTACATTATATTCCTTTTTCTGTTCGTTGATAACCCCTTTTGCAGCATTTTCTATATTTTCTATGTTATCTGTCAGGATTTTTCTTGCCTCTTCCTTGTCGCCAACTCCGTTAAGCAGCTCTCCAATGTACTCGACAAGCTCCTGCTTCACCTGCATTTTTAACTGCTGGTCCTCGGGCAAATCACTGTTCGCGCGCACATGGAATCTTATAATCTCCCCGGCAATCTCCTGCTGAAGCTGCTCGGCAGTGCGCCTGTGCTGACCATCGTATGTAAAAAATATAACTGCACATAGTGCCATAATGCACCATGCGGCAATACTCCATCTGTCCATATATGCTCCTTCCCGTAAAAGAATTTTTAGTCAAATTTCTTTACGGAAAGAAGTATTGCCATTATTGACAGGGCTTAAACCATCATGCCTTTTTAACCTTTATCGATTTGAGAATATTCTCCTCCTGATTCTCAACATGAAGCTTGATTGCAGCCTTGGCTGCAGCAACATCATTTTTCACCATGGCATCGATTATCCTGTTGTGCTCATCAACAAGCCTTGCATGTGTGCTCTTATCCTTAATGTATTCAAGTCGATATCGGTACATCTGCTCCCTCAGATTGTTAATCATCTGAATGAGTCTTTTGTTGCCTGTTGCCATATATATTAACTCATGAAAAGCAACATCAGCCTCGGCAATTTTTATAAGGTCGTCACCCTCCGAGTCCTTTGCAAAAAGCTTATTTGCCTCAGTAAGCTGCTTACAATCATCATCATTCATGTTTTTCATGGCAAGCTCAATCGACAATTCCTCAAGGGCTGTTCTCACCTCAAGAACGTCCCTTAAATCCTTCTCGGTAATGTCCGCAACCTCAGCTCCTTTTCTCGGCACCATAACTACAAGACCTTCAAGCTCAAGCTTTCTTATTGCTTCTCTTATAGGAGTGCGGCTTACACCGAGCTTCTGAGCAAGTGCTATCTCCATAAGTCTCTCGCCCGGCTCTAACTCACCCTTTAAAATAGCGTGTCTCAATGTATTAAACACAACGTCACGAAGAGGAAGATACTCACTCATCGTTACCTGAAAATTACTGTCTTCCAACATAATGCTCCTCCATTCTCGCTTCAAAACCTCCGCTGCAGTTTTCTGCAACATAAGCTGTCTTTACCCTGCTGTCCTGCCTGAGAATCTGATTACATCTCTCAGCCTTTTCTTTGTTATCAAAGATACCGAATACTGTCGGTCCGCTTCCGCTCATAAGTGCATTGAGCGCTCCGCACTCTCTCATCTTATCCTTAATTCCCTCAATATCCGGATATTCAACCGCCGTCACCGTCTCAAGGACATTTGACAGCTTGCCGGCTATTCCCCTGACATCTCCGTCATTGATGGCATCCATAATTCCGTCTATATCCGGATGGACAGTCTTCTCATCGAGCACAAGCTTCTCATATACAAGCTTTGTCGACACCGAAAAAGGAGGCTTGGCAACAACAAAATAGCAGTCCGGGCAGTCTTTAAGCCTTGTAAGCTTCTCTCCTATTCCCTCCGCAAGCACCGTTCCTCCCATAAGGCAGTACGGAATATCCGCACCTAAGCTCACACCTCTCTCCATAAGTCCCGCAAGGTCAAGTCCGAGCCTGAACAGCTTATTAATTCCATACAGTACTGCTGCGGCATCCGCACTTCCGCCTGCCATGCCCGCCGCAACGGGAATGAATTTATACAGCTCTATCTCCACACCGTCCTTAACATTAAATTCATCCATCAAAAGTGCCGCCGCCCTGTACGCCAGATTCCCTTTATCGTTTGGAAGATATGACAGATTTGACTTCACGCTTATGCCTGTTTCTTTTCTTCTTTTTATAAAAATTTTGTCAAACAGATTAATGTTCTGCATAACCATACGCACATCATGGTATCCGTCCTCCCTGCGCCTAAGCACATCAAGACCTAAATTGACCTTCGCGTATGCTCTGAGTCTTATTTCGTTCATGTTGACCTCACATAATTCCACAACGCGGGCGACACATAGCCGATTGAATTGAGATGTCGGATTCGACGCCAATACAGGCAGCTTTATTTTTCGTATGTATAATGAAGTTATATTTATATATATCAGCTCCGTTGTACGAAGCAGGTTGTTCTAAGAACAACCAAGCTTCTCCCAAAAGTCGCGCTATATATAAATATAACTCCATTATACTATATGGAATCTTTCAGCCTGTATTGACTCCGAATCAGCTTTATTGCTTCATCAGCCTTTTGCGCCGCTCGCATTGTGTACTGTATTTTGAATTTTGTATACAATCCATAATTTACATTATATACAATCAAATCCTACAAATCAACCCCAACCGATAATTTGTACCACCGTTTAATATAGGTGTCCTTTAACAGCTCCCTGTCTGCTTCCACCAGCTTTACGAACAATCCTGTCATTCCGTCGTACTCATCATAATCGCCTGCATCATACATTTTCCAGTTAAGCTGCTCTAGCGTCCAATTACTCTTAATTGAATTGTGCAGCATGGAGGTTGTCGCCCAATTCTCCGGCGAATCCGCACCGCCTAACACCACGGGATATATGTGGTCGACCGTCGGCACAAGCTCCCAGTAAGCATTGTGACATTCCTCCATTTTCCAGTGCGCATGATACGGGAATGTCTCGGACATATAGTAAGACATAACCTTCAATATTCCCGGATTCACAAGCCGCTGCCCGCTGTACCTGTCAATAAATCCATCACAAATAAATTGAGCCATTTTCTGTTTATCGGTATAATTACGACCTTGCGCAGTCAGCTTATGAAACGGATATTCCGTCTCTATCACTGACCTTGCCCCCGCAATATTATGTTTTAGAAGCTTTTGGGCTGCTTGTTCAATAACATCTATTTTCTCCATAGTTTCTCCATTTACACTATTGCATTAGACATTTGTTGTTCTTAAACTCCGGTATAATTACCTTAAGTCAAATTATATACTCATTTTTTCAAAAATGATACCGATATATAATATAGATAATCGTAAAGCATATTTAATAATTAACAGTTGTGCTGTTTTACTATATTACAAGCCGGGTACTTTACTGCACGTAACGTAGCGAGAGCGTGCCCGGCGGTAATATAATAAAACAACACAACGTCCGGAATTAATAACTAAATTTTACGATTATAATATATTTTCTTGGAAAGGAGTCCATATAATGAGTGTAAACGGAATTACATCAAACAGTTATGACAACCGCACATACGGTACAACATCTAAGACAGACAAGAATACACAGAGCACAACGACCGAATCTAAGAAGAGCACATCCTTCACAAAGGATGCCGCAGTCTACGAGGCTTCAGGCACGACAACTGCCAAGGCTAAGAGCAATGCCGCAATCGTGGCTCAGATGAAGCAGGATCTTGCAGAGCGCACATCCAAGCTTACCTCTATTGTATCCGACATGTTCTTAAAGCAGGGAAAGACATTTGCTTCAAGCTCCGACATGATTAAGGCTCTCGCAAGTGGTGAGCTCAAGGTCGATTCTGCCACGGCAGCTCAGGCTAAGGAAGATATATCCGAGGACGGCTACTGGGGTGTTAAGCAGACATCCGACCGTATCTTTGATTTTGCGAAGGCACTGTCAGGCGGAGACAACGATAAGATGCAGAAGATGCTTGAAGCCTTTAAGAAGGGCTATGAGAAGGCAACAGGTGCTTGGGGCAGGGAGCTTCCTTCAATCTGCAAGGATACTTATGATGCGGTTGAGAAAAAGTTCGATGAGTACTTTAATAAAGACACCTCAGAAGAATAGTACCACCCTCCTGAGTATAAACTGATATTTCAGACACACAAAAACGGCTGCGCATTGTTGCTATGCGTCAGCCGTAAATTCAAATGCCGCCATAGTATGGCCGGCATCATTTTTAAATGCTATCGTGATGACCGTCACATTTCCGTGGCGGTCTTTTTTTATGACCGGATATACCATGCTGTCAGCCTTCACCTGCTCCTTGAACTCAGCTCTGAGCCCGGTACAGCTCTCGTTGTCCGCCCCGCTAAGGCGCATCGCAAGCTCGGTAAGGCGTACATTGTTGGCATGACCGTTGGTGTCAAGCACATAAGTCTCTATCCTGCACGGCTCCATATTTACGACATCGGAAGGTATTCTTATCCTTCTCGGAGCTGCCGCCGTCTGTGAATTTATCCCAAATGGTTCTATCTTTTGACCAAAATCTTCATTCATCCATACTCCGCCGCCCCGTGCCATGTCACCTGCAATGTTTTCCGGAACAACCGGCTCCTGCCTGTCTACATTCATGTACACCCACATCGTATCCCCGAGTGCAAGACAATTCCCGCCGGCATCATACATTGCAATACTCTTATGTGCAAGCGAAGCACGCATATCATATATGCATGTCGCAAGCCTTATACGCTCACCCGCGCGAGGCATTCTGAAGGCATTAATCTGCCATGACAAAAGATACCATGTACACCGTGTTCTCCTCGTATAGTCAAGCCCAAAGCCTCTTTCTAACGCATGGGCATATCCCACATCCTGAAAAAGACGAAGCAGACCATTCATCGACATCACACCGTTGTGCTCCGTCTCACTGAATCTCACACTGCATGACATTTCATACATCAGACATTGCCCCTTTCATTCTCCCAGAACTTCTTAAGCAGAAGCTTGAATCTCCTCTCGTTAAAAGGTGCTTCGCGAAGCTTAAGTATCGTCTCCTCGGAAAGCTCTCCGGTTGCGGCAAGCTCTTTTCCTGCATCAACATATTTTTCAAGATATATTTCCATTCTCTCGTAAAGTTCAGGAACCGAAAGAGTCTTTCCCTGCGGACAAAGGAGTGCATAGTAATTGCCCGGACCGCATATACAGTCATACTCTTTAAGAAGCGGGTCATAGATAAGGTCGGTCTGGGCGTATCCGCATGTTGACACGATTATGAACTTCTTTCCGCTCATATCCCCGCGTATTCCGTGAAAAGGCTGTCCGGCAACCGGTGCCTGTCCCTCATAGGTACACATCATCGAGAGCATTCTGTCCGTGAACACCTTCATAATTCCCGGCATGCCGAAGAAATACAGCGGATAACTTTCAATTATCACATCGGCTGCAAGAATCTTCTCCTTGAGCATCGGAATGTCATCATTCTTTATGACACATTCTCCCTCCGTGCGTCCCCAGCAGCTTAAGCATCCAAGACATGGAGTAATTTTGCAGTCACTTATATTGATTTCCTCGACCTCGCAGTCGCCCGCCGCTCTAAGACCGTCAACGAACTTGTGCGCCACCCTTATAGTGCAGCTCTTCTCCCTGCGTGGGCTGCCGTTCAAAAGAAGTACTTTCATAATTCAATCCCTTCGCATTTCCCGATCCTGCGGTATCTTCCGTATCTCTCAAGCACAAGCTGCCGCTCAGGCACATTCATGAGCTCGGATAACTTCTCGCTTAAAGCCACCTTAAGCTCATCCATGAACGGCTCAAGTGCACACTCCGGCTCACCGAAATTCTCAGGCTCGGGTATTACCTTCTCGATAATCTCAAGCTTTAACAGGTCATCGGCAAACATCTTTAAGTGGTCGGCTGCCTCTGCCACTCTTGATGAGTCCTTAAAGAGAATGCTTGCACATGCCTCAGGCGATACAACGCTGTAGTATGCGTTCTCGAGCATCCATACCTCATCAGCGACCGCAAGTGCAAGTGCACCTCCGCTTCCGCCTTCACCTGCCATGATTGATATAACAGGTGTCTTTAACGTCATAATCTCGTAAAGATTGTCGGCAATCGCCTGACCTGCTCCTCTTCTCTCAGCTCCCGAACCGCAGCTTGCACCCTGAGTATCGACAAAGCATATTACCGGACGGTGGAACTTCTCCGCCTCCTTCATAAGTCTCTGAGCCTTTCTGTAGCCCTCCGGGAGCACACAGCCGAAGTTTCTGTACACTCTCTCGTCAAGGCTGTGTCCTTTCTCTATTCCGATAACGGTAACAGGCATCTCATCAAGCCATGCGACACCGCCTACAACCGCATGGTCATCACCGAAGGTTCTGTCGCCGTGAAGTTCCATGAAGCCTGTAAAAATTGAATTGATATAATCTTTCGCTGTCGGCCGGCCTGCCTTTCTGGCACACCGGATTTTTTCGTATGCGTCCATCTAAATATATCCTCTTTTCTGCGCCGGTCTGTGCGCGTTTCTGCCTTAATTGTGTATCATATCCATAAGCTTCTGAACCGCACTTCCGGTCTTACCCTGCTTGTGAACCAGCTCACGAAGCTTAAGGTGCTGCTCATGTGACTTTGCATGAAGCATATCATCACCTGCTGCCGACTTATGAATTCTGAGCATTGACGCAATGTAATGTCTCTGGTCATTACGTCTTACTATGTCATCAAGAAAACCGTTTTCAAGCTGGAACTCCGCACTCTGGAAGCCTTCAGGAAGCTTCTCGCCCGTAACCTGCTCGATAACACGCTTGCCTGCAAATCCGACAAGCGCACCCGGCTCACCGATAATGACATCCCCGAGCATCGCAAAGCTTGCGGTCACACCTCCCGTGGTAGGGTCAGTCGCACATACCATGTAAAAAAGTCCCTCATCACTGTGAAGCTTAACTGCTCCCGACACCTTGGCCATCTGCATAAGTGAGAGCATCCCCTCCTGCATTCTGGCACCTCCGGATGCCGCATATCCTATAACAGGAAGTCTGTGCTCTATGGCATATTCAAAAAGGGCTGCAATTTTTTCACCGACAACCGTACCCATAGAACCCATCATAAACTTCGGCTCCATGACATATATACAGCACTCGCTTCCCTCTATCGTGGCAGTACCGCAGATAACACCTTCATTTTCATGGCTTGTCGTTCTCGCCTTGCTGCTCTTCTCCTCATAATCGGGAAAGCCTATAGGATTTCCCGTGGTTGCCTCATTCCAAAGCTCATTAAAGCTTCCGTCATCTGCAAGAAGCTCTATTCTGGCTCTTGCCGGAATCTTATTATATTTACCACACTTCGGGCATACGAAGTAATTCTTGGCGAGAACGCCCTGAACAACCGTTTCCTTACATTTCTCGCACGGCACTTCCTTAACCGATGCAAGATATTCCTCTATAACCAAGTTCGTATCTCCTTTCATATTTTTACTTATTTAGGCATTTATAGAACTCAATTTTGACGATAAACAGTTGTGCAAATTTAACAAATTCGCAAGCAGGTACTATGAAGCCGCCGATACTTAGGCAGTGTATTCTACTGCGTTATGTACCGTTGCGTGATTCATGTAGCGAAAGCGTGCCTGCGGTGAATTGTTAAATTTGTACAACGTCCGCTTTCAAATATATAGTTTCGCAATTGCCTGGTTACTTATTTTCCGGAAATAAGCACATGTGACACCTCTATGTAAGGAACAACCATTGTTCCGTCACAGAGCACCTCCTTGGAAAGTACCGTCACATTCTGCATCATATCCGCAAGGTTGAAGTTAATCATTGTCTCGGTAACCGCACCCTTTATCTGACCATCCTCCACATAGAAGCTGTTCTTTGCAACTCCGGAGAGCTCACCGTTACCCGACGGCATACCGCAGGAAACAGCCCCGACGATAAGCCCTCTCTTAATACCCTTTATCATATCTGCGAGAGCCACGTCACCGCCCTCTATAACAAGGTCGAAGCCCGAGTTCTTCGCGCGCTCAACCTTGCACTTGTTGGCTGCATAGAGCGATGTCATGTAGCTCTTTAAAACACCGTTCTCGATAATCGTGTAATCCTCCGAACGGAAACCGTCGTCTGTATGCACCTCATGATTTACGATTCTCTCATCCCAAGGCTTCATTGCAACCGTGAGCTTGTCGGCTGCGACCTTCTGACCGATTTTGCCGAGCCACAAGCCCGTATTTTCAAGGACTGCCGACTCTCCGACAAAATTAGAGAGTGCATAGTAGGTCATAATCATCGCGCAGCTCGGTGTGAAGATTACATCGCCCTCGAACTTTCCGTCAACGGATATAGGATTAAGTGAATCCTCCGCATCCTTTAAGTCCTTCTCAATGCTGCCAAGCTCGATAAACGGCTTGTCAAGGCTCGATACTGCGACGAACGTACCCGCAATACCCGTTGAATTTTCACCGTCATTTCCGGCAAACTCAACCGATACCTCATATCGTCCGGAAACCTTCTCGTCCCGGCTTCCGTTGGTGTTGCGGTAGATTGAATGAGTGCTCACATGCTTTAAGATAATCTGCATTACAAGCACCTTAGGATGTCTGTTCTTAATGTCCTCCGAAAGCTCCTTTGCGCGCTGCATAAGCTTGTCAATGTCAGGCTCAACCGCACCGATTGTGAACTTTGCCTCATCCATGCCCGGAGCAATGTCAAAGTTCTCATCCGCCGTACCCGCCTCGGCTGACACGAGCACGTTGTCAACTGCATCTGAAAGTGCCTTATCGTCGAACTTGTTGAGGCTTGTCGTTCCAACCTTGCCGTCCTTTATAACCTTTATCTCCACATCATTGTCAAAAAGAGTTCTAAAGAGAGTGAACTCGCCGTTCTCCATCGTAATCTCTCTCGTCTGTGTGAGCGCAACGGAATACTGCGCCTTTATATCCCCTTTTTCTGCTATGAGACTCTTTAACTTATCCGAAACCTCGATTATATTTGCCATAATTATCTACCCCCTATTGTAATCTGACACTTGATTGCCGGTCCGCCCATTGAGACAGCCATCGGCTGCTTCTTGCCGCAGGTACCGTTGGCTTCCCACTTAACCTTATCCGAAACCATATCAACCGTCTTCAACATATCAAAGGCAACTCCCGACACCGTTGTATCGAGTATGGCTCTTCCGAGCTTTCCGTTCTTAATCTCATATCCCATCGTGATTCCGAACATGAACTCGCCCGTCAGGTCCGCCTGTCCGTTGCCCGTTGAGAGGAGGTAATATCCGTCGTCGACGGATGCAATCATATCCTCGAGTGTGTCCTTTCCCGGAAGGACAACCGTGTTTCTCATTCGGATAAGAGGTTCGTCCGAGAAATCCCAGCCTCTTGCATTTCCGCAAGGTGCAACACCGAAGCGGTCAGCCGTCTCACGGTTGTGCATATAGCCCTTGAGGATTCCGTTCTCAACCAAAACCGCATCCTGTGCAATAATTCCCTCATCGTCAAGATATACCGGAAGCGGTGCCTGCTGTCCAAGTGCAGTGTGCGCATAGTCAACGATGCTCACAAGCCCTGACGCCACCTGTTTTCCGAGGTTAGGTCCCGCAACAGAGCCGCCGATTACAAGGTCAGCTTCAACAGTGTGACCCACAGCCTCATGTGCAATCATTCCCGCAACATCCGAATCGAGAATTACGGTCTTAACTCCGGCCTCGGCGTACACTCCCTCCGCCTTGTCGCAGAGACGCTTGTATACATTGTCAATCTTAGTGTAAACCTCAGACAAATCCTTGAAGTTATCGTCGGCATGTCCGAAGCCTCCGACCAAATCCATAAGCTCAAGAGGCTGTCCGTCCTTCGACTCCATATTGAGCACAAAATACAGGGCGCATCTAGGGTAAGCCACATGGCCGTCCGCAGCATCGGAGGTACAGATAACCTTCTCCATCGTGTCCTCCCTGTAGACAACGGTTCTGCTTGTGAGCTTCGGATACTTGTTAACTATGTAATCGTCCACCTGCTTGCAGAGGTCTACAAGCTTCTTCTGCTCAAAATCAATGATGAATCTCTTCGACTCCACATAGGCGTCCGCACTTGCGTAAGGCGAAAGTGCCGCCTTCTTATTCTCCGTATACTTATAAAGATAATGTGCGTTCTCAGTCGCTGCCTTTAAAACCATCTCTGCCGCCTCAGGTGTATACTCAGCCATCGACGCAAAGCCGCTCACTCCATTTTTGTAGACCTTTGCACACACGCCGCTGCTCTCCGAGCGCTCATTCACAACAAGATTTCCCTGCTTAATCACAATTCTTCTTACTCTGTTTTCCTGCCCGCGCAGCACGCTCTGCATACCTGTCTCAAACAAACTCTTTTTTCCTTTTAAGATGTCCTCTAACATGTACTGCCTCCTTATATTGTCGGACGCGTAACGTGTCCGAATTTATACTCTGAATTTTACATTGTAATTCTTGAAAAAGTAAAGCAAACATACGTTGCAATTGCGCAACTCATGCCGTGTTTACGGGATTTTCTTCCCAAATACGACATTTCCTTGATTACATCACATTTTTAACCGTCTCTGTGAGTGTAGCCATATCACACACGTTGAACACCCTGACATCGGTTAAGGTTCTCTTTACAAGACCTGAGAGAGTTGTTCCCGCGCCGACCTCAATAAATGTGTCAACGCCGTTGGCTGCCATGTCGCGAATGAGCTTCTCCCAACGCACGCTGTTGGATGCCTGCTTAGAAACCGTATCAATAATCTCAGCCTTCCCTGAAGGATATGCCTCACCTGTAAGATTAGAGTACAGTGTTAATTCAGGTGCCGACACATTCATATCGTTAAGCTTCTCTGCCAGTGCCTGTGTTGCCTCAGCCATAAATGGTGTATGGAATGCACCGCTCACTGCAAGCTTAACCGCTCTTCCGCCTGCTGCCTTTATGGCATCGACAAACGCATCAAGCTCCTCAACCGCTCCTGCGCATGAGAGCTGTCCCGGACAGTTGTAATTAACCGGATACACGTTCTTAAAGCCTGCACAGACTTCCTCAACCTTTGCATTATCAAGCTTGAGTGCGGCAACCATGGAACCCGGATGCTTTGCAGCGCACTCTGACATCTTCTGACCTCTGAGTGTCACGAGCCTGAATGCATCCTCATCAGAAAGCACACCTGAAAATGCAAGTGCCGGAATCTCTCCAAGTGAAAAGCCCGCTGCCACATCCGCCTTAACGCCTGCTGCCTCTAAAGCCCTTGCACATGCGAGGTCTGTGAGAAAAAGACATGGCTGTGTGTTCTCCGTCTGCGTGAGAGCCTCACCCGGTCCCTCAAAGCACATTGCCTCACTGCCCTGTCTTAAAGCCTCTCCCATATCAAATACTGCCCTTGCGGCAGCGTTATTGTCGTATAAATCCTTGCCCATGCCGACCGCCTGAGCACCCTGACCTGCGAACAAAAATGCGATTTTACCCATGTTAATCCTCCTATTCTAAACCTTTAAACTTTGAGTGTATATCATGTTATATCCATGCACATCGACTCCATTGTCCGAAGCAAGATGTTCTAAGGACTCTGCTTAAATCATAGACAACTCCCGCCACCGTTGCAAAATCAGCCATCCATGGCTGTTTACAGCCCAGCCAAAGCCGACACGGATGTCGGCTTAGATGCCACCGCTCATGGATGAGCGATTGGCATCGATGGCGGTGCCATAAATTATCTTCCCTGAGTTCTTAGAATATCTTGCTTCGTACAACGAAGCCGCTGCGTGCAAATATAACAACATTATGCACTTACAGCTCCATTCCTGCACATATTTTTATACCTAATTGATTCTTAGTTGTACACGCTCTCCTTCGGCACCGCGGTGAACACCATGGATCCCTTCGCGCGGACCTCGCCATCCACTAATACCTTAGCATCAAAATATGTAAGGGTTCCGCCGCTCTTTGTCTTGTTGACCGTTATGTCGAGCACATCGCCCGGAATAACAGGCTTAACAAATTTAAAGCTATCTACCTTTAAAAGAACGTAGAGCATGTCATTATCCACGCCGTCATCCTCGATGACAAGCGAACAGAGCTGTGCACAGCTCTCTATGATAAGAACACCCGGCATAATCGGTGCATCAGGAAAATGCCCCATAAAGTATGGCTCGTTTATGCATACGTTCTTGGTTCCTCTTGCCGACTCACCCGGAGTCAGCTCAAGAACCTTCTCTATCATCTGAAACGGTGGTCTCTGGCGGAGACGCTTATTGACTTCCATAATGTTCATCATAAGCTTAATCCTCCGTCAAGCACAATCGCCTGTCCCGTAATATAGCTTGCGTCATCGCTGCATAAGAATGACACAAGACCTGCAACCTCATCGACATCGGCAAAGCGTCCGAGAGGAACTTCCTTTAAGTATTCCTTCTTCTTGTCCTCCGGAAGCTGCTCAACCATCTCCGTCTGAACGAAGCCCGGACATACGGCATTTACACGAATCTTCTTTCTTGCAAGCTCTTTTGCCATCGTCTGTGTCATCGAGTTGACTGCTCCCTTGGTTGCACTGTATACTGACTGTCCCGCAAGTGCCATCTTGGAGCTGACGGATGACATATTGACGATAACTCCCGATTTCTGACTGAACATCTTGAGTGCCGCCTGCTGTGCGCAGTAAAAATATCCCTTTATGTTGAGGTCAAGACACTTATCAAGATTCTCCTGTGTGAGCATCAAAAGATACTCATCGCGGACAATACCCGCATTGTTCACAAGTACATCGACGCGTCCGTAGGTATCCGATACGAACTTGAACATTTCCTTAACCTGATCAAGGTCTGACACGTCAGCCTTGTATGCAACCGCGTCACCGCCGGCTGCCTTAATCTCCTCGACAGCCTTCGCTGCCTCTGCATCCGAATGGCTGTAATTTACAACCACCGTCATGCCGTCCTTTGCAAGGCGGAGTGCACATGCACGTCCGATTCCCTTAGAAGCTCCCGTTACGACTGCAATCTTACCCATCATTGCACCTCTTTTCGTAATTTATCTCTTTATAATCACTGCACAGTATGAACCGCCGACACCGTATGATGTGACAAGTACATTCTTAAGTGCCTTGGTATCAACTGTTGTCTGAACCATCTTATCTGCCTGAAGCTTATATGCTCTTCCTGCCAACTCATACTTATCAGAAAGCATAAGTGCTGCATGTGCTGCTGAGAGAGAAGCAGATGCCGCACGGCCTTCACCTGTTGTATCCTTAACCGTAAATACAGGGAGGCTTGCAAGCTTCCCACCAAAGAGCTTCCTGTATGCGTCAAGCTCAAGGCTGTCCGTATCCGCATCGCCGTTACCAAAGCCGACAATGGCATCTATCTCATCAAGCTTCATGCCTGCATCCTCAGCCGCAAGTCTCACTGCATCGACAAGTGCCTCCTCTGAGCCGTCAAGCCTACCGAACGCAACTGCCTTGTGAGCCATTCCGTAACCTGCAACCTCTGCATATACCTTGACATTTCTTTCTTTTGCACTGCTCTCCGTCTCAAGTACAAGTGTTGTGCTTCCGTCTCCGAGGACATATCCCGTCATGCCTGAATACGCTCCGTCAACCTCTGCCGCAACCTTGCCGAGCTTGCCGTAGAGCTCTGTCATCGTATCACAGTTCTCATCCGTTCCTGTGGCAAGCATTATCTTGTTCTTGCCCTGTCTTAATACTTCAACTCCGTATGCGATGCTTGAAAGACCTGACTGTGCGCCGTTGGTTACAGTGACATTGTAGCCCTTAATACCTGAACAGATTGAAAGATAACCGCCTGCTGCATTATATACCGTGTTAGGGAACTTGAATGCGCTTCCTGCAATGTTGCCGCCCTCAATCAAATCCTTCTGGAAATGACAGATTGTCGCAAGAGGACCGGCTGCCGTACCTACGGCAATACCTATATCCGGTGCATTGTCATCATTTATTGTGAGCGCTGCATCCTGAATGGCATTCATTCCCGATACAGCCTGTAACTGGCTGAATTTATCAAGCTTTCTGTAGAAAGCCATCTTAAGACCGCATGCCGCATAATCAGTGCTGCCCACAGCGGAAGCTACGGATGTGCTCTCAGGTCTTACGCCTGCATTGAACTTCTCGACATAATTCTCAACGCCGTTACCACATGGTGCAACCACACCAAGTCCTGTTATGTATACCTTCTCTTTCTTTGGCAGCTCTACGTTTCCTGCATTTTTGCTGAAAATAATGCTTGCGTTGTTGCCGCCGAAGGCGAAAGAGTTGCTCATTACCGTCTCAAGCTCCTTTGCCTTTGCCTCGTTAGGCCTGAAGTCAATCTTTCCTGCCTTCTCCTTGAGGTTCTCGATGTCCTCATCGGAATATCCGACCGTAGGCGGAACCATGTTCTCCGTGAGTGCCTTTATTGAAAATACAGCCTCTATGGAGCCTGCCGCACCGAGGCAGTGACCTACCATAGCCTTAGTTGAGCTTACGCTGAGATTGTCATTCTTATCGTCAAAAATTGTGTGAAGCGAAAGGAACTCAGCCATATCATTCTTGGCTGTTCCTGTTCCGTGCGCATTGATGTAGCCGATTTCGCTCTCATCAACACCCGATGCCTTCATTCCCCAGCGGATGGCGTTCATCTGTCCCTCTCCGTCCTCTCTTGGAGCGGTGATATGGTGTGCATCTGAGCTTACGCCCGAGCCGAGAACTTCACAGTATATCTTTGCGCCTCTTGCTGCAGCGTGCTCATAGGACTCTACAATGAGAACTCCTGAGCCCTCACCGAGAGTGATTCCGTCACAATGATTGAATGGTGAACAGCCGTTGGCTGCAAGAGCGTGAAGTGATAAGAAGCCTGCATAAGGCACGGAAGCGAAAGCATCTGCACCACCTGCTATAGCCACATCACACTTGCCTGCTCTGATTAAATCACAAGCATAAGCGATGCTTATTGTACCTGCTGCACATGCATTTGCAATATTCGTGACAATTCCGTCAGCTCCATATACATAGGCAACTTCATTTGCGATTGCGGAAATCGGCATCTTAGTTACATCCTCTGCCTTCTCACCGTTTCTGTAGTATGCCTCAACGCTGTTAACGCCACCGACACAACTTCCCATGATTACGCTCACGCGGCTGCTCTCTTTATCCGTGATTGTATATGCTGCGTCCGTGAGGGCTTCCTTTGCCGCCTTCACGCACAGCTTAGAGACTCTGTCCATCTCATCTGCATGAGGGCACTCGTCCAATGTATTGTCATGAACCTCTGCTGCAAGTGTTGCATAGCAGCCTTCGGTGTCAACTGTCTGCGTATTTTTAATTCCGGATACTCCCTTAATGGCATTATTCCATGTCTCTTCCACGCTGTTTCCTATGGCACATACCATTCCAAGACCTGTGATTACACAACGATTTTTATTCTCTGTCATATTTACCTCCATAATCAAAAACTGTCTATCAGGCGGCGTATACCGCGCCGTCCGACAGACATTCATGTTTCTTACTTATGCTCTGCTACATACTTTGCAAGGCTTGCTACGTTGTAGAATGGCTCCTTGCCAACGCCTGTCATTGATACGCCGAACTCCTTGTCGATTGCTGCAATCATCTCAAGTGAATCGATGGAATCAAGACCAATTCCATCTCCGAAGAGAGGTACATCATCTGTTAAAACCTCTGCCTCAATACCAAGGCTGTCAATAAGAAGCTCCTTAATCTTTTCTCTAATCTGCTGCTCGTTCATAGTGTTTCTTCCTTTCTCCATCAATAAAATTATTCTGCCGGTGCTTCGTCCGGTCTGTTGTTTTCATGAAGCATATTTTCAAGCTGTCTCTGACAGCTTGCTGCACCTTCGCGAAGTATCGCGGAAGGTCTTCCTTTTGCGTGTACATCAAAAGTATTTACTGAACCCACTGCAACCTTCTGTCGATGGAACTTGCGGTAACCACCGGAAATTGCAAGCGGAATTACAGGCGCATCCGTGAGTCGTGCAAGCATCAGAAAGCCCGGCTGGAACTCTGAGAGCTTACCGTCCTTAGAGAGCTTGCCCTCCGGGAAGATAAGAACCGACTCGCCTCTTTTAATTGCCTCCACCGCTCTGTCCATCCAGGAATTGTCCATCTCCTTGAGATTGATAGGAATGTATCTTAAATGTGTAAAGAACACGTGAAGGAGCTTTTTATCATACCACTTCGTCGTCACAAGCACATTAATCCTGCTCCTCCAGAACACCTGCGGAATAAATGAGCCGTCGTTGTGGCTTGTGTGGTTAGCTATGAGAATGCACGGTTTCTTTAAAAGCTTTCTGACCGATTTATCCTCGTATGTAATCTTCGGCAGGTAGAGCACATGCGTTATTCCCGTCCATATAAAAAATGCCGCATGAATAAATGCTCCAAGGCACCTGTCGCCAAGTTTTGCGAAAAAATTTTTCATGATTCAATAAAATCCCGTAATCTGTCCATATTTTTCTCCATAAGCTCATAGCCATGCTTATAGAAATCATTAATTTTCTCGACATCATTTTCAAAGTGACCGATGCTTCCAATCTCAGGGCGAATTATAAGCGCTTTTCCGTCCTGCTCTAACTCCTCTAAGCGGCGCATCTGCTTATCATAGTTGTAGCGGCGCTCCACCATGGCCTCTGCCACCTTCGGATAGGTTGAATGATAGCACACATTTAAAAGCAGCTTCATCTTAGAATAATCCGTAGGAGCCTCACCTGCCTTGCGCGTCTGAATAACCACGACCTTGTCGCAGCCCTTCTCGATAGCTCTGGCATACGGAATTGAATCCACAATGCTTCCATCAAGATATGCCTTATCACCAATCTTAACCGGTGCACACATAAGAGGTACCGAACACGATGCCTTGCAAATCTGCAGAATACTCTCGGAAGTCCCATCTGACGAAAGATATTCAGCCTTACCCGTCTCGCAGTTGACTACGACGAACTCACTCTCAACATCCGACGCAAAAAATCGATTAAAATCAAGCGGTTCCTTGTCATAGGCAAGCATCTGGTCAAGGTCAAGAACCTTACCGTTGTTTCTTAGTGTTCCGAGCCCGTAATATGCGTCCGCATTCTCATGTGTTATAACCTTCCTTGTTCTGCCCTCCTGACCTGCAATGAAATTCACTGCATTGCCCGAACCGGCAGACACACCGATAACATAAGGAAATGAAATATGATGTTCCAATAATGAGTCAAGGACACCGGCAGTGAATATTCCTCTGAATGAGCCGCCCTCTAATACAAGTCCTACCTTGCTCACGCCTTCACCTCCATAGCCTGATTAATAATTTCGTACTTTAACGGACATTTGTTGCTTTTTTCCCAAAATACAGATATAATTATACCCAAAGCAGATTATACGGTCAATGGACACTTTTTTACTCATGTGTTACCTAATTATTAAAAGTATCAGAAAGGATTAACATGAACAATCAGGACATGCGTGTTGTCAAGTCAAAAAAGGCTATCCGAGATGCGTTATTCAACATTCTGGCATACAAGCCCATCAACAAGATAACAGTCAAGGAAATATCCGATGCAGCCGGAATCAACCGCAAGACATTTTATGCCCACTATAACACCATAGAGGACATAATAACCGAGATGGAAAATGAGCTTGTCATGAATATAGACGCTTACCTCAAAAATTGTATCATATCCGAGTACGGAATTAATCCTTACTATTTTATACAGTTCATCAACGCAATCTACTCAAGCAATCCTCAGTTCTGTGAGAGCATCGTGTCGGTACATAACTATCATTTTCTCGCTGAAAAGATTAAGAAGGTATTTAAACGCCAGCTGATAGAAAGTCTCCATCCGTCTGAGGAGAACCGCTATATCACGGAATTTAAGGTAGAGTTCTATCTGAGCGGTGCCAGCTCCGTCTACATCGACTGGATAAAGCAGGGAAAGCCATGTCCTTTCGCGGAGCTATCCGTCATAATCGGCAACCTTATCCTGGAGCCTCTATTTCCATAGTAAGCATTAATAAGAACTAAGTTTCCTAATTACGATTCAGGTGTCAAAACATGCTGATTTATTTTAAAAGTGTATATCATGTTATATTTATACATATCAGCTCCGTTGTACGAAGCAAGTTGTTCTAAGGACTCTGAGAAATGTTTATTATTTATACGCCAACGAAGCAAAGCATACTTCCATGTATGCATTGCTTCTAAAGCGGCATCCATGCCGCTTTTGGCTATGGAGAGAACAGAGTCCTAAGAACATCTAAGCTTCTCACAAAAGTCGTGATATGTATAAATATAACATGCTATACACAATTAAGTTTATAGAGCATGTTTTGACACCTGAATCCTGATTACACAAAGAAGTCGGGACGACAAAAGCCGTCCCGACAAGCGTAACATTCACATTTTACATTACCGTTCTTGTTATCAGAAGCTTCATGCCGGGTTTAAGACTCTCGGATGCAAGCTTGTTAGTCTCCATTATCCTCTCTATTGTCGTGTAATATCTCTTCGCAATATCCCACAGTGTGTCACCTGATTTTACAATGTATCCGCATATTCCCGGAAGCCGCTTTATAGCGCCATAGTCAAGCTTCTCCTCGTTCACTCCCGTGATAACCTGAGTACTCTCAGGGGTAAGTACAAGGACATCTATCCCGGCATTCAGCTTGATTTCAAGCTCATCCCCGCCAAGCATTGCCACTCCGAGCTGTTCAACATCCGTTCTCACCGTATAGAATGCATCCTCCGTGATTCCCGGCGCATCAATCTTCTGCGAGAAAGGCAGCTCCTTGGTTATAGAGCCGATTCTGTCCGCATCGCTGTCCGATATGTACAGTACGTTTACCTTTGCAGCACCTTCAACCATAAGCCCGTCACCAACAACAGAGATATCATCCGTGCTCAGTGCCGCCGTGCTGCTTATAATCTGAAGAATCTTATTTCTGCCGTCATTTATCCGCATCTTTTCACCAATGCGGCATCTCTGATGATTGCGTATAAGAAGCTCATCATACTGTGCCGTGTCAACGTCCGGCTCAAGCTTTTTCTTTGTCGAATATACGTCGGTTATCAATTCGAGATTCTGTTCATCATACAGCTTTATATCAAGGTCAAGCACAAGCTCCGTCTCAATTATCCTCGGTTCCCCGTCATAGTCAGGCTTTACAGAAATAATCTTCTGTGACGGAACGACCGACACATCCGCAAGCATTCTCTCATCCGCGCCCGGCAGCGGAAGCTTTCCGGTAAAAGGAAGTGTCTCCTCCACATACTGAATGTTCTCATCGTCATCCTCCGGAAAATACATTGCAAACAGATGAATCTCGCCTCTTACAATCAGCTCATCCGCCGCCGGCTTTGTCTCAATGTTTCTCAGCTCCGGCGATGACCAGATTACATTTCCTACATTCGGTTTGTTCGCCGAGAGCTCATACTGTTCCCTTATTCTCAGTATATCCCTCTTATTTTCGGTCATTGCAAGAAGTCCTATGCTTCTTTTCAGAATACACGCATCGGAATCCTCAATTCCAACCGCCGCCGGTGACACATATGTATTCTCACCATATACCTCAAGCGCAATTATTGCCGACACACTTATCTTTCTTTCATTGATAATATTGATGCTCAAATCGTCAAGAGACGCACTGCACTTTATCGTATCGCCTGCTGTAAGCCCCGGCACGCTCACGGTCTCCCCAAAATCAATGCTGCCATCCATGGAATCAAGCGGCATACCCGCTCCGTCCGTTCGATAAAGCATGGAGAATTTGAGCTTTCCATTGACGGATGCCCTGCCATCCCCCGCCTTCAGTCCTTCAATGACAATCTCACCGCAATCGGTTATCTTTTTTAATATATCCGGCTTACTGTCCGGCACTATAAAATCATCATCTAATGTAACCTGAGCCTCCGCCTTCCCGCAGATATGGTTCATGCTTATATTTTTCCGAACTATCTCCACAAAAAATCCCCCATATCATATATTTATATGTATATAATATGAGGGACTTGATTCCTTTATGCTATTTTTATCTGAACACCACGCTCTGTCCGGCATCCTCAAGCTTAACGACCACATACGGATATGTGGCAAGCTTATTGACCGCCTCGCCCTGTTTCGGTCCGATAAGCTCCGAGTCAAAATATACCGCATTGTCAGCCATCGACACTTCCTTCACTGCTATCGAATAACCGCCGCTGTTCTGCATTCCATAACCTCTCGCTATGTACAGCCAGCCGTCAGCCGAGTATGTAATTCTGAAATCTTCGCTCTTTTTCGATTCAATCTCAGCCGTAAGCTCCTTTGGTATGTCATCAAAGCTCACCACGGTAAAGTCGACAGGCACAAGCTCTGCCTCCTTCCCAGCCTTACCACAGCCCGACATAAACACCATTCCGATGGCGGTCATCATAATCATAAGTGCCGATAATATTCTTTTTTTCATGTTACCATCCTGCCACAATTGCTCTTTCAAGTCATTGTATGCCGATGCCGTATAAAAATATTCCGTTCACAGCTTAATTGGAGGTCTTATTTGTAAAATCATACCTCACATCGTCAGCACCTTCAACGAGGTTGACAGTATAGCTCTTGACGGTGGTTCCGCTGACCACGATAAATGTATGCTGTCCCGTAACCATCGCAAAGTCAAGCGGTGCGACTCCAAGATATGAATCGTCAAAATATATTATGGCACCGGTAGGGCCGTCGATATACACGCGGTTCTTAGTACTCACTATGGTTGTGTTCTCCTCCGTCCGGGCACCTGATGTCTCAGTTGACGCAGCCGTTGATGCAGTTGTCGTCTTCTGCGTGGTGCTTTTACTCTCCTCTATCTTTTTGAGGTTAATGTTAACCTTCTGATAATCAGCTTTAATCTCGATATTCTGCTCATAGTTTTCATAACCGTCGGCACTTGCGCGCACAGTATAGGTTCCGACAGGAATCGTGAGCATACCCTCAGAGTAATCCGTCTCCTTGCCGTTTAAATACAGATTCGCCCCCTCGACATTGATGTCAAAAAGGACATTGCCATTCTCAACCGTATCAGCCACGAACTCCGAAAAATCAACCGTAGTGACCTGATTTTGAATAACCGTGACGGTCTTGGCTCCATAATATTCACCCTTAGACACCGACACCTTATATTCTCCCTCGGTCATGGTAATCATCATATTTTTCTCTATCGTCTTAATATTTTCGCTTCCTATGTTGACATATCCGCCCACGAACAAATCCACTCCCGTAAGGCTTATGTAACCATGACCTCTCGTGACAACGATTGATACTACCTTTCCATCCTTCTCATAGAGATTCAGAACATCTTTTGCAGAGAGCTGTTCAGGTGTAATCAGTTCATTTCCCGACACAACCACGACATTCCGCGAATACTCATAATTCTTGTTATATATCGTGATTCTTCTGTATGATGTATTGACCGCCGCATCCGATACGGCAAGATGTCTTACCACACCGTCGGATATGTGTATCTCCTTCACTGTACTGCCTGCGGCATCAAATGTAATATCAATCACATTTCCCGCATTGAGCTGTGACATGGTCATCGCATTGCCGTATTCGCTGTAGATGAGGGCCGGCTCCTGAACATAGAATGTATAATCAATCTCATCCTCGTAGGTTCTCACGGACAATCTCTTCGTGTCAGAACTCACATAGGTTATCACAGCAAGCTCTGTCCTCAAATCAACCGCTGTTGTCGGTGCATTTATGATAGCTGCCGTGGAGCCGCTTGGACTCTGTGTATTTTTTGTGCCCGCACCATTACCCGCCTTAGACGATGATTCCGATGCAAACAGGACTGCACACAGTACAATTCCCGCAACAATAAGTGTTCCTAAAAAAAAGTTTTGAAGCTTATTATTCATCCAAAGTTCCTTTCCATATAACAATCAGCCGTAGAGTGTCCTCACGAACTCCCTTCTCATCCTGTTCTGATTCACTGCCAGTTTCAGCTTTTCCATATTCTTATTAGGTATCCATGCCTTATTGGCATTGAAATAATAGTTGAGTATCTTCCAGAATTTCTCGGGGTATGAGAACATTGCGCCAAGAATCTTCACATCCTGTGCCGACAGCGTGTTGACGCAGTCGTACTCGCGCAGCATAAGATACCCCATCTTTATGTCCCAGTCATACTTTTCCATGAGCTTGCGCATGAAATTGTACAAATCCACAACATACAGATCCTTCCTCATCTGCGAAAAGCCTGCAATGAGATATTCCCCGCCATCAGTATATATATTATGATAATTAAAATCTCCGTGGCACAGCCTGTTATTCTGCACAGTCTCACTAAGCCTCTGCTCATAATCGGAGGCTTTAAGTCTGTCAAGCGCTTCAAGCCCCTCCGCGAAAAACCCGGGACATTCCCTGACGGCAAGCAGCTCAAAGTCAGTCTTTGTCTTTCTTCCGACAAGATAATTTTTTATCATTTTAAGTTCTTTATTATGCTTATCATACTCTTTTACAAGGCTTCTTGCAATCTGAAATTCTTCTCCGTTCAGCCCGATTTCCTGCAGCTTAAGCTTATCGAACGCTTTGTGCAGTGCTGCAAGTGCTCTCATAGCCGTGCAGACATCCTCCAATTTTTTCTCATCACACTCATCCATATCGCTGAAGCTGCACACCGTATATAATGCTGAGTCCTCGCTCTCATAAAAATATGAGCCCTCACTGTCCTTCACATAACACGACACGCTTATTCCCTCCGCGGCAAGTGCGCTCCTGACCGCCGCTCTCGCCTCAAAGCGCTCCCTGCTTCCGCTATACTCTCCCACGAGCACAATTCCGGAGCGGGTATTGTACATAAGCCGCCCCCGCATCCGTCCCATGTAGTTTCCCTTCATGTCGAAATGCTGCAAAGCGTTCTCGGCAATCTCATACACCGTATATCGTTTTATCGGTCTTCCATTCACCTCGTTTGCCACAAAAAAATCCCCCTCACATCATCTTAGCCCAAGGGCTATCTAATAATATGAGGAGGTTATACCTTTTATGAATATGGACGGGCAATCTTTTAAGCTGTCTGTTCATCGTCTGCCGAGTTCTTTTGCACGCCCAAGGAGATAATTCCTGTCATTGAGCGAAGGATTGTCAAGCACCTCCGTAAGCAGACTGTTGAGAAGCTCTCCAAGCTGTTTCCCTGCTTCGAATCCGGCATCCACAAGGTCTTTTCCCGTAACATCAAGCTCTTTAAGACTTGTGCAGTCACCCCGCTCTAAGACATGCGCACATAGTTTTCTCATATCCGTATACTCTTCATGCATGGATTCATCTGCAAATGAGAGGTTAAAGTCAATGACCCTAAGCGCATCCTCTTTCCCCACCTCATTAATATAATGCCGCATCTGCGGCTCTGTCAAAGCCGGTGTAATACCAAGATATTCCACAAGCTTGACCGCCATTGATATTGTAGCATTGTCAAGCTTAAGTCCCTTCAGCACTGCTCTTGTCTTATCTTTTCCGATAACGCTTAACAGTGCCGCATATCTCTCAGGCAGGCATGGCTTCGTCCTCTTAATAAGTACCTTAAGCCTGTCAATGTCACCACTGTTGACGCCCTCAAGCTCAGAAATGATAACCTTCATGACTCCAAGCTCATACACGACCGAAAAATAATCGGGATTATCTGACAGGAGAAGCTTGTTGAGTTCGGTATGAATCCTCTCCCTGCTTATCTTCACAAGTGTAGGTGCAAGCTCTCTCGCCGCATCCTTGGTGGCTTTATCAATCTCAAAGCCCAGCTGTGCCGAAAATCTCACGGCTCTCAGAATCCTCAGGGCATCCTCCGTGAACCTGTCATGCGCATTCCCAACACAGCGGATAATCCGGTTTCTTATATCATCAATGCCGCCAAAAACATCGACAACGCCATTCTCATCGTTGTATGCCATCGCATTGATGGTAAAATCACGCCGCTTCAAATCCTCCTCAAGATTAGGTGTGAATTCCACGCTCTCAGGATGCCTTGAATCCTCATATTTCCCATCTATGCGGTAGGTTGTCACCTCATACCCGTTCTTCCCCAGCATAATCGTGACCGTTCCGTGCTGAATACCCGTATCTATCGTCCGCCTGAAAAGTGCCTTCACCTGCTGCGGCAGAGCTGAGGTTGTGATATCCCAGTCCCCCGGCACTCTGCCAAGTATGCTGTCACGCACACACCCCCCGACAGCATACGCCTCATAGCCGTTCTGTGTGAGAATATCAATTATATATCTCACATCCTTTGGAAGTTCTATTATAACCAAGATATCACCTTCTTTCCCACTCATTTGGCTCATTTACATATAGTTTGATGTTGAGGTCAAAAGGTCAAAAATCCTCACGCAAGCAAGCTTGCATCGGACTTCTGACCTTTTGACCCTGATATCATAGTTTGCAATAAAACAAATAATGTTAGGGCAAAACAGGCATAGTAACCTGCACTATGTATAATGTAGTAAGTTATGCGTATCGCGACTTTTGTGAGGAGCTTAGTTGTTCTTAGGACTTTTCACAACCCCCGCCAAAATCAGAATGGATTCTGATTTAGAAGCAATGCATACAAGGATGTATGCTTTGCTTCGTTGGCGGACATATATAAAACCATTCCAAAAGTCCTTAGAACACCCGGCTCCGAACAACGGAGCCGATACACATAAACTGACTACATTATACACCTGCACTCACAGGCGCCTGTTTTGTCCTAACATTAATAAGCCTCTTGCTTAGTACGCCTTCCCCCAGTACACAAGCTTCTTCGCAGGCTTTCCACAGCATACGCACACATCGCCGATATGCTCCTGCTCAAAAGGCATACATCTGCTGGTTGCCGTTGTCTCTTCCTTAATCTTATCCTCGCACGCCTGCTCTCCGCACCACATACCCTTTACGAAGCCCGGCTTGTTGGCAATGATATCCTTGAACTCTTCATAGCTATGAGCCTCATATGTATGTGCATCACGATGTGCTCTTGCCCTCTCAAGCATCTCAGACTGCATTGTATCAAGAATCCCGGCAAGCTCTGTATCAATCACATCAAGAGATACCACATACTTCTCTCTTGTATCACGTCTCACAATGACCGCCTGATTATTCTCGATATCCTTAGGTCCAATCTCGATACGCGCCGGAATACCCTTTACCTCCTGCTCTGCATACTTAAAGCCCGGTGTCTTATCGGAATCGTCAAAATCAACTCTGAAGCCTGCCGCCTCAAGTCTGTCTCTTAACTCTCCTGCCTTCTCAAGGACTCCTGCCTTATGCTGTGCAACAGGAATTACTCTTACCTGAACAGGTGCAATTCTAGGAGGCATAACAAGACCGCTATTGTCTCCGTGAACCATAATCATGGCTCCGATGAGTCTTGTCGTTGTACCCCATGAAGTCTGATGGACATACTTTAATGTATTGTCCTTGTCCGTATACTGGATGCCGAATGCCTTGGCAAAGCCGTCGCCGAAGTTATGGCTTGTTCCGGACTGGAGTGCCTTGCCGTCGTGCATGAGTGCCTCGATTGTGTATGTGGCCTCAGCTCCCGCGAACTTCTCCTTGTCGGTCTTTCTTCCCTTGATAACAGGCATTGCGAGTACCTGCTCACAGAAATCAGCATATACATTAAGCATCTGCTGGGTTCTTGCCTCTGCCTCCTCAGCAGTAGCGTGAGCGGTATGTCCCTCCTGCCATAAAAACTCTCTTGAACGAAGGAACGGTCTGGTCTCCTTCTCCCATCTTACGACATTGCACCACTGGTTATATACCTTAGGCAAGTCTCTGTATGACTGAATCTCATCCTTATAAAAATCACAGAAGAGTGTCTCCGATGTAGGTCTTACACAGAGCTTCTCCTGAAGCGGATTTAATCCTCCCTGGGTCACCCATGCCACCTCAGGTGCAAATCCCTCAACATGATCCTTCTCTCTCTCGAGAAGACTCTCAGGAATAAATACAGGAAGATATACGTTCTGCACGCCTGCCTTTTTAAAGCGTGCATCCATCTCCTTCTGAATATTCTCCCATATAGCATATCCTGCCGGCTTGAATATCATACAGCCCTTAACACTTGAATACGCCATAAGCTCTGCCTTCTTAACCACATCGGTATACCACTGGGCGAAGTCCTCCTCCATAGGGGTGATTGCTTCTACTAATTTCTTATCGTTTGCCATTTTATGCCTCCAAAATTTTTTTCACTTTAAAAAGTTTTAGTTCTCATGGTACTTCTCTATTGTATAGAAGTAACCCATATCTTCCATTCTGCGGCAGAACAGCGTATCCGTCTTTTCCTCGGTGCTTCCTTCCTTCACTCCGCGCCAATAATAATTCATATCAACATCCGGATCGAATGTGTACGCCGTTCCGTCAAGATTCACATAAAGCCAGCAGTGCGGTGTCATTCCACCGTTGTAAGAGGATACCTGACCTGAGAGCAGATGCGCATCGTAGCCTAAGTATCTCATTATATACATGAATGCCGATGAATAATTGTAACAGCAGCCTTGATATGTATTGAACAAATCTGTTGCCCACAGCACCTCCTCCGGTGTCGTGGCGGGATCAGATGTCGAATACTTACCCGCATCAACATTCATTCCTCTGTTGTATGTGATTCTCTTTATAAACCATACATAGATGCTGTGAACCTTCTGATAGTTGGACATATCGTCCGTTATTGTTCCCTCATTCTTAAGCATCACCATATAGCTCTCTATAAGCCTGTCAAGCTCCTCATAGCCCGATGTCGTCGGGTTAAGCGGTTCATTGTTAAGTAAGTCCCAAGCCTTAACCTCCGGTGCTGCCGTTGTTGTCTCCTCAGGCGTTGTGGGTTCATCTGTCACAAGCTCTGTCGTTGTCTCTATTTCACTTGTACTCTCCACTGCAGTCGTAACCTCTGTGGCTGCTTCCGATGTGGTCGAGTCTAAAATTATCTCGCCACCCTCATCGGGATTCTTGCTGCATCCGGCTGTCAACAGTGTGCCGATTAGAACGAGCAACACTATATATGAAGCCTTTGTTCCTGTTCTTTTCATGTTTTCCTCCTATAGCCTTGTGCCTTGTGCTTCGGGCTTACAAAACAGACTATTTTACATCCATTCCGTATCCGTAGTATTGTACCACATCATTCAAAATAAAGAAATACATATATTTTGTATCATCCTGATAATACTCGTACATCTTCCCCGATACCGTGTAGTCCTTTCCGTAGGCATTCTCAACATCTGTAAGACTGCTTCCGACACCGATTCCCTTATCTGTCTTAATTGTCTCGGATGAAATGTTGATGTCCTGTATATAGTCTCCATCTTCCTTAGGGAAGGTTGTCACCTCATATCCCTCATAGGTAAACACCTTGTCAAGTCCGTCAAAATAGCAGCTTGCCGCCTCCATATATGCAGTTGTCTCCGCAAGGCTGCCAGCCTCCGCGTTGAACTTATCTCCGGGTGTCAGCATAAGCTCACCGTTGTTGTAACCGAACGCCCCACCACTGTCCTTCTTAGAACACCCCGAAACAACAAGCACTGCCGCAAGCATGAGCACCGCTAATATTTTTTTCTTCATATATAATAGTCCTCCAACCATATTTTTAATTCTGTTATGTCCTTGAAGTATACATAAAAAAACTAATCCTGTAAAGTGACATTTACAGGAATCCTTACATATCCCGTCTCATCCTTGACCACGAATGAGCAGACCTTTCCTGCAAAATCCGCATTAAATATATCGGCATCATCACTCTCAAGATAAAGTGTAAAATCCGCTCCTTTCTCGGACGGTAGAACCTGGTATGTCCCGCTTCCCTCAACAACAAGGTATATATATGCGTAACCGGAAAGTGCATCACAGCTTCCGTCAACCTGCAAAAGCCCGTCCGTCGTTGTCATAACGCTTACCGACGCCTCCGCCGTGCGGTCTGAATCCGCTGCATCTCCAACAACACTTGAAAAGTAATCATCACCAAGATTTAATGACGGCACAATCGGAGTGTACACAAGAAGATTTCTAAGATTTCTCTCCACAAGTTCAACCGCAACAAGCTCTGACTCCTCCGCAGCCTGATAGATGTTGTACGGTATCTCTCTTTTCGCTGTGAGCGAAGTGTAATCGTTGGCGAAGAACCAATAAAGAGCATTTCCGAACGAGTCGCGGAAAAAAGTAACAGACTTATCCACCGCCTTGCTTTCATTTGACGTAGTTATCACCAGATCGTCCACACCGCGGAAGCGGTCCGTGTACTCAAAGTTCTCTGATACATCAAATTCAAGCTGTTCATCCTTCCTGTCAGAACCCGGAAGCAGCATTGACTGTAAATCACCGGAGAAATTGTTTTTTACGCTGTACGGCATGGTGCTGTACCTTGTATACCCTTTAAATTCATCCCCATATACCTCTGACAGCTTATTCGCAACGGTTTCATAGGCGACAGCCGCACCGTAATTGTTCCAATGCGAATCAAGCTTATGATATAACTGCACACCGTCTGCCTTCTTCAGGGATAATGTATTCTTAAGCTGAACTGTGTTCACTCCTGCCTTTACAAGCTCACTATACAGACGCTCGTAATTTCCCCGACCGTCATCCTCTATATAATAGTACGGCATGTACTCGCCATATACGGACATCTTGTTAGGAGCTGAGAAAAATATGAACTCTCCGCCGCTGCTCTCCACATAATTCTGCATCATGAGCACCACAGCACCCATACGTTCAACCTCGGTCTCATCAGCCACGCTTGTTCCGAGAAAATCGTCAAGTGCTCTCGAATAGAACAGCCATCCGTCCTCGCCAACGATAACCTCCGATTGTCCTGAAGTCCTGAACACATTCTGCTTCAACACATTCTGAACATATACCAGCCTGTTCCTGAAGCCGAAGTTCTGTGCAAAATATGTATCCACATTCGCAGTCAGCTCCGTTCCGTCAGACAGCTTCGGCTTAGCCGCCTTTGTCTCATTGCCGATTGCCGCCTGCTTATCGGAAAAGGCAAAAAGCGGCACAATGCTTATGGCAAGAAAGATTACTATATATATAAAGTTTGTCAGATTTTTCTTTTTTTTCATCACTTTTCTCCGACAGATTTTACCTAGAATCTGAAATAAATGAATGGATTATAGCTTCCTGCAGCAATCTCCATAATGCACAACAGATACAATATTATGGTACAGACTCTTCCCGCCGCAAGAGAAGCTTTTCTTTGCGGTACCATCTTCAAAATCGGCGTAGATGCCGCTGCCGCAATCATCATCGTTATGATGAACAGCGGACTCATAACTGACGATGCCGTCATAAATCCGTACTGTGTTCTCGTAAATGAGAACATATTCTTTATAAACGCCGCTGCCTGCCCCATGGTATCGGCTCTGAAAATCACAAATCCTATTGTGACCGCGAGAAGCGTGTATATATGTCCTAAAGCCCCCTGCAGTGCCTTTGATGCATTGGTGCTGTCCGCTGAACCGGTATATTTTTTTCTTCTGCTCTCCACAGCGGTCTCAATAATGGTTAAAATCCCATGATAAATACCCCACACAATGAATGTCCAGTTCGCACCATGCCATATTCCGGTGCACAGAAACACAAAAAACCGGTTGAACATCGTCCTCATCTTTCCTTTTCTGTTTCCTCCAAGCGGAAAGTACAGATATTCCCTGAACCACGATGTCAAAGATATATGCCATCTCTTCCAAAAATCACGGATGGACGAAGCTGTATACGGATAATTGAAATTCTCGGGAAAAGTAAATCCGAACATTTTTCCCATTCCGACCGCCATATCGCTGTAGCCCGAGAAATCAAAATATATCTGGAACAGATAACATACCGCTCCCACCCACGCTGATGCCGTGTCAAGCTGTGACATCTCAAGTGCATACATCTTATCAGCCGCCGACGCCATCACATTGGCGATAAGCATCTTTTTTGACAGACCGATTATAAACCGCTGTATACCGTCCGCCATCCCCTCCGGTGTGACCGTCCTGCTTTTAAGCTGCTCTCTCACTGAGTTATACTTTACAATCGGTCCTGCGACAAGCTGCGGAAACAGGCATACATACAGCATCACATCAAGGAGACTTCCCGGCTCGCGCTCTTTCTCCCTATATGTATCAATCACATACGACAATGCCTGAAAAGTATAAAAAGAGATACCTATAGGCATCCTCACCTGCGGAACCTTCAGCTCGACAAAAGGAAGCATGTTGATACTCTGAACTATGAAGCCCGCATACTTAAACACAACCAGAAATGCCAGATTAGCAACCACTGCAATGACAAGCACCGGCTTTCTTCCCCACACGAACCTTCCGAGCAGAAAATTAAGTGCTATTGATGCGAGCAGAAGCAGCACATACACAGGCTCGCCCCATGCATAAAACAAGAGGCTCGCCACTATAAGCAATATATTTCTTACCGTCGTGTTTCTCACCAATGTGTGGATAATAAGCACTGACGGCCAAAAAGCAAACAGAAAAACCGCTGATGAAAAAACCATATAAATCCCCTTTTCCGGTTAAATTCCAATAACCGCAAGAAAAATAACAGAATGATTATAACCTACTTTGCCGCCATGATACAAGCACAAAATCACCCTTGATTATTTTGCACTTGTATATAGGATATTATCTCTTTTGTAAGAATAAATGCTATCGGTCCCGTTATCACACCAATCACACCGAACAACACAAGCCCCGCATACACTGCTGCCAGCATCATAAGCGGGTGTACTCCCACGCCCCTGCCCATAAGCTTCGGTTCAAGATATTCCCTCACCAGATAGCTTATAAAAGACATTGCCGCCAGCACAGCCGCATATCTGTATCTTCCGCACAGCACACACACAATTGCCCACGGTGTCAGGATTGTGCCCGTACCGAATACCGGAAGTGCATCCACAAGCCCCAGCACAATACCGAGGAGCAGCCAGTACTTGTTGTGCAGCAACAAAAGCCCGGCTGCACAGATTGTCATGGTTATCGTCATAATAATAAATTGTGTCCTTATAAACGTGTAAAGAATCCTGCCTATTCCGGTGTAAAAAAATTCGTACTCAGCGGAATACTTTGACTTCATTGCACTGTCCTTCATCCTGTCATAGTCCTTGAGAAAAAAATACAACGCCATAAGGAATATCACGAACACAGCGCCAAATGTTATAACACTCTTGACTGCCCCTATCGAACCGCCCATTATCGACGGCATTATTTTCTCTTTTGCTGACTCGAACGCACACACAAGCCCTGAATCTATATACATGAGCGTCGTTCCGCGCACAAATCCGAGCCTTGAATCAACCCCTGCACAGAAGCTGCACATCATGTCATTGATGTATGAATAGCAGCTTTCATAATTGTCTATGACATTGTTGATCTGTGTTATTAAAAGTCCCCCCGGCAGTAACACAAGCCCCGCAAGGATTCCTCCCCAGAACACCATGAGAATAACTGCGGCAATGCTTCTTTTTATATGAAATCTGCAATTTAAAAACCTCATCTGCGTGCTTAAGCCTGCCGCCAGCAGAAAGGCAATAATAAAAGGAGCTGCTAACGGCATAATATACTTGAAAATCAGATATACAACTGCTGCAACTCCCATACCCTCAATAATGATCTTTTTGTTTTTAAAAAAATTCTTCTTATCAACACCGCTATCGCCCATATCACCCTCCGCTCCGTGAGAGTAGTATGTCCGCAAAAGCCGATATTTATGCGTATTTTATATTGTGATGTTAAAGCCCGCAAACCCGCTTCCGTTCGGGACAATCTCATAACACATTCTCTTTTTTGTGACGGGATGGCTGAAATTAAGCTTGTAGGAACAAAGTGCAAGCACATCACCGTTCCTCATGCCCACCGCTGTTCCGTCACACAGCTTCGTATTGTACTTCATGTCTCCTGCAATCGGAAATCCCGCATTGGATAGCTGTACCCTTATCTGGTGATGCCTGCCTGTATGAAGTGTTACGCGTAACAATGCCTTATTCTCTTGAAGCTGCACCACCTCATAGTCGAGAACCGCCTTCTTTGCCCCCGGCGTGTCTGCCGAAACCACACGCGACATATTCGTCCTGGCATCCTTTATAAGATAATCTTCCAGAGTAATCCGTGTACCCACACTGTCTGCAAGCTCTTTCTCCCTGCCGGTGCTCACATCGACCACCGCATAGTAGCACTTTCCAACCTCACCCTGTTTAATCTGCTTAGTCAGTTCCGCCGCTGCCCTGCTGTTCTTAGCATATAGCACAAGTCCTTCAACAGGACGGTCAAGTCTGTTCACCGGTGCTATAAACGGGTTTTTACTGCCTTTTTTTCTCTCATAAGCCAGAAGTGCGCTGACCATGTCCTGTGAAAAGCCTCTGTCCGCCTGTGTCAGCACTCCCGACGGCTTATGACACACGCATATATCATCATCTTCATATATAATGTGTTCTCTTATGTCCTTCATCAAATCACCAATCAATTACGCCTTAAATCTGTACCCTACGCCCCAAATTGTTCGGAAACTATTTGGGGTTCTCATGCTTACGCTTTAAATCTGTATCCTACACCCCAAATTGTTTCTATGTACTGAGGGTTAGAGGTATCGAACTCAATCTTCTCTCTTATCTTCTTGATATGCACGGTAACTGTCGCAATATCACCGATTGATTCCATATCCCAAATCTTGTTGAACAGTTCTTCCTTGGAAAACACACGGTTAGGATTCTGTGCAAGGAAAGTGAGAAGGTCGAACTCCTTCGTTGTAAAAGTCTTTTCCTCACCGTTGACGAACACACGGCGGGCTGTCTTATCAATCTTAAGACCTCTGATTTCGATAACATCATTCTCCGGCATTGCACTTCCGACAAGCCTCTCATATCTTGCAAGATGTGCCTTAACACGCGCTACAAGCTCGCTCGGGCTGAACGGCTTGGTCATATAATCATCGGCACCAAGGCCTAAGCCTCTTATCTTATCTATATCATCTTTCTTAGCCGACACCATAATGATGGGCGTATTCTTCTTGTTTCTTATTGCCTTGCATATCTCGAATCCATCGACTCCCGGCAGCATAAGATCAAGAATGTACAAATCATACTCGTTGTCAAGTGCCTCCTTAAGGCCCTTCTCTCCGTCATTGCATATAGTTACATCGTAGCTGCTTATCTCAAGATAATCTCTCTCAAGCTCAGCAATACTTTCCTCATCCTCAATAATCAATATTTTACTCATTGCTTCCACTCTCCTGATTTTTATATTTTCTGAGCACAAAGTGCATTACGGTTCCTGTTCCTTCCTTGCTCGTCGCCCATATCTGTCCGCCATGGTCGCTTATAATTTTCTTCACGATTGAAAGTCCGATACCACTTCCGCCCTGTGCCGAATTTCTTGAAGAATCCGTGCGATAGAACCTGTCAAAGATGTACTGAACATCCTTCTGTGCAATTCCCTTTCCGTTGTCCTCAATCTCGAACTGTACAAAATCATCCGCATCGCTTATCCTGATATTAATTATTCCCTTTCGCTCCGATGACATATACTTCACGGAATTACTTATAATATTGTTAATCACACGCTTTAACTGCTCCGGATCAGCGATGATAACCGCCGCCTTATCCGCATAATTAAAATAACCAAGCTCGATATTCCTTGATTCAAGCTCAACCTTGAGTTCACTCACACAATCATCAAAATACTCAGCTACGTTAATCTTATTAAAATTATACGGTATCTTGTTGGCATCTATCTTAGAATACAGTGTAAGCTCGTTAATAAGCTTATCCATGTCCACTGTCTTATTATATATCGTTCTGACATATCTGTCCATCTTCTCCGGTGTGTCGGCCACGCCATCCATGATTCCTTCCACATAACCCTTGATTGCAGTCATAGGCGTCTTCAAGTCATGGGATATATTGCTTATGAGCTCTCTGCTCTCCTTGTCATTCTGTATCTTCTCCTCAGCTGATTCCTTAAGTCTCTTTCTCATGACCTCGAAATCGTCTATGAGTTCACCGATTTCATCGTGGCGCTTATTCTTGAGCGTGAAATCCAGATTGCCCTCCGTGATATTGTGAGTCGCATCCCTTAGCTTCTTAACCGGCGAGACAAGTCCTCTGTAGACCCACACGCTTATACATCCGCTTGCCGCAACAAGAATGGCTGCCAGACACATAAGGAAAAGAATAAGTATATTCTTTACCTGCGGGACAATATGCTCTATATGGGTCACGATGTAAAGTCTTCCCTCCCTGCCATCGCTGCACTTAAAAAGCACTCTGTTGACAAGCATCTGCAGATTGCCGCCTAAGTACATTCCTCCCTGAAGCCCATCGAGCTGTCCAAGCTGTTCCATCTTGGTGAGCTCCGCATACAGCTCATCCTCCAGCTCATCATTATCATAATTGGAAAAAACATACCTGCCGTTGAGATTTACGACAATGTTCGTTGCATCGTTCGTAAGTCCGTTGCAGTACTCAGCAAGATAATCCGAATCACACAGCAAATCCGGATTGGCATCCCTCACAGTCTCAAGCTCATCCTCTATGCTTGAATTGACAGCGTTGAATGCAAGCATGGGATTGAACATTACCGTATAAGTGTTCATATCTATCTTATAGGTGTGATATATCGTCTTTAGCTTGTATGTTCCGAGGCTGAGCACCGCTACAATAAGTATTATCGGAACTATGCACAGCACACAGAATGCAAGCTGCATTTTTGTTTTAAGTTTCATTGTCCGTTACCTCTTTATCACCTGACGGCTTATAGCGCGGAGCGTTTTTGTGTAATAGGAACAAAGTTTCCTATTACACAAAAAAGACGCATAAGCCATACTTATGCGTCTATTGTACCACATTATTATGTGCAAGTTTATAAATTAAATATAAACAATTACAAATATTTCTTTAAAGCATCAACCTTATCAATCTTCTCCCAAGGCACATCAATGTCATTACGGCCAAAATGTCCGTAAGCTGCTGTCTGCTTGTAGATAGGACGTCTTAAGTCAAGCATTCTGATAATTCCTGCCGGTCTTAAATCAAAGTTCTCTGCTACTATCTCGGAGAGCTTCTCGTCAGATATTTTTCCTGTACCGAATGTGTCAATGCTGATTGATGTAGGCTGTGCAACACCGATTGCATATGAGAGCTGAATCTCACAACGCTCTGCAAGCCCTGCCGCAACAATGTTCTTTGCGACATAACGAGCTGCATAAGCTGCTGAACGGTCAACCTTCGTGCAGTCCTTTCCTGAGAAGGCTCCGCCGCCGTGACGAGCGAATCCGCCGTATGTATCAACGATAATCTTACGTCCCGTAAGTCCGCTGTCACCGTTAGGTCCGCCGATTACAAAACGTCCTGTAGGATTGATGTACATCTTCGTTCTCTCATCAACGAGCTCCTTAGGAAGAATCTCATCGAATACATACTTCTTAATATCCTCATGAATCTGCTCCTGTGTAACATCAGGATCATGCTGTGTTGAAAGAACCACAGCGTTGAGATGTACAGGCTTATGGTTGTCATCATACTCAACCGTAACCTGTGTCTTGCCGTCCGGGCGAAGATACTTAAGCGTTCCGTCCTTTCTTACCTTGGTAAGCTGTCTTGCAAGTCTGTGTGCAAGTGCGATAGGATAAGGCATATACTCCTCTGTCTCATTGGTAGCATATCCGAACATCATACCCTGATCCCCGGCACCTATTGCCTCAATCTGCTCGTCAGTCATCTGATTTTCCTTTGCCTCAAGTGCCTTGTCAACACCCATGGCAATGTCAGGTGACTGCTTGTCAAGTGATACCATGACGGCACATGTGTTGCCGTCAAATCCGTACTCTGATGTGTTGTAGCCGATATCCGTTACGGTCTTTCTTACAATAGCAGGTATATCAACATTCGCCTTTGTTGTAATCTCGCCCATAACCATAACGAATCCTGTATTGGTAAGTGTCTCACATGCCACACGGCTCATCGGATCCTGCTCAAGCATCGCATCAAGAATTGCGTCTGATACCTGGTCACAGATTTTGTCAGGATGTCCTTCGGTTACTGACTCTGAAGTAAATAAATAACTCATCTGAAATCTCCTTTCGATACGGTAAAATAAAATAGTTAATAGGATTAAAAAAAGTCCACATAAGTGGACTTGAATAATGCTAATCAAATCCTCTTATTGTTCGAGCCATTCGCACCGCATCATGTAGCATACGGGGGCAATGGCATATCTCGCTCAGGCTGGCACCTTCCAAAACGGGGTTGCCGTGACTTCACAGATCCTATGTATCTCCATCACTCTGAATAAGGGATAAATCTTCTATGAACTTTTTTGCGTATAAATTATAATATATTAAGGCTCAATAGTCAATAGTGCATATTGCAATAATTTATATTTTTATTACTATTTCTTTTCGTCTTTTTATATAGCTTTTTGTTGCCATTGCCACGCAAAAATGGTATACTATAGCTAAATTACATGATTCTTGAAGTACAACATAATTTCTAAGACACAAAGGAGTACTTATGGCTAAGAAGATTCTGTTTTCATTTGAAGTAAAACCCGGAATGGTAATTGCCGAGGATTTATACAATCCGGCCGGACAGCTTGTCCTTCCTGCCGGTTTCGTGCTTGATGAACCGACCATATCAAAGCTTGAATATTATACAATTCTTGAGGTGCCGATTGATGACAGTCCTGCTCCGGCGGCGAAGCCTGCCGCTCCTGTCAAGGTAGCCGCTCCATCCAATGACAGTTATTCGGATAAGATAAAAAAGAGCGAGGATTTCAAGCATTTCAAGGCTGAGTATGAGGCTTCAATAGGCAACCTGACTTCTGTTGTCACGAAGTCCATAGCATCCGGTCAGCCGATTGATACGAACTCCATATATGCTGATACAGCAGAGCTTATTAACTCATCAAAAAATACCATTCATATCTTTGACATAATACATAATCTCCGCAATTATGACGATATCACATCCACCCACAGCCTGAATGTTGCTCTTATATCCAATATTCTTGGCAAGTGGCTCGGTATCACGGGCGACGACCTTAAGGTACTCACTGTTGCAGCACTTCTTCATGATATTGGAAAATTCACAATACCCAATGAGATTCTCAACAAGCCGGGCAGACTTTCCGATGAAGAATATCAGCTTATGAAAGAGCATGTAAAGAGAGGTTATGACATACTCAGGAACCAGCCTCTCGATATAAGAATCAAGGAGGCATGTCTTCTCCACCATGAACGCTGTGACGGCTCCGGATATCCTTTCCATGCCGACGCCGCAAGAATTACTCCTTTCGCCAAGATTATTGCCATAGCCGATGTATACGATGCCATGACTGCATCAAGAAGCTATCGCGGTGCATTTTGTCCGTTTGACGTCATCGAGATGTTCGATAAGGAGGGACTTAACAAGTATGATCCTCACTACCTTATGACATTCCTCAACAGAATATCTTCCACCTACCTGCACAATAATGCACGTCTGAGTGACGGCCGCGTCGGCGAGATAGTGATGATAAACTCTATGTGTCTATATCGTCCGATGATAAAAATAGGTAATGAATTTATTGACCTGCTCAAGCATCCGGAACTTAAAATTGTTGCTATTGTATAACAGACGATACGAACAAGTCATCCTCTTCAGACGACTTGTTCGTATTTTATTTTCCATTTCTTTGCAAATCCATTGACATCTAAATTTTATTACTATATATTTAATAGCATAGAGACTAGGCTTTTATTCCTAGTTTTTTTTCAAGACTAGGACTTACCGCCCGAAAAAATATTATAAGGAGACATTATTATGGAAGAAAAACTCAGGCACTTGAGCATTGAAAAGAAGCTTCGCTATGGTTTTACAAGCATTCTTATAGCAACAGCGATAATTTTCATTGCAGCAATCGTATCACTCGGAACCGTTATGATTCAGTTCAGGAACTTTTACACAACAGCATACGAGAACGACGTTCTCCAGATGGAGATAAGAAAGGATATTCAGGTTGTCGGTAAGATGGTTCTGTGGTCACTGACAACAGACGACGCGGCAATTACAACCGAGAAGCTCGACCTCGCTGACCGGTATGCAAACAACGTCGTTACCAACATAGAGGCCCTTGAGAGCAGCTATCACAACAAGGCAATCATTACCGAGCTCAACACCGCAGTAGCAGACCTAAATGCATCAAGAACAGAGCTTATAACATTCGCAAGAGCCAACAATAACACAGAAGCTCTTGAGATATTCAACAGCACATACAACGACCTCACCGAGAAGGTTCAGGACATTCTTATTAAAATAGGTAATAATTCCTCTGCTACCGCTGATAAGGATTATATGATTTCCCTCGTCGTAGGTCTTATCGACGTATTTGTGGTCATCGCCATCTTTATAGTTGCAATTATTATCTCCTCAAATATTCGTAAGGCTATCGTTAGAATCATCATTCAGCCTGTTGAGCAGCTTGAAGCAGCAGCAACCAAGTTAAGAAACGGTGAACTCGACGTTGACATTACATACACATCCGAAGATGAATTTGGTTTACTTGCCAACAACATCAAGGAGAGCTGCCATGCACTCCACGCCATCGTAAAAGATGCCGGATATATTCTCACAGAGATGTCCAACGGCAATTTCAATATTGCAACCAAGATTGAAGACCAGTATGTCGGAGAATTCGTATCCCTCGTCACAGCAATGAGAAAGCTTAACAGACAGCTCAATGAGACATTAAGAAGCATCAGCACATCTTCAGATCAGGTATCAATCGGTTCCTCACAGCTCGCCGAGAGTGCACAGTCACTTGCTGAGGGTGCAACAGAGCAGGCAGGCGCTATCGAAGAGCTCACAGCTACAATTGAAAATGTTACCAACACGGCAGCCAACTCTGCCAAGTCCGCTGAATCCGCAGCAACAATGGCTAAGGAAGCTCAGGACAACGCAACCAAGAGCCAGGCAGACCTTGCAGAACTCACTGAGGCTATGCAGCGTATCAGTGAGACATCACTTGAGATTCAGAATATTATCGGAGATATTGAAGACATCGCATCGCAGACTAATCTCCTCTCACTCAATGCTTCCATTGAGGCAGCAAGGGCAGGCGATGCCGGAAGAGGTTTCGGTGTCGTAGCTGACCAGATCGGTAAGCTTGCAGATGACAGTGCCAGGTCAGCAGTCAACACAAGAGAGCTTATTGCAAAGTCTATTCAGGAAGTTAAGAACGGCAACGCAATCACGAAGAAGACTGTTGCAGTACTCAACGATATCCTTGAGAGTATGAAGATATTCGCTTCTGCAGCAGAGGCATCCAATGAGGATTCCAAGAACATGGCTCGTATGCTCGAGGAAATCGAGAAGGCTATAGAGCAGATTTCTGAGGTTGTACAGAGCAACTCCGCTTCCGCAGAGGAGACATCTGCTACAAGCGAGGAGCTCTCCGCACAGTCAGAGACTCTTAAGGAGCTCGTTTCTAAGTTCCAGCTCAGAGAAGAATAATCGGTGTTATACACCGTAAAAAAGAGTTACAGTTTCAAATTGAAGCTGTAACTCTTTTTTTACTGCTATAATCGCAATTCCGTTATGATGTCTTGAGCACGAACTTACGAATCTCTTTTTCGCTCTGCACATACTCAATCTTAGCTCCAAGCTCTCTGAGCTTGATATCAAAGTCCTCATATCCTCTTAAAATATACTTGATGTCATCAACTATCGTAACTCCGTCTGCTGCAAGTCCTGCAAGCACAAGAGCCGCTCCGGCGCGCAAATCCGGAGCTGTAACCTCTGCGCCTGTATATCTCTCAACGCCCTTTACAATGGCTGTGTTACCCTCTACAGTGATGTCAGCTCCCATCTTGGCAAGCTCATCGACATACTTAAATCTGTTCTCGAAGATTCCCTCTGTAACGATACTGGTTCCCTTCGCAAGCGCAAGGACAACCGTTATCTGAGGCTGTACATCCGTCGGAAATCCAGGATAAGGAAGCGTCTTTACATTGGTATACTTCATATTGCGATAACCGACAACGCGCACGGCATCATCGAACTCGGACACCTCACAGCCTATCTGTGTAAGCTTAGCCGTGATAGCCTCTAAATGCTTAGGAATAACATTCTTGATCAGAACATCTCCCCCCGTGGCGGCTGCGGCGCACATGAACGTGGCAGCTTCTATCTGATCCGGAATAATCGAGTAAGCTGCTCCATGAAGCTTCTGGACACCCTTAATTCTTATGACATCCGTACCTGCACCCTTGATATTTGCACCCATGCAGTTCAAAAGATTGGCAACATCGACCACATGCGGCTCCTTAGCGGCATTCTCTATTATCGTGCTTCCTTCAGCAAGCGTTGCTGCAAGCATAATGTTGATTGTCGCGCCAACAGACTCCATATCAAGGTATATATGGCTTCCCACAAGCCTGTCCGCCGTTGCCGTAATCATTCCGTATGCTGTATCTACCTCAGCCCCCATCGCCTTAAAGCCGTTGATATGCTGGTCTATCGGTCTTGTTCCGATATTACAGCCTCCCGGAAACGCGACATGTGCATCCTTGTATTTTCCAAGAAGAGCACCGAGGAGGTAATATGAACCTCTAATCTTCTTAGCTTTTTCATAGTCCACAATTGTCGTATTGATAAGAGCGCCGTTAATTCTGAATGTGTGTCTGTCTACACGGTCAACAACTGCACCAATACTTGCCACAGCACCCAAAAGCACCTGTATATCACTCACATCCGGAACATTCTCTATAGTCACTGTCTCGTCCGCCATAATTGCCGCAGCAATAATTGCAAGTGCCGCATTTTTAGCTCCGATAATATTCACTTCACCACTTAAGGGATTACCACCCTTAATCACATACTGTTCCATCACATACCTCTATGTCAAATGTCATATTCGTACCCGCTTAAACATTGGTTTTCGCACTATATCTATCCTATTATAGCATAAAAGCTGTTTTTGTAAAGGCTATTTTTAGATAATACGATTCACCGTTAAATTAATAAAGCAGAGGAAGATATTTCTCCCTCTGCTCTATATTATGCGTATTACTTGTTCAAATAATTCTTAGGATTCTGTGAATTACCCCAAAGCAGAACTTCAAAGTGGAGGTGTGGTCCTGTTACATTACCACTCGCACCTGAAAGAGCTATTCTCTGTCCCTGTGAAACTGTCTGTCCGACAGATACCTCTATCGAGCTTAAGTGACCATATCTTGTTGTAATTCCATTTCCATGACTGATATCAACACACCAGCCGTATCCGCCGTTCCAGCCTGCAAGTGTTACCGTACCACCACATGAAGCCTTGACAGCCGTTCCCATCGGTACATATAAATCAATACCTGAATGGAAGCTTCCAACCTGACCTGACACAGGATGAACTCTGTAGCCATAGTCAGAAGTAATCTGCATTGTGCTTACCGGATTGATAAATGTAGGAGGAATAAGCGTTCCTCTCTCAATCACTGTAGGTGTAGCCTCAGTGATTATCGTCTGGCAGATAATCTCTCTGTCATACTCAACTCTGTTCGAGGAACTCACAACAGCTATAACCTCTCTGTATCCCGGTGTTCCCTGTGTAACCACATTCTGCTGTCCCTGATACATGCCGTTATTGTCAATATATACAACGTCCGCCTGATACTCTTCGCTGTAAGTAACCTCTTCCTTAACCACAATCGAAATCTCCGGTGTAGGAACCGTGATTGTAAGAAGGTCACCCGGCATAATCACACTATTCTCATCAAGGTTCTCATTGAGAGCATATAACTCATCAAGAGAAATATTAGTCTTATCTGCAATGGCTGTAAGACAGTCACCCTGAACTACTTCGTAGGTGCCCTTCTCAGCCTTCTCCTTGGTTATCTCCTCGAGTGCTTCCTCAACGGTCATAACTTCGTTGGCGTTACCGCTTGTCTCAATAACCTCAACATTCTCGGCAAAGCCAACATAGAGAACTCCATCCTCAAATACCGTCTCATCCGTAACCTGTACCGTATCCGTTCCATCGATTGTTGCAAGAACCTTCGCCGCCTCATTCATAGCTATATCTGCTGTGGTCACATTGACTGTTCTTCGTGACATTCCGTTCGATGTACTGTCAACAAGCTCAACCTGAAAGCCCTCGGCAGCTTCTCCGGCAATTCTGTTCTTGGCAGACTCTAACAGTGCAATAACATCTGCCTCGCTTCTTACCGTAACCATAAAATCATCAATACGAACTGTATATGCCATATTATCAGGAACGAATGCCGTGTCAGATACCACATTATATAATACGTTCTCAAGTTCTGTCTCATCAAGAAGCTTTCCCGTAACGTTCTCGTCTGCGTAGACCTCAAGATCCGTGTCCGCGTAAACTATCGTTCCATGTTCTTCATTAAGTCTGTTTCTGACCGCCTGAAGTGCTGTCCTTGCAGCATCCTCCGAGTCAGTAACCGCAACCGGTGTTCCATTGAACACAACCGTGTATCCTGCCGTTCCCTGTGCCATCCGGCTGCTGACCTCCGCCTGTACCGGAGATGTAAAACGTGTTGCAAATGGTATAACAAATATAACAAATAAGCAAGCAGCTACTGCAACCTTCAGATAAATATTCTTCAATTTTCTGTACTGCCTGGTAAACTTCATATCATCCTCCAAAAAATGTAAGAACTTACTTAACAATTTTGTAACAAATACATACTACCAAGAATTCCTTGATTTGTAAAGATTTTTTTATAAAAAACAGGATATTTTTTACGCATATTGTTACAAATTGTTACAAACATTTGAATATTTTTGTTAATATTTTCCACTAAGCTCTCACTAAGGATGCAACCGCCCTCGCTGTATCTGCAAGATTTCTTCCCTGCTCGTCAACAGTAAAATCAGCATACTTTTCATACAGAATGCACCGCTCATCATACAGGTCCTTAAGTGTCTGACCCTCCTTTAACACTACGCCGCGCCCCTCAAGGTTGGACAATCTCTCGTTAATCATCTCATAGGAGGCCTTTAAATATACAACCGTTCCTATTTCCTTGAAATGTCTCATGGCATTTCCGCCGTATACAACGCTTCCACCCGGTGCAATCACGGAATGTTCCGCCTCAAGCTCTGCGTTTATTCTGTCCTCTATATGCAGGAATCCGTCATTGCCTTCGGCGGCAATTATTTCCTTCAGAAGTCTTCCCTCCTTTTCCTGAATAACAAGGTCAGTATCTATGAAGTGATAACCGAGAATCTTTGCGAGAACCACTCCGACCGTACTCTTTCCTACTCCGGGCATACCTATAAGTATGACATTATCTTTTTTCATGCTTCTTAACATCCTTTCGCTTTGGATTTTTCTTTTTGACCGAGACAGGTTTTTGAACCGAAAATCCGAATCTTCCGAGCTTTTTCCCAAGTTCAAAATATTCGCCATGCGAATATGCCACAAGCCCCGACGCATTGAGGTTAAATCTTCCGTTCTCATCCATATATCTGTCATCTACATTGACATTTACAACCTTGGCAAGGAACATCGTGTGGCTTCCGAGAGGCTGCTCGCTGACAACACGGCACTCAATATTCACCGGGCTCTCCATAATTCCCGGTGCCTTAACTTCCTTAGACTCTGCCTCATGAAGCTTCATCTCGGCAAATTTATCCACGTCCCGTCCCGAACGCACTCCACAAAAATCCGTGGCATACACAAGCTCCTTGGTGACGAGATTTATTACGAACTCACCCGTCTCCCTGATAATATCATAGGAATATCTCTCAGGTCTTACGGATATTGACACCATGGCGGGATTGGTATTCGTCGTCCCTGCCCATGCAACCGTTATAATATTCGCTTTTTCGTTCTCCCTGCCGCAGCTCACCATCACCGCAGGAACAGGGTAGAGCATATTGCCCGGCTTCCAGCTTATCTTTCCCATATATGTTTCCTTTTCTAAATTATTCATTTGACAAAACCGTCAGAATCTCCGGAATGAGCTGCTTTTTACGTGATACCACACCCTCAAGCCTGTACACGCCATCCTCAAGCTTAGGAGCATCAAATCCGTTCTCAATCACATCACCGGCTCCATTGCCGAGTGCGATGAGAAGTGTCTCCGTCGCGATCATGTTCGTGAGCATGAAAAAAATCATGTTAATACCCTGGCTTGCAAGCTGTTCCTTCATGTACGGCATAATCTTATCTTTAATGTCAAGCAGCTCTTCTTCATCCATCGACGATATCTGTCCGACTCCGAAGTTAATGTCATTTACAGAAAATTTCTTGTAATCCTGTGAGAAAATCTCCTGCGGGGTTTTGTCCTTTAAATTGCTTCCTGCACGGAACATCTTTACAGCATACTCCTCAATATCTATTTCCGCCTTTCCTGCAAGTGCCTTCGCCGCCGCCACATCAGCAGGCGTGCAGGTCGGCGAGCGGAACATAAGTGTATCCGAAAGTATTGCCGAGCACATAAGCCCTGCTGTCTTTTTGTCTATATCCACATGGTTCTCATTGTACATCTGATATATGATTGTCGCCGTACATCCAAGCGGCTGATTGCGGAAAAATACAGGATTCATAGTCTCAACCGCACCAAGCTTATGATGGTCTATAATCTCAAGAATTTCTGCCTGGTCTATTCCATCGACAGCCTGCTTAGCTTCATTATGATCGACCATTATAATCTGCTTTTTGCCCATCCCAAGAAGATTTCTTCTGGAAATCATTCCTATATAGTGCCCCTGTTCGTCATGAACCGGGAAGTCACGGTGTCTTTTTTTAGCCATTACCTGGCGCACCTCATCAGTGTACGCCTCGGTACTGAAGGTTATAAGGCCCTCAGTTCTCATAAAAAAACTTATAGGCACAGACTGATTTATGAGTCTTGACGCCGTGAACGTATCATGCGGCGTGCTTATGATTGTACAATGATTCTCAACAGCAAGCTTTTTTATGGTCATCGAGACCGGGGCACCCTCGCACACAACAATACAGCCTGCCTGCATCTCAATCGCACAGAGCTGTGACTCATAGCGGTTTCCGAGAATTACTATATCCCCCATCTTTATATATGATTCCATAAGGTCCGGATTTGCCGCCGCAACAAGCACCTTTCCTCTGTCAAACACATGATGCTCATCTCCTATTATGAGTTCACCGTCAAGCGTCTCGACAATATTTCTGCACACCGTTCTCGCCGTAGACAGCGTTGTGCTGTCGTGCACATCCATGTAAGATGTCGCAATATCCGCAATTGTTATAAGTCCCTCAAGCTTATTGTCCTTGGTTATCGGAAGTGTTACAACTCCCATGTCCCTCATAAGCTTCCATGCCGCCTTTATCGAGATGTCTCTGTCAACCCCGTCAATTTTTCGAATCTCAATGTCCTTTACCTGACTCTTTACATCCGTGACATACTGAGGCGCGCTCATGCCAAACTGCTTCAGGACATACTGTGTCTCCTCATTAATCTGCCCTGCGCGGAGCGGTACATACTCTGTCTCAGCATCAATTATATTTTTGAGTCCGGCATATGCTATTGCCGAACAGATAGAGTCCGTGTCCGGGTTCTTATGTCCGATAACGACTACTTTCTTTTTCTCCATAATCAATCCTCACTCATAAGCAATTTTAATGTCTGTGCAGTCACTTTCATTTCAGATGCTCAGTCACATAGTCATATCCATTGAGAATAATCGCCGCATGGTCCGCCGATATAAGGTTATTGCTCACTATCTTATAGTCCTTCTTCACAAGCAGATGTCTGCTGTCCGTTGTCACAAGAACTCTCGCCGTCGGGCGAATGTCCCCGCATTCAAATCCAATATCAAAAAATTCTTTTCTTACCTCAGGAGTGCTGTCAGCAGCCTCTCCCGCCTTCTCAACCCGCATTGAGAACCAGCCTGCATCCGCAGCATCATCCCCCGCCGTCGCGGTGAGTTTTCCCTCCTCCTCAACAAATACATACGCCGTGGTGATAATTCTCGTTCTCGGATCGCGGTCGTAATCCCCGTAGCTTCCAAGCTGAACGCCCTTCACGCCCTTAAGTCCGGTCTCCTCCTCAAGCTCTCTCGACGCAGCATCCTCAAGATTCTCTCTGAAATCAACGAATCCTCCCGGAAGTGCCCACCAGCCTATTGAAGGATGGTTTCCTCTCTTTATAAGCAGAAGCTTTCCAAGTCTCTTATGTCCGTTCTCCTCCACATAAGTAAAAATAAGATTGTCAACCGTGTTAGCCGGTGTATCATAAAGCTTAGGATTATACTCCTCAAGAAAGGTCTTAAGATCCAGCCCCTGTGCGTTTCTCTCACCGGTTCCAAGATACTGCTCATATTTTTCAAGATACATAGCCTGCCTCCTTATCAAAAATAAAAGACTCTTCGTCCACAGCATTACGCATGACGAAGAGTCTTATGGACTCCATATATTATATTAGAAAATTGCTATTGTTACAAGCCAATTTACAAACCAAAGTCCTGCACAGATAATTCCGACTGAGTAAACAAAATTCTTGTTCTCTCTAGGAAGAATCTTAACAATACCGATGCCTGTAAGGTAGAGCATCATACCGCTGATGGCTGTTGTTATCACACTGAAAATTACACCAAAGAATGAGTGTGTAAGAACGAGCTGTAAAAGCTTAACAACGGTAAATACCAAAAGCGGAAGTGCCGGTATAGCAAATACACTGAGTGCTGTCTTAAAGTTGACCTCCTGCTTCTGGACGAACTTTCCACATACCCAGATAAGTCCTGCAAGTGCCGCCGGTATTGCTATCCACCATAAGACTGTACAGAATATTGCCTTGAGCCAGTCAGCGATTCCGTAGGAACCATACTTAGCTGTCCATACAATCATTCTTATAATCTTATAAACAAGCTCCGCTGCCGCATTAACCACAACAAGTCCCGCAACCGTGGCAAGTGAATGCTCACCTACAACTGCCCCACTCGCCTCAACCGGATTCTTAACGAACTCCTTGGCGAATGCCAGCATGCCCTTGGAAATCTCAGTAGCCTGCTCCTTGGTTATGATAGGCTTAGCTGCCGGCTGCGCCGCTGCTGTTGCAGCCTCCGGTGTCTGCTGCTCTGTCTGTGGCTGTGCATTCTCAGCCTGCACGTTCTCTGCCTGTGGCTGTGCATTCTCTGTCTGACAGTTACATACTTCACCGTCCTGAAGAGGTCTTCCACACTTTGTACAAAACTTCATTAATAATGTCCTCCTATCTCCTGCCCCTGTAATGTGATAAAACATTACCCTAAGAATACACCATCACAACATTTCTTATCAATAGTCCTTATGCCACATATTGCAGCAAAGCTGCTTCATTAACTAGTCTTTGCAAGTGCCTTGAACTGAGCGGCGTAAAGATTGTAGTATGCTCCCCCGGCTGCAAGAAGCTCCTCGTGGCTTCCCTCCTCCTTAATCCGTCCGTCATCAATGACAAATATTCTGTCTGCATTCTTAATGGTAGAAAGTCTGTGTGCGATAACAAACGAAGTTCTGCCCGCAAGCATTGCCTCTATGCCTTGCTGCACAAGCGCCTCCGTGTGAGTGTCAATGCTCGAAGTCGCCTCGTCAAGTATGAGTATCTGAGGCTTGCTGAGCATCGTTCTCGCAAAGGCGATGAGCTGTCTCTGTCCGTTAGAAAGCCTTGTTCCACGCTCATTGATTTCAGTATCATATCCTTTTTCAAGCTTCGATATGAAGTCATGTGCGTGAACGGACTTGGCAGCCTCAATAATCTCCTCGTCCGTGGCATCAAGCTTGCCGTAACGGATATTGTCCTTGATTGTTCCCGAGAACAGGAAATTATCCTGAGTCATGATGCCCATCTGCTCTCTGAGGCTCTTAAGCGTCACCGACTTTACATCGGTATCATCGACAAGCACCCTTCCCTTGGTAGCATTATAAAAACGGCTTATAAGATTGATAACTGTTGATTTACCCGCTCCTGTAGGACCTACAAGTGCTATAGTCTCTCCCTGCTTAACCTTAAAGCTTACATCCTTTAAGACCATAACATCAGGCTCATCAGAGTAGGCAAAGGACACATGGTCGAACTCAACCCTTCCCTCAATCTTGTGAAGCTTAACCGCACCCTCCTCGTCGCGGATGTCAGGCTCGGTATCAAGGATATCGAACACTCTCTCTGCAGCCGAGATGTTGGTGATAATCTTATTATAGAAGTTAGCCAGATTTCTTATAGGGCTCCAGAACATCGACAGATACGATGTAAATGCCATAAACGTACCGACACCTACCGTTCCGACACCGAGAACTCTTATACCGATAAAGTACAGTAAAAATCCGCCCACGCCCCAGCTTATCTCAATCGTAGGGCTGAACATATCCGACACTCTCACCGCACCGACAAACGCCTTCTTCTGCTCATCTACGAGCTCACTGAAGCTCTCAAGTGACTCATCCTCCGCCGCAAAGCTCTGCACAACCCTGATTCCCGAGAGGTTCTCGTGAAGATATGCGTTCATGTTCGAGGTCTTCTTGCGGAATGACTGCCATCTCTTGTGTCCGAGCTTCTCTATAATCGACATGGCAGCTATAAGAAAAGGAAGCGTCACAAATGATGCAAGTGCAAGCTTCGGGTTCTTGACAAGCATTATGACCGCAACAGCCACTAGTGTTATAAAGTCCGGAATAAGCGTTGTCACGCTGTCCGAAAGTATATTTTTTAACGAATTGACATCTCCGATTACCCTCGCGAGAATCTTTCCCGTAGGTCTTGTGTCGAAAAAGTGGAAGCTCAACTTCTGAATGTGCTCATAGACTGCCTGCCTTATATCAAGAAGCACCTGATTGGATATCTTTGCAAGCATGTACATACGAAGCTTGATTCCTGCCACATTTATCACATTGAGTCCGACGCCGAACAGGCAGAGAAGCATAAGTCCCTTCATGTCCTTGTTGGCAATGTGGACGTTAACCGCACGCTCTATGATGAGCGGGTTAATAAGATTGATTGCGATTGTAACGCACATTATGAGCAGCACAATCACAATCTTTTTCCCATATTTGAGCAGATAGCGGTAAAGACGCATGAGCGTGTCAAGCTTTAATACCTCCTTCTGTTCCTCGTCCTCTCTGAAGGAATTAACCGACATTTGTTGTCACCTCCTCTAAAAAGTTGGAAGCGGAATACTGTGCGTTATAGGTATCATAGTAGATGCCCTTCATCGCCATGAGCTCATCGTGCGTTCCCCTCTCGGCAATGCTTCCGCCCGACAGGACAATAATCTCGTCAGCCTGCTTTACCGCGGAAATCCGGTGCGCAATGATAATCTTTGTCGTATCCTTCATCGCATCAAGCTCCTTCTGAATCTCATACTCCGTCTCCATGTCAAGAGCCGATGTCGAGTCATCAAGTATAAGCACCGGAGCCTGCTTTGCAATGGCTCTTGCAATACTGATACGCTGCTTCTGTCCACCCGACAGACCGACACCTCGCTCACCAACTACAGTTTCATATTTATCGCCGAGCTTACCGATAAATCCCGCGGCTCTCGCGGACTGCGCCGAAGCCTCAATAAGATCATCCGTTATGCTATCCCTGCGTCCTATACTGATATTCTCCTTAATTGAATCGGAGAAAAGAAACACATCCTGCATGACAACCGACAGATTGCGACGAAGGCTCTCCGTCGTGATGTCCTTCACGTCATTGCCGTCAAGCATTACCTTTCCATCGGTCGCATCGTAGAAGCGCTCCATAAGATTGATAATCGATGTCTTTCCCGAACCCGTCACGCCCATGATTCCGAGCGTCCTTCCGGCAGGCACCTTAAACGAAACATCTTTCAAAACCTGTGTGTCATTGATATTAAAGGACACATTCTCAAAGGCAACCTCTCCCTTCGCTCTTCCGATGTCCTTCGCGCCGTCCTTATCGGCAATCTCAGGCTCCTCACTCCATATCTTTCTTATCTTCTTTGCGGATGCAAGACCGCTCGCCATATCGGCACTCAGCCAGCCTATCATCTCCATCGGCCAGATGATGTTGTTCGCGTACTCGGTAAACGCACCGAGGTCGCCGAGGCTTATCTTATCCATGATTACAAATCCACCTCCGACAAGCACAACGAGCAGCAGCAGAAGTCTCGTCAAAAATGAAATGTTAGGATTGTACCTGAGAGAAATCTTTGACTGCTTCATGCTGAGGTCATAATAGTTCTTATTATGCTTCTTAAACTTCTCAATCTCATAATCCTCTCTCGCAAATGCCTTGACGACGCGCACACCCGTGAGATTCTCCTGAACAACCGTCGTGAGTGCCGCATTCTCCTCCGACAGATCATCGTACACCTTGCCTATCTTCTTCTCGAGTGCAACCGCATGGTACGCCACAATAGGCATGATGACTATCGGAATGATTGTGAGCACAGGGCTTATGCTTATCATGCAGACAAGCACGCCTATTGTGTGAATTGTGCATTCAATAGCTAACATTCCGACATATCCGAGTGCATTCCAGACATTGTCGACATCGTCCTTCACGCGCGCCATCAGCTCACCTGTGTTGTTCTTATCAAAGAATCTTATCGAAAGCTTCTGAACGTGCTTGAACAGTCCCACTCTTATTTTGCTTCCTATACTCATGCTGGTATAGTCAAAAACAAATTCCTTTACAAACTGAAACACCGCCCTCGCAAATCCTATCGAGAGCAGTCCGAACAGCAGCTTCATGAGGAGCTGTGTCCGTCCGTCCACAATGACATCGTCGATGAGCGACCTCGTTATGAACGGATATATCATGTCAAGACCGATACTGCATACCATCGCAGCAAGCGCAATCAGGTACATGTACCAGCTTCTTGCGATGTAGTTTCTCAACTTCATAAATTACCTCCCTCTCTGCCACACTGTAGTGACATATTATTATCGAAAACACTGCCCTATGCGTGTTCCCATCCTGTCCGGCAGCCTTTTACATCTTTAAGCCTGCTGCCCTTCTTCTGCCACGAAAATACATACACATGAAATTCTGCATTGCTTTTGCGGAAAAAT
>ERZ791734.325-NODE-325-length-70950-cov-10.444968_pt1 | contig 70950 bp, 82 predicted proteins | sample MGYA00509953_ERZ791734 | MGnify/ENA primary metagenome ERZ791734 (study PRJEB30046, sample SAMN00792038) | human gut metagenome | study: EMG produced TPA metagenomics assembly of the A metagenome-wide association study of gut microbiota in type 2...
CTAGACTTAGGATCTAGTGGGAGACCGTGCAGGTTCAACTCCTGTTATCCGCACTCAATGGCGCGAAGCCGAACCCGGTGTACTTTTTCAAGAAAGTGTTCGCCGTGGTGGTAAACTTCACGCGGAAATAGTGAAAAATAAAAGCGTCAGGGCTTAGGCTCTGGCGCTTTTGTTATGCCCGGTCGTCTCTCGATAGGGCTCGAGAAATAGAGCCTGCTCAGCTCGGCAGCTATCACCGTTCCTCTCTGGCCTCCTCGGCCGTGTGGCTATTGTTTACGGGTTGCACGGGACTGGCTGCGGCGCCTGCTGCCTTCTTGTCTCGTTTTAAGGTTTTCACATTAAAAACCAGCAAAACTTGTCAGCTATCACTCAGACCGGGCTTGATCTGTTCATTATGCGCACCCCTCTGAATTTTCACGGGCTTGGGACCGTCCTAGGCTTCATTAGTGCCCCGCATTGCTGCGGGTGTTATCTTTCCCCCATGTCTTTGTATATGAGGTCGGTTATGTATGAGTTTGTACTCTGGTAGCCTTTTGACTTGGCCCATGCTGCAATCCGGTCCTTGTCTCCGATCGGCACCGTGATCGGGATCCGGTCCTTGTTTTCTCGCTGCCATGCGTTCTTGTACTTGGTGTGGGCTGCTGCCAGTTCCTCCGGTGTCTTTGTCACTTTTCTTGCCACTGTATCGCCTCCTTCAGAGTAATTTTATCATATCATGCACACGACAACAACCCGCTACGCTGGCAATATGTCGATGTAGTACGTTTTGCAGACGCCTTTGTCGCATGAGTCGCCGATCCTCCAGTTTTTACACCGGAGGAGCTCAGGAACCTGCCAGAGGTAGCCCTTGAATATATCGACGCGGATCTTGTGCCCGGCTGTCAGATATACGCGGTCGCGATCTGTTTTGGTGTTGAACTCCTTAAAAATTCGGTACTCTGTTTCTTTTGCTTTTCTGGTTCCTCTCATAGCCTGCCTCCTATTCTTCTACCTCGTAGCCGTTTTTCTTGGCCCAGTTTATAGCTCCGCGCTTTGTTTTCCAGTTATTCGGTGCATAGTATAAAACGTGGTTATCGTTTACGCTTTTCAGTCCGTAATACTGAGAAGCGGTTCCTTTGTTGATTGTGTACGTTGTGACTTTCATGTGCTGCCTCCTTATTTTCTGCGGTTTTCCTTGTTTCTGATATTATAATACTATATCGTGCACAAGATAACAATACACACACTCACCAAACCTCTGCCGGAGCTTTTGTATATCTTGCACAAGATATTAAAACAATAGAGAGCAGCGTCTAAAATGCCCCAGAACGCAAAAAAGGCGCCCACTCGATAAAATTACCGGGTGAGCGTCTTTGCGTCAATTCTGACCGTCTGTGGCTTATTCTGTGGCCGTTTCCGTGGCTTTGGCAGCCTTTACCTCAGCGGTAGCCTGAGCGACTGCCGTCTGGGCTACTGTGGCAGCTACCGAGGCGGCAGCGGTGGCAGCGGTAGTGGCGATCTGTGTCTGCTTTTCCTCAGTGGCAGCAGGCGCCGTTCTCTTATCCTCCCTGACGAGGGTTTCGATCGTAGAGGCGAGCCACTTGTCAAAATCTCCGTAAGCCTCAGCGATCACTCGCTTGGCTTCGTCGGTGATAAGAGCAGTAGCGGTGTCTTTTGCTTTCTGCAATGCCGTGAGCTGGGCCTCTTTGTCGAACTTGCCCTGCGCCTTTAATGTGTCGACATAGGTCTGGAAGGTTGTCTGTACGGCTTTCGTTACGGCGTCGCTTGCGAGATCCACATACTTGCGGACGGTTGCGTCGTTAATGTTTGCCGTGATTTCCTGCGTCTTTTTTCTCAGCCATGCAACCGCGAAGCCTGAGAGAGCCAGCAGCAGAGGCAAAATAACCATTGACATGAGTGTGTTGAGAGTTTCCTGATCCATTCCGTTGCCCTCCTTATGCTAATTCAAGATCGGAGATTTTCACCCAGCTTGTGATCTCTTTCAAGAGGGCGCGATCTCCGTCGATTTTCTGTACCGTGTATTTTCTGGACTTCACCCAGCTCGGGATCGTCTGGCCGGTTGCGTACTTTGTGGCCGAGCTCTTTACCTTGACTGTTTTGCCCTCCGCAATAGAGCCAGAGGCGGCAGCAGTAGAGGCTCCCGCAATGTCTGAGGCATTTACCCAGCCGTAAACGGTCGATCCCGATCCATTGACTGCAATCAGGTGATAAGGGTGCTTCGTACCCTCTGCGGTGTCTGTTACCTTTGCTTTTCCAGCCTTGCAGGAAGGACCGCTGATGGCGTTCGCGCTTGTGTAGTGCTTGGAACCGGTAAAGTTTACAATATCGCCCTTTGAGTATTTCAGGCCGCCGCCGTTGCCAGATCCAGATCCGGCGCCGGTTGCCTTGCTGCTGTACTTAGGCACGCCGTAGCCTCTAATATAGCGGCCGTTTACAGCGAGTTCGCGATAGCTTACCGAGTCACTCTTGTTGCCCTCGATAATCTTGATCGTGTTGCCTGATACGCTCACTACAATGCCGACATGCTCAGGCCAGCCGGTATCGTCGCCGACTCCGTTGTCGTCCCAGTCGTAAAAAATAACGTCGCCGGTGCTCGGTCTGTATGCGTCATTTTCTTCCCATGCGTCGAGCTTCTGGAAAAGCTGGATCATCTGGCCGCAGCCGCACTCGGTCGGGATAATGTCAGTAAGTCCCGTTTTAATAGCCATAGCTGAGACAAAAGTCGCGCACCATGAGTCCGTATATTTTACGGCGTAGTTTCTGGCGAGGGGCTTGTGGCTATTGTAAAGATCAATAATTTTCTTGTGGCTGCCGTTGCTTTCCTTGCAGCCCAGATAGGAAATGGCTGCATTGACGTAGCTCTGTCTTAATTCTTTTTCTGTCATTATGGTGTACCTCCTTCATAGTTAGAGCCCGGATCATATTCTCCGGGCTCAGTGTTCTGCTTTTTAGATTGTTCTAACTCCTTTTGACGCCTGATAGTGTCGAGCTTGATCTCATTCTCAGCCTTAGCCTTCCAAAAATAAAAACCGGTAGCAGCAGAAAGCTCGGTAAATATTCCCGGTATGATGTAGGCGAGCGGCGAGGTGTCGCCGGTTCTCCACATGAGGGCAAAAGAAAAGACCACGATCACGACGGTGGCAGCAGCTACCGCTCGCAATATGGTCTTAGAAAATTCTTTTCTAGGTTTCCGCATTTGATCGCCTCCGATCCGTCTGTATGTTGTGCTCGCGTTCGAGGTGCTCGTCAATGCGGTTGTGCGCGCTTTTGGCTGACTCATGGGCTCGGCCGGCGGTGTTGCTAATTCCGGCGAGCTGGTTGCTGATCTCGTCGATCCGGCCCTCCAGTCGTTGCACGTCTCTGTTGAGTTGGCCCTCAATACGGCCGACGCTTTCCTTGATGTAGCGCAGGTCCGTTTCCAGAGCTCCGGCGGCTTTTCCGTCTGCTTTGGTTACTGACTGGCGCCCAAAATAGAAAGTAGCGACAGAGAGGCAGAGCCCGGCCACCGTGATGAAAATGCTCAGATCTGTCATAGGTTCCCTCCTTCCTCAAAAATGCCGGCGGCCTTCAGGCGTCCGATCATGTTGCCGGTCGCTTCCTCCAGTTGCGCGGTTTTTTCGTTCTGAGCCACGACCTCATATTGCTCGAGTCTGGAGTGCAGCTCGGCATTGATCTGGGCCATGTTGGAAATTATTGCGTTTTGCATTTCAATAATTTCGAGGTTACTCATTGTCTACCACCTGCCCTTCGGCGGTCTCGAGCGTCTCAATCGCTGCCTGCAGGTCGTTGATCTGCTTGCGATATTCAGCTCGCTGGGTGCGTGTCGGCTCGTACTCCTCATCTGTGAGGGCGCCGTCGGCATGTTTCAGGGCCTTATAATCTGTCGCAGCGAGTAACTGCTGTAAGCCCCTGATTTCTGCCTCCATTTCTTCTCTGGTTCTCATGGTTGTGGTCCTCCTTTCCATTGATCTATAAACAGCCCATTAAATAGGCGGTCCATGCTTTGCACGGTTCTGTATGCGTCCCGGTGCGACATGCTGCCACGCCATGAGGCGTAGGAACGTCGAACCTCGTCAAAAGTCAGGACGCCAGAAGCTACGAGAGCCGCCTGCCTTTTCAGCTTTCGGCGTTCTCTGGTGATACTGTCGCGGCACGGCTTTTTGATGATCCGGCCGGTTTCTGTGATATAAAAATGAGTTTTCAAAAATGTAAAGCCGTGTTTGAGGTCTACAATTTTTGTTTTCTTCTCATTGATAACTATGCCATATTCCGAGTATATCGTCCGGAGCTTTTCGAGACATTCCTCGAGGTATGCAATGCTATGGTGTAGCAGATAGGTGTCGTCCATATATCTGCCATAGCCCCGGATCCTGAGCACTTCCTTCGCGTAATGGTCCGCGCGATTTGGAAGCATTACGGCGTTGATCTGGCTCGTTTCGCTTCCCAGCCCGAGGCCTTTATCGCCGAAGGCAGAAATAAAGCTCATTCCCAGAGCTATGACACGCGGATCCGTGAAGATCTGCCGGTATATCTCAAAAAGTGGCTCATGTGCCACATTCCCGAAGTAGTCCGAGAAGTCAATCAGAAGTATGCCGCCTTCGCGTCCGTATTTCCTGAAATGCCTCCGCAAGTGAGTCGTCAGTCTGTTGGTCGCGAACTGGGTGCCTTTCCCTTGCTGACTCGCCCCGTTGTCATAAATCAGGGAGCGGGTGAAAGTGGGGTATATGATGTTGGTGCAAAATGATTTTTGCACAACCCTCTCGGAAAAATGCACGCTTTTGATGTGCCTCAGCTTGCCGCGTTCGCATATATCAAAGCAGATAAAGCCGCGGCGTATATCTTTCCCAGCAAGCAGCTCGGCGCGTGTTTTGGATATATTAAAAAGCAGCAAAGAGTTGTACCTCTGGACGCTGGCTTTCCAGTCGACGCCCTTCGAGGCTTCCCTTGCTGCTTCATACAGAGAGTTCAGTGAGGCCACGCGCTCAAAATCATCATATTTCCCGATTGTTTCCTGCCTCTTTTTCAGCCTTGCGGCTTTCCGTCTCTGGTATCGTTGTTCTCGTCTTTCTTCGCTTGTCACAATTTAACTCATTCCTTTGTTATTACCCAGCACGGCTGTCATGCGTTTAATTAGCCGCATAGTACAACGGGTATGAAACGCGGAGAACTCGCACAAACTCCGCGCCATGCAAGCAGCGTCCACCCGGTAGCGTCTGGGCTCTTATTTACGCCTTGACGGCGAGGGTTATTTGCTCCTTCCTTCCACTCTGGCACTGATTTCGATTTTTCTACTCTGTCTGGCATATAGGTGGAATCAGACCGGGACGTAAAGCTCGTTGCTGGCGTTCCAGTTGTTGGAGTTCCCGTTGTTGTTGACGTTCACGCAATTAGTCGAGTTGCCACTCCTGACAGAAGCGGTCCACCAGTTGCAGCGGCCGCGTGACACTTTTCAGCAAATAACCCGAGTTTATTATCTGGCTCTTATTTTGTCGTTTTTCCTCCAGCCTTTCAGGTCGTCGATCTCTTGACTCAATAAGTTCGTGATTTCTTCGAGGCTTGCGGCCGTGGCCGAAGGCACGCACCTGATAAGGCGGGAGAGTTTTCTCTGTAATTGGTAGCCGTTCGCGATCGCCTTTTGGGCGTATGCCTTACGGCTTGCGAGATCCTGATCGTTCATGGCATAGATACTGTTCGCGGCGATTATGTTATCGTTCAGCTCGTCAATTTTCTTGATAAGATCCTGACCGATCATAAAGCGCCACTTTTTAGGCACATACCTCTCATTCATAACATAGAGCGTTACAAGATCTTGGAGTTTCTCGGCGTTCGCAAGGACGTCGAACGGCGTCTTTTTACGGTTTCTGGTGTATACGTTACTCATTCTATGCCTCCAGTTACCCGGCTACACGAGGTAGCCGGATTTTGAAATTATGCCGCGGCTTACGCCTCGTCAATTCGGAAGCAGACAGGGACGCAAAGCTCGTAGCTGGCGTACCAGTTGCGGGAGTGCCCGTTGCCGGTGACGTGCACGCAATAAGTCGAGCCGCCACTCCTGACAGAAGCGGTCCACCAGTCGCAGCGGCCGCCGCCGTTTCCGGCGCCCTTGATACGGTTCAAAAAGCTGTTAGCAAAGATCGGGTACTGTACGCCCTGCCCCTGACTCCAGCCTTTTGTCCCCCAGATAGTTGAGCCGAAGATTTCATACTCGAGAGGCACCCAGAGAGGACCGAGATCCTGCCAGCCCCAGCCCGTGCCGTCAGTGAGTGCGCCGCTTGCGCTGTATCTGTATTCCATGAGGGTGCGCTTGTTACTGATTACGGCCTTGACTGCTGCCGGAAGGTAGCCGTAAAGGGTAGTAGTGAGGAACGTATGCAGGTTGCTTACCATGTACGGTGAGTTATTTGCAGCGTTTCCGTTGTTGTTATTGGCTTCATTCCATTTGACCGTCTGATTAAAGCAGTCTTTACTAATAAAATCAATGTGGTGGCTGAGCTGCTGATCGGTGGTTCTGTAATATGTGTCGATACCAGCAACCTGCATTTTCACCGTCTGGCCGTTCATTGTGATAGGAATATAGTCGGCTACATGAATACCGGTAAAATTGTGGGCTTTGATCCTTGCCTTAATCCACGCCCATGCGTCTGAATACTTTGCAATCTCCAATGCAAAGACAGTAGTCAGGTCTCTGCCGTCATAGAGGCGATCGTTGTCGGACATAGCTCTCGCAAGCTCCTCGTTTGTAGCTTCGAGATCCTCAGCCAGAGCGACGGCTCCGGTCTTGGTCTGGATCGTAACCTCCAGAGCATTGTCGACGGTCGCAAAGTATTCCTGCGTAATGGTCGAAGGTGTTAAACCGTTGTACGGCGGCAAATAGTCGGCCACGTTCGCGATCGCGATCGAGTAGAGGACTGGAGCAGCGGCCGGGTGTAATTCATCAACCGCATAAATGCCGATCTCATTCACATAATAGCCAGCAGAAAGCTCAGCATTTGAGACGAGCGCCGTCAATTTTACGCAGGTATCGGTCGCCATTTCAATTTTAGAGAATGGGATCTCTTGTTTCTGCGCTTTGAGAGTAGAGCGGGCCTGCAGGCTGGCTCTGGTTTTCTCCGAGTCTGAATAGGTGCCGGATCCAGTCACCAGCTTGGTGAACTTAATTTTTGCGGTTCCGGCGGTTGTGGCTGCCAGTAAGGCGGCGCCACCGTTTGTCATTACTGCATTGTTAAAATCTGCCATAATGCAATCATTCCTCCTTTATGATGTTTTTAATGTGGTTTGTATGTGCAACTCCGGCAGCCAGTGGAAGCTCCAGAGGTTGTACGTCGTCAAAATGTTCTATTGCTCCCGCTTTGCTTTGGCTCTGGCCTGCTGCCGTGCCGACATTCGACACAATGCCCGCAGAGTATTCCAACGCAAAGTAGTCCATAATGCTGTTGCGGCTGTGGTAGGATCCTCGGCCGGTTCCTCCGTGCTGAGTGATTTCTGCCTTGCGAGCTTCCTGAAAATGGTCTAAAACTACGCATTTACTGAATGAATGGTGCGCGGTTCCTCCGTGGAGTGGCTGCTGGATCGTTCTGGTAACTTCGATCATTTCAACATGAGAGCGCGCGTTTTTCACCTTGTCGATCATGTTCAAAAAATAAAGCATACCGTCCTTCGTGAGCGTTGCGCTTGTCTGGATTTTGAACCAGTACGGCTGGCCGCCGTACTCGAACCACTCCGTAACTTTACCCATTCCGAAGGCTGAGGTGATAAGCTCCTCAACCGCCCATTTTGTGCCGCGCTTTTCATGGACTCGGTAGCATGTGCGTATTACTGATCTTTTGGTCTCCAGAGAGAAAGAGGAGTCCCACCAGTCAATATTGAACTCCCACGCCATTTCATCGAGCTGCGCGTCGTTCATGTTGTCGATCTGGTCCCATTTGCGCAAAATTTTAGATTTATTTGCCGGTTTCGCGAGCAGAACGTCCATAGCGTGAGAGAGCGCCACGTCCGTTTCATCTGCTTTCATAAACTTAGGGAGCAGCTTCGCCATGTTGGGGTTAAAAATGCTCATTCTTGCCATGTTTTACCCCTCCACTTCATGCGATACCGTTAATTTGCCGGAAAACTTCGCCACCGTCGTTGCGCCCAGCTCGGTGTATACCGGTTTGATAATATCGACGCGATCCGCGCCGGTCAGGTGGTTGCCGTCTGAGTCCTCCGGGCAAAGTATGAGTTTTCTCAAATAGTCCGGGTTGATATTCCGGTCGAGGCTGCTGCCTTGCCAGTATATGTACTGGTCGATCGAGCCGCCGGAGCTTTCTATATTTTCAACGACTGCGGTCTCGTTGGCTGCGGTTGTGTAATATTTCAGCTCAATATCGTAAGATTGAATAGTCGGAGCAGATACCTCCACTTTGTCGGTCAGCGGGCGAACGTCGTCAGCATTGCAGGCTGCCAGAACCTTGTCGAGTACGGACTGATCCGGTATTTCTCCACCGTACAAAATGGGCGTAATTACAACCACGCCCGGGCTCGGTGAGCTTATGTGTGCGTCGGCCACGGTTGCGTCAGCAGATACGGCGTAATATTTATATGAGTTTTTAGGCCCTGCTGTGGATCTGCTGGCCGGCGCGAGTCGGATCCTTTCTCGCAGATCCTCGTCTTTTTCCTCGTCGCCTCCTCCGGCCGTTTCCTCAGTGTTGGAAACTCCGTCAATGAATGGGATCATATCAACCAGCACATTGATCTCGCCGACCGGTATTTCGTTGTATGCTGCGCCGCCTTCCTCGCTTTCGACTTCGGCGTCGACATATAAGGAGCCCGCCTGCAGGACTGTGGTCTCTGTGGTTTTGAAATAGCGAGAGTAGTCCGAGGTTACGCGGGTTCCTTTGGTGATAATGATGTTTTGCGTTACTGCTTCTTTGAGAGAAAAGCGAACCGTTGTTGTCGCTGGTAGCGCTTCGATCCTGAACACTCCTGCAAATTCTCCCAGAGCGTCGAGAACTTCGCCCCTTGCATAGCGGAGAGTTGACTGCTTTGCCGAGTCATTCATTGTGGAGTAAAGCGCTACAACGAGAGGCACAAGCGTTTCCCCAAAGATCCGGCGCTCGTCTCCGGGGTATAATTCCTCGGTGACGCCATTCTCTAAAACGTACATGATAAAGTCATAGATCTGGCCGGCGTCCGTTTCTATGAACTGCAATTCGCTGGTGTTACTCATTGTCCTCCTCCTCTCTTAATTTAATTTGTGTTATAGTTGAAAAATCGCCGCCTTGTGCGTCTGGAGCCTCGAAGTCAATGCCTTCGACTTCGACGCGCGGCTCGTAAGTGTCAAGTACCCACTCAGCCTCCGCGATCGCGTCATATCGCGCCGAGGCGCTGGGTGCGTCTGTTATTGCTGCGTCGATCCCCTTGATACGATCATAGGGGTTTTCGCCTCGCGTAAGTTTCAGGAGATTGGCCGCGCATTGTCGCGGATCTCCGTTGTTGCTTGCCAGCATGTGATCGCCTCCTTTATGACACGAGGGACAGCGTGCTAATATATACCCAGCCGTCGACCTGCGGGAGGTATGCTTTGTTTCCGTTGATTTTTCCAACCTTCAGAACTCGCTTTTTTTCGCTGTTGAGAATTTTCTCACCGTCCGCATAGTATGAGCCGGTCAGCTTCACGCTGCTGCCTACAGATATTGTCACTTTTTTGCCCTTTTTCTTGGCTGCTTTCTTCTCTGCTTTCTTTGCTTCTGAGGCGGCAGCTCGGGCGCCAGATTTTCCGCTGGTTTCTTTCTTGTTTACCTCCTCGAACGTGAGCCCGATCGTGGCGAAGCGGATCCGGCCGTAATCGTCCATAATAACGCCAGAGAGGCTTACCTCTTTTAGTCTGGTTTCTCTACCAAAGCGACGGCCGTGCATATATAACACGCCGGTGCTTTTAATGAGAGAGCACCACGACTCGTACTCTTTCTGAGGGTTTACTCCGGCGTTTGCATGTACGTCAATGTCGAAGGTAAAGGGTACGAGCTCGGTTTTTTTCTTTTTGCTCTTGGAGTCGTCACCCTTGATCGTCGTCGAAGTAGAGAAGTTTTTCAGCGGGTTTACTTTCTTTCTGGAGACTTCGAAGGTTTTGTTTCTCCATTTTGCCATTACTGCCATGTGTGATCGCCTCCTAGCTCAGTGTTGCAAATATGAGGCCGGTGTCGTCCTCGAAGCAGACATAAGCCACGGCGGCGCCTTTTTTCAGCGTTGCCGCGTCGATGTTGTCAGCTATCTGGATATTAGGAGACACGAGCCGCGTGTCCTTCATCGGGGCCACCTTTGCGGTGTTGCCCTCAATGCTCAGGATCACGCCTTTGTTTATGGTTCCGTCCATTAGTAGCCCTCCAGTTTCTTTCTGAAAAATATTTTTGTTTTGTGCTTTCCGTAATCGTGCCGCACTTTGTAAATATAAAAGGCGCCGCTCCATGACGGGGCCTGCTGGTTTAGTATGTTCACCATTATTCCGGGCGCATATATCGGCATGAGGCTCGCCTCAATGCTGCCGCATACGAGCATTTTATTTTTTTCTCGCAATACTCCTGCAGCGAAGCGGATCGCCTCGAGGGTGCTCTGGCACTTAATAGGCTTTTGCGGTACCCATATTCGAGAATTTTCTCCCGGTGCCTTATATGTTCCGGTGTAAGGCCCGCAAGATACCGTTGCCGATCCATACGATAGGACGCTGTTGTCCTCACATTCTACATGGCAACCGGTCGTGTCGATTGTGATCGCTGGCTCTATTGCCTCGAGATATGGCTCATAGGCTGCGATCAGTTTACCGTCGTATATTGTGAGAGCTGCACGCTCGAGCGTACATAGGCGGCCGAAGAACTTGAAGTCCTCCTCGTTTTCTTGCTTCCTGTATTCGTACACATGATCGGCTACGCCGTAGCTTTCAAACTCCAGCCCGTGCCGTTTTGCAATTTCTTGGCCGATCTGTGAAAAATGAACGCGCTCCCATGCTTTAGAGTTCGGGATCGTACCGCTTGGCGGCATAGAATAGGCGCGCAGGTCGTAGTAGCTGGAGTCGGGAGCCGAGGAGTATAAAAACATTTTTCCCGTGCCGGTTCCTGAGTCCTTAAATTCAACCGGTGATCCGGTTCTTAAATTCCATTTGTCGAACTGTCCGTCTGTGTCTGATATTCTGACGCGCAAAGAGTCAGAGCGTCCTCCCGCATACATTTCATGCACGCAGGAGGAGAGCGCCACCTTTTCGGAAACGTCCGTATAATTTAATAACAATTCGCTCATGCTGTCGCCCTCCACGGTGGTACTGTCTCCGAGGTTTCTGCCTCCTCAACAACGGGGAGCTTTAACTGCACGCCGCCCTCGAATACGATCACGTCGGCATAGTCCGGGTTGTATTCGATGATGTAATGAGCCAGACGCTCGTCGTTATACATATCTAACGCAAGCAGGTCGAATGTGTCGCCGTCTTGTGTGGTGTACTCGTAGTATGATGTAACTCTACGCAAAAGCAGTCACCTCCCTTGTTTGGATCCAGCGCTCCAGCCAGTCGAAGAACTCGGCCTCGTGAGCTTTGAGCCTCTGCATGAGGTCGTCGTTGTCCTCTGTAACCTTACCGCCAGCAATAACCGGGCTCCATGTGAAGCCGCTAAAATCGTAAACGATAGTGGTAGAAGGCTGAGATAGCTCAGCCAGAGAAAAGTCGTCAACGCTCAGGAGATTACCCGCGAGGGCTGTCTCTGATTTGTCGTATACGCCCAGCATTTCTCCAGCCTTTTCCCAGTAGCCTATATTGGCAGCCCTGACACTTCGGTCGAATGAGATAACGGCCTCAGTGCCAGCCTCTCCGGCGATCGTTATGCCTTCGGTAAAGCCACCAGTCGCAAGCATTGGTATGTTTGGAATACTAAAGCCCATACCACCGACGCCCGGTACCCAGTCCGGGATCTTTATGCCGTTAATGCCATTGATAAAAGTGTTAATTCCACTAATGATCGCATTGATCGGAGCCTTGAAAATATTTGCAATTCCTGAAACGATACCCGAGAAAATGCTGACAATTCCCTGCCATGCTCCACTCCAGTTTCCGGCGAATACATTAGTAATAAAGTCGATAAGGCCCTGAAAAATCTGAGTTATAGACTGCACAATCGGGGCTATTCCCTGAATAGCGGTACCGAGTACGCTCGTAAAAATTCCGGCTATAAATTGAAGGGCCGGGGCCAGAAGTTCCAAAACCTGAGAAATAAGCGATCCCAGCACTGAGATCAGAGGGGTGATCGCTGTCGCAATCAGACTCACAATTGGCCCGATTAAATTCATAACGGTGTCGAGTATCGGCATGAGTAAGTTAATCAGCGTCATAAGGATAGGGAGCACCGTGTTGAGTAGTTCGATCACAACCGGCAAAACTGCCGATATAATCTGCATGATCGGCGGCAAAATTGCGGTTATGAGCTGCACCAGTACCGGCAAAACTGCCGCAATGATCTGAGATAGGAGCGGCAGGACGCTGCTCACTAACTGAATAACCAATGGGAGCACTTGCTGGATCATTTGAAGCAGCGGCGGGATCAACTGCTGGCCGATCGTCTGGGCCGTCTCCAAAAGTACCGGTACAAAATCTTGAAAAAGAGGGATCAACTGCGGCATTATGTCTTGAATTACCGGGATAATTGTCTCAGTCAAGCCCTGAATAATTGGGATCAGTCCCTCCATAGCTTCACCGACTACCGGCATTAGCTGATTGAGGGTGTCAAACATGGTATTTGCAAGCGGCTCGAGAGCCACCTGAGCCTGCTGCTTGAACATTTGCAGGCGCTCTGCAAAGTCGTAAGTATCTCCAGCAGCGCCTCCGATAGTCTCGGTGCTTTTTTCAAGCTCGGCAGTCAGATCGGAGACTGAGAGAGTCCCGTCTCTGATAGCGGCAGCCATTGTGGAGCCGGCTTTTGTTCCGAAAATTTCGGAAGCGATAGTGGTCGCCTCCGTCATGCTGCCTGCGTTCTTAATCTTTTCGGCATACTGTTCGAGGCCCTCGCTTGCAGATATTCCTTCTTTCGCAAGAGCTCCGACACCCTTTTTCATAGCCGCGAGCACTTCGCTGGTATTTACACCGGCCTTGTCAAGCTGTCCGATCAGGGCAGTGGCTTCGTTGAATGAGTAGCCCATTTCTTGAAGCTGAGGGGCGAACTGCTGCACGCTGCTCATTAAGTCAGTGAAGCCGAGACCGGTTGACTGTGACGCCTTGAACACATAGTCCATAGCGTCGCCCATGTCGGCCGCGTCGATGTTCCACGCTTGGAAGGCTTGGCTTGACTCCTCGATAACGCCGCCGAGGTCGTCCCCCAGCATGTCCGACACTTGGATCGCCTGCTTTGAAATATTTTGCAATTCCGGGCCAGTCAAACCGAGGCGCGTGTTGTAGTCGGCGATCGCCTGACTGGCGTCCTCCATTGTTGTTGGTACGCTTTTGTAAACCTCGTTAAAATCATCGGTGAGAGCGTCGAGGGCGTCCCCGGTGGCTCCGGTTCCGATCCTGATCGTGTCGACTACATTGTCGAATTGCCCGCCGAGATCTACGAGATACTTGCCGGCCTCAATGGTAGCTTTTCCGATAGCGGCACCCGCAGCAGCAACGCCAGCACCTACGGCGACAGCCTTCAGGTTTATGCCCTCGAGTGATTTGCTGGCCTCCTCTGCGGCTTTCCCGAGTGTTGGGCTTAATGAGCCCGCAATCTCCACGATCGCTTGTAGTGTTTTGCTACTCGCCACGGTATCACCTCCTTCGGCCTTTCTTGTGCTTTAACACTTGCGGTGGTTTGTTTTTCTGTCGACGTTTTTGCTCGGCGGCGAGATCCTCGGCCGCCTCTGCGTACTCGACTATAAAATCAATTACTCTTTTCCTTTCGAGCTCTGACGTGCTGGTGTGGAAGGTTCTGGAGTAGTCTCTGATTGCTCGTCTGAGCTGTCTGCCCCTGAGTCTCCCGATCCGATAAAAAAACCTCGGCCGATTTTAGAGAATTTAGTGAGGGACTTACCCTTGATCCTCTCCATGTCCTCGAATGTGTAAGAAGGGTTTACTGCAATGACAGCAGCGAAGCCGATATATAAATGCAGGGAGTAGTCAAGCTCGACAGCTCCCGCAAGGTTTCCACCTTTTGAGCCGCTGGCTTTCATTTTGTGAGCCTCAGCCTGCGCATAGAGTTCGCCGCTGATCTCGTCGGTGTCGTAACTCATTTCAGTAACCTGCACGCCGTTGATAAGCACCGGCTTGTTGAGTGTGATTGTTCCTCTTTCTTCTGTCTGGGTTCTCATGGTTTTGGTTCCTCCTTTTATAGAAAAAGCCGCCGGCGTTCTGCCAGCGGCCATGTTTTACAGTAATTTGTTGATGTCGCTCATATAGTCCTTGCCGTCAATTCTGAGGATCTGGCTCAGTCTGTCGACGAGCAGGTACTCATAACCTCCGACAAAGATCTGCACGCGGTTCGCGGTGTAGGTGAGCTCGTTTTCCGAAGCGGATCCGATTTCTGCGCCGATACCCGGGAGCGCAGTCGGTGGGAATGTTCTGACAAAAGCCTTGCAGCCCTCTGGTGAGGTGGAGCCGTCTGCTTTGACTACGTTCTGCACCCATCTAAATTCAAAGCTGTGCTTGTCGAGCTTTGACATTTTCCCGAGCCCTTTATCCTCGCCGATCTTTGTGATCGAGAGCTCCATATTTTCGAGCAGTCCGACAATAGGTACCGTCATTGTTCCCATTGCGTTGAGGTCTGCTGTCATTTGTGAAATTGCCGGGAGCGTGAAGCTGGTGTCCTTAGCTGTAAGCACACCGCTGTCGTATACGGTGTCAGCAACCACCGCGCCTTTTAAGTCTAACCACATACTTACTCACCTCCTCCAAAATAAGCAGTAAAGCCTTCGTCTGTGTACGATACGCGCGCCGTTCCGCTCTTAAATGGCGGGGTAGGGGTTGCACTAATATCCCAGACAAAGTCGCCGTTCATCAGGTTGCTGGTAGGGTTGGCCGTCTCTAAAAATTCAACGGTAGGATCTCCGATAAGAGCGCCGCGGCCCTTTAACGAGTCGAGTTCCTCCTGTTCGTCAATGAGTATGCTCTGCTGGAGGCTCAGATCCATAGTGCTGTCGATCTGGGTGCCGTGGCGGCGCTGGAAGCCGTTAGTAATATACATAAGCATACGGATATTAACGTCGAAAATGTAGCGCGCAACGCCGTCGGAACCGTACTCGTAGTAGGCTGTGTGAGGTCCCCAGAGCACCCAGAGGCCGCCCCAAAATACTGCGGTAGTAATTCCCTTTGAATTGAGTTCGTTGCCGTCCTGCTGATCGAAGCCCTCATTTTCAGAGCTGACTCCAAAATACTGAGCGGTACACATGATCTCTTTATTGGACGGGCTCTCCATTGGAATACTGTCATGACTGTTGTCAACTCGCTGCATTGTGACGGTTGCCTGAGTGCTCAGGTGGTACGCTTTGCCAGCATACTGAACCTGCGGCCAGTAAACCTTCGAAAAACCGTTGTTGTAGCCGTTGCTGTCAGCCCACTCCTCGGCTTTTTTGAGCGTGTCAATGGCAGCCTTTGCCTTGCTGTCGTAAATCGGTAAGTCAGCATTTACGAAAGCGTCCCAGTGGCCGTTTAATTTCTGAACGGCCGAGATCATAGCCTTGTAAACGTCTGGATCTTCACTCCAGAACGGCGCAGCCAGAATGTTGAGCACGGCGTTGAACATGGTGTAGAGCTTGGAGAGAGCCTGCAGTCCGGTCCTCTTGCCGGAGGCTGTAACGCTTCCGATAATGTCGCTCTTGGTTACGAGAGACGGATCCACCTCTGTGAATGAAGCCTCCACCGTGCCGGTGATAGGATCGGCGTCACTCAATGACTCAATGACTACGGCACCTTTGGTATAGTTGTAGTCAAGAGAGTAGTCTGCACCCAGTACCTTGTCGGAGAGTGCAAAGGTGTCAAGGATAATTGTGTCAGTCACATACTCGGCGCGGCCATTCTTGAATGTGAGTTCGACGGTTGTCTTGACGTCTTTCTGGTGGACGGCCGGATCTAATACGTTGATGATATAGATCGGCCCCACGTTTCCGATTGTGTTCGCAAAATGGCAGTCGAACGGCTCGCATAATGTGAACTTGTCCCAGTTGCTCGAGTAGCCGACTGTTGCCTGCGTTTTTGGCATGTTTTCCAGCTTGATCGGTGTGTTAATCAGGCCCTTCTCCTTATAACCTAAAACAAGGTTAATAGGTGCGGTTCCGATGTATGCCACAACGGTGTCAACCTGAACGGCGCTTTTTACTTTATCGTTTCCGATCTCGCCGTAAGCTCCGTGTTGATAGCTCATCTGTAAATCACTCCTTTACAATAATTTTTCATAGTCTGCGGGTATCTTGCGGGCCAGCCCGTGCTCGAGAGTGAACTGCACCCAGCAAAACCAGTACGGGTAATAGCTCACGAGAGCCCCGTCCTCAGTAAATGGGCCGTACTCTATGCCGTTTTCCTTAACGAGCCGCAGCCCTGCAATATACTCAGTGTTCTCGATTGCTTGCAGCACCTTGTCGGTAAAGCTCCAGACGTCCCGCCAGCCCTCGAGGTTTCTTTTGAAATTTTCGCTCGGCTCTCTGCGGTACTTCACGCCGCCGAGCGCCTGCGGATCCTGCTCTGGTACCGCCATTTCGCTGCCATGCTGCCCCGGGTTCCATGTCGCAAGCGCGAGCTGTATCGTCATTTGACCGATGTGCTGCGCCGGTGCGTGCTTGCCCTTTAAGAGCTGCACGCATAGTGAAGGAATGGGTGCCGCAACGTCTGGCGGCTTTCTGTCCTGAGTAGGAATGTACATAGCAAAGGCGGCCGGGTGCGCTGTCTGCACATTGTAGCCGCCGTCGTTTACTTTGTCGTCTGGAACTTTCAGAAGTATGTCGGGGCAGACTTCCTCCTCGAACCATTTGACAATATTGTCAAGATCGCTTGTTATAGCCATAGCGCACCTCCTAGACCATGCGGGTGTGGTGCAGGGCTATCTGGGTGATCCCCATATTTTCAGCCCATGAGTCAACAGTACACTCCCGGCCGTCCACATTCAGCGCGGAGCCCGGAGCTTTTTCACCCTCCAGATCTTCGGTTCTGGCAAATATGAGTGTGTCGGACTCAGCAACGCCCAAAATGTTGCCGTTTTTCATCGTGACAAGCGTGTCGTTGTCGATGATGATCGTTATACTTTTACCCTCGATTTTATGAACTTCTCCGAAGTCCTCGAGCTGTATGAATACAAGATCAATGTCCGACGCTATGAGGTCTTTGAGGCTCTTACTCAACCGGATCCATAGCACCAAAAGCCGGAGGGGCTTCGGTGTCGTCCTCCTCTGTAAAGTAATCGTCGAGCAGCTTGATGACTTCGGCCTTTGTGCGCATATTTTGGGCGTCGAGTCCGTAAGCTCCAGCGAGTGCCTGCAACTCTGTGAGCCTCATTTTGTCGCTGTACTCTGGCTTTTCTGGTTTTTCGTTCTGAGGATCTTCGTCTCCGTCAGCTTCCGGCTCCAGATCCTGCTCTGGTTCCTCTGCTTCCGGTTCTGCCGGATCCTTTGCCGGCTGCTGCTCGGCGCCGGCGGTTTCTGGTTCTGGCTCCAGCTCGGCCTCTGGGATAATTACGTTTGCATATTCAGCAACGCCCTGAGCCACGAGCTCGGCCTCTCTCTCAGGATCGAGAGAGAAGGGCTCGGAGTCTTTGTCTTTGGGTAATATGATCCCGTTCTCTTTATAGCCGTATACTCCGGCGATAATTTTAATCATTTGGCGGCTCCTTTCTTCGCATTTCTTACAGTACGCTCGCAGATACCCACGGATTTTTACTTCTAGGAATTAAGAGCGGGCGGCTTGTGACTTTGATCTCTCTGGACTCGGCCTTTACGTCTGCCGTGTACTTAGGAATACGGCGGCCGGTGTAGGTGTGGAACTCGCCGTCGTCCTGCTCAATCTGGGTAACTGCTCCATAGAGGCCGCGGCCTGCTGCCGGGGCTGTCATAATTACGGTACCAGCCGGGAGATATGGAACGATCTGACCGCTTTCGTCCTCGTAGGTCTCGTCGTAAGTGATAAGTTTTACCATGTGGCCGTCTACGTTCAGGACAGCGAAGCAGCAAGCTCCCTCCGGTAAATTCATAGGCTCGATAGTTCCGAGCATAATGCTACGGTTGTCGAGGTACTTCTGGATTGTAGGATCCTGCAGCACGATCTTTGAAACTCCTCGGGCCATTACGCACTCAGTAGCAGGGAGCCCGTTCTTTGTGAGCATGTAGATCATTTCAGAAAGATCTCCGTAAATGTCGGCGCCGGTTGCGTTCCATTTTACTGCAGGTGTGTACTTCGCCGGGTTGGCTGCTTCATCGTAGAAGCGGATCTCGTACTCCTCATAGTCTCCGCTGCCGTACTTATCAGCGTAGTGTCTCAGCACATAGCCGTTGTTGAGCATACACTGGGCCGCCATGTACTCCTCGCGCCCTGAGATCATTGTGTCGAACTCTGTCAGGTCTCTGTTGAGGATCTGGGCCTGTCTCTGCTGAGGCGTTACGTTCTGGAAGAGCTGCTCGCCGAACCCTTTCTTGTTGAGATCGTCAATGGTGAGCGGTCTCTGTGGAGCGATAAACGGCGGCACATAACTGAAGGTCTTGTAACCCTCGCGCTCGATAGTGATACCACCCTTTCGAGGCATTACGCAGGGCGCGATCTTCTTGCTGCCGTTTCTATACTCGACGAGGACCTCCTCACCCGGGAAAATGTCCTCAGACACTCCGTTGACCGGTGCGGTAGTAGGGAAGTAGCGATCTCTTAAAAATGTTCTGTGTGTAGGCATTGCCTGAATTGCCGCCAGCATAGTGACGGTTCTGTAAATTAACGGTGTAGGCATTTCGATTGTCCTCCTTTTCTTACATAGCAGAGTCGAGGAAAATGCCACCGTTGCGGAGCGCTGCCTCGTCTGCTTCTGTGATAGTGTAGTCGTCGTCAACGATAAGGGCCTCTCTGTTGAAATGGCCGGATCTGTACGCTGTTGTAAATGCGTCGGCGCTTGTTGCGTCTACCTCGTCGCAGAGAACGCCGAACGGTGTGAGCGTCTCACTTTCTCCGGCTGCTGTGCCGAGAATAACGCATTTTTTTGTTTTGCTGCTCATTGCAACGACTGTGCCGCGCGCGAGAACTCCTTCTCCGCTCGCGATTGTGACGCCCACGGCGTCAACCGGGAACTTGCCGTCAATAAAAAGATTGTCAGTGTCGCAAGCTCCAATTTTCTGATCTGCTCTCATTGTGATACCCTCCTTATTTTGTTGGTGTTGTAGGTGCCGGAACTGCGCCACCGTTAGCGATCATAGCAGCGAGCTGGGCTACCTGAGCGTTTTCGTCGGCTGCCTGATCCTTTGGTGCAGGTGCTCCTGAGTTCGGTGTCGTGCCGACTCCGGCTGCTCCAGAGGCGGTAAAGTCGTCGGCGCTGTTCTGAATGTGCTGAGTTCCGAGCTGGGCCTGCTTTTTCATAGCCTTAAAAGCAAGCTCCTGAGCTGAGCAGGCTGTCGGTCCGTATTTAGCTTCCTTGATAAGCTCAGGATCTCCGACTGTTGCCTCGATCGTCTCGATCTCCTGCAGTCTGGAACGCTCGGCGGTTACGGCTTCGCTTGCTGCTGCCTCGCGGGCTGCGTTCTCAATCTGTGCTACGACGTCAGGGTACTGCTGTCTTAATTCTTCTGGTGTCATTTTGGTGTTACCTCCTTTTGGTTTATTTGTTGAAACGCTCTGAGTCGGAGCTGCTGGCTTCGATGTAGGCGTTTTAACGCTGTTAATAATTGGCACATTGCCCGGGAAATTGCGAAAACCTTTGAGAGAGTGCAGCACTCCGTTGACGATAATCTCGTCTTTTTCTGAGCTCATGCACATGCTTGTCTCGCAGCCCTCGCGGATCGAAGTGCAAAAACCATTTTCGACAGCTTCGCGGCCGGTGTACCATGTTTCCTTCGCCATGATCTGTCGGATCTTCTCGGTTCCGAGGCCGGTTGCGGCGTCGTATGTTTCGGCTGCTGCCTTGTTGGCTGCTTCGAGTCTCTTATTTACCTCGAGCAGGGCCTTGTGGTTGTAATTTCCCACGAGTGTGAGCAGGGCCTCGTGTACCATAAAAAGGGCGCCCTCAGCGATTTCGCGAGTTTTGCAGCCCATAGCAATGATAGTGGCGGCGCTGGCTGCAATTCCGTCGATAACTGCAACGGTGTCACCGTTTAGCTCTTTGAGTCTGTTGCAAATTCCGAGCGCGGTGTATAAGTCGCCGCCTACGGAGTTAATTCGCACGGTGATTTTTGCCTTGTCCTTGACCTGAGCCAGATCCTCGAGAAAGCCTTCCGGTGTGATATATAAGCCCTCGACCGGTTCGCCGGTCCACCAGTCTGTCGGTCTCTGGCTCACGACTTCACCGTACATGGTGATCTCGGCCTCCTCGTCGCTTACGTCGACGATGTTCCAAAACTTCTGGGCTGCGCCTGCGGGTGGAGCTGCTGGGCCGTTAAGAACTCGCAGCGGGATTGTTTGCTTTTGCATGTTGCTGATCCTCCTTTAATGAATTTTGAAGTATAAGAGAGGCAATAGCCTGAGTAGCCTCAGCCTGAGCCTCTGGGGTGGTGCCGTTAGCTTCCGCGATCATTTCGTTTTCGCGTTTTAACTGGTTCATGTTGGCTTCCCACTGGCCGCCATTCAAGCGGATCGTACTCTGTTCGTGGGTGCTGTACCCGTGCTGGTTTGCAAGGATCTCGGCGCCGATTTCCTTCGTAGGATCAAGCTGTCCCTGAGACGGTCCGATCCAGTCACTCCCGAGCCATGCTGCACGAATGAGCGGATCACTGAAAAAGCCGGGTGCCTGAATACGTCCGAGAGCTACGGCCTCAGAGAGCCAGATCTCATAAATGGGCTTGCAAAAATCATTAGCAAACCACTCCCGGCGCATTTTGAACGCTTTCCATGCTTCCAGTAGTGCGGCTCTACTTGCTGAGTATGAGGCGTTGAACGATTTCAGGAGCAGATCGGCGGGGATCTCCAGCGCGGCGCCGCATTGTTCGCAGAGCGCTCTAATAAAAGCAGAAAAACCGCTTGCCGGTCTTGTTGGTGCTGCGAACTTGATATCTTCTCCCGGTTTCATTACGTTAATCGTTCCGGGGCCCATTTCGTAATCGTCAGGATCCGAAGGCTCTACCTCTGAGCCGTTTACTTCATTGAACGGCATTTCATCGGCGCCGGTGTCGGTTGTAACAAAAGCCGTGAAAAAGCTCTCGACGAGGGCAGCCATGAGCTCACCCTCCGTGTAGCGCCTCATTTGCAGGAGCGGTTCAATAATCTGTGCCAGATATGTGACGCCTCTGTACTGCTCAGGCCTTTCAGACTCCATAACATGCAGGACATTAGGGAGCCCGGTTTTTTCTCCGTATGCCTTAACTCTGGTCCATTCGGTTTCGGCTGCTGCAATAATGTGCTGGTAGGTATTGCGAAAATAATACGCTTGTATCATTCCGCTGTCGTCAATCTCCACGCCGTCAAAGATCCGGTTCCCGTTTTTTGCCTTGCCTTCGGTAGAAAAGCAGTAGTACCCCGAGTTAATCAGCGGTGTGCTGCAACGGTCAGCCTCTACAAGCTGGATCCTGAGAGAATACGGGCACATAGGAGTCGGATCGACTCGCTTAATGAGTCCGAACACATCACCACTCATTAGCCAGCTCATAAGCGCGAGCTGCTGCATGGCGTAATAGTCATTTACTCCGGTAGCGTCGCAGGCGTTTTTCTTTTCGGCCCAGATCTTGAACTCGGCCTCTGTTTTTTCTTGCCACTCTTTTGCAGCTTCCTGAGACATTCCCAGACGCTTGGCGTCTATGCGGCTATTTAATTTCAGACCGCAGCCTATGACGTTTGTACGGTTGGTCTTAATGGCAGAAGTAGCAACCGGCGCAGCCATATACAGCATACGAGCGCGTTGCCTTAGTGTGTCATTGTTGTGGTCTATATCCCATTGAGGGGAGGAGCTGCTTGCTTTGAAACTTTTCAGCGCCTTTTTCTTCCAGCTTGCGCCGGCCTCTGAATATCCATAGTTTGAAGCTCGCGGGGCTGCCGATCCCGGGCGCGCTTCTGGTGCTGCCGCCTGAGCAGGTGGCCCTTGTGTTTTTCTTGGAGTTACTTGCTGCATGTCTTTCGCCTCCTTACCAGTCGCGAGGGACAACTCCGACGGCCCTGCGCTGTGATTTGTTTTCGAGCGACGCGATCTCGTCCTCCATTTCCTTGATTGCATTGCGGATAGCTGAGAGATCTGTCTGGTATCTGGTGGCGTTTCGTGTTCCTATGCCATAGGACTGAACGCCGCCGCTGAGCATTTCCTCCTCGCGCTTATAATAAAGCTCGAGGCGAGTCTTTAATTTGCTGATTTTTTCAGCCTTTTGTTGCTGTCTCATGGTTCACCTCCTTACCAGTCGTCGTACAATTTCGAGCCGCTGGAGCGTTTTTTCTTTTCTTTTTTCTCGACGGTTTTCAGCGGTTGTCCTTTGAGGCGCCTTTCTACTGCCGTGAGATCTGGATCCAGTATTCTGAAGGCTGCCATTGCATAGTTGCGGCAGTCAAGAGCCTCGTTGCGGTTGTGCCCCGGCAACTTCTCCCATTGCCACTTGTCGCCTCGTCTGGTTCGGACGAGTGACAGCTTTTCAGATAGTAAGCCAGAAAAGAAAAGAGAGTCATAACCGCGATCCTCTCCGAGTGGAAAGTGACAGTATTTGGCTCCCTTTTCTTGCACCTTAATGGCGTTCATTATTTTGCTTTTTCCGGCGTCTACTCCCAGAGTGTAGAGCCAGCACTTGCCGATCAACTTGCCGTCTATGACGATCTTCACCTTTGAGGGCGGGGCGGTGTATGGTATGCCGTCGCCACCTTTTCCTTTTATGGCAAAAACGCGCTTGTTTTGTCTAGCCTTGCACTCGGCGTAAACCTCCTGCGTAAAGTGGCCGCCGGAGTCCACGCATGTGAATGATACTTTCAAGCCTTTGCCATTCTTGAAGCGGTAAACATGGTCGATCACATCGTCAAGCCGGGCCCATACTTCTGAGGTATCAGGCCGGCCGTTGATAATTCCTTTTTTTATGCCCCATGTTTCGCCGTAGAGTCCATGCCCGACCACTTCATACTCGAGGCGGTTGTCCTGAGTATCAACTCCGACAGTCAGCACCAGAACGTCGTCTGGGAGCTCTGCGTTGTATTGCTCGCGTCGGCTGAGCATTGCGTCCTCGTCCTCTAAATCTCCGCGATCCTCCCATAGCTCACCGAGTAGGGTGTTGAATACAACCTTCAATTTTTCAGGATCGCCCTGAGCTTCGAGGAACTTCGTGACAATTTTCTCCCACGGAGTCCACGGAGACGAAAAGGCGTTCAGCCAGAAAGAGCGGTGCCCCTTTAGGTATGCGTCCGGGTTTTCGGCGATCCATTTCGCCGGCTGCTTTTTCATGGTTGCTTCTGTCTGAATACAGCCGCAGCTCGGGCACACCCATGTTATTGACTTGACCTTGTAGGCCTTTTTATTTCGCACCTTTTTGACTTCGTGCTCAAAGTGAATATTGTCAAAAACAATATTGTGATACTCCCCGCAGTCCGGGCACTTATGACACCAGCGCTCCTGAGTACCGGCAAAAAAACCGTTTTCAATGTTGCTGGCGCCCTTAATTGTCGGAGTCGATACCTCGATCGACTTCGCATTGTAGAATGTCGTCTGTCTTGCCTCTGCCAGAGCCCACGGATCGCCCTCAGTTCCTGCGCTGGACGCCCAGCGGTCGCGCTCGTCTCCGATAATGTAGCGGGCCGGAGTAGAAGCGAGGGCACTCGGGCTGTTGGATCCGGTGATCGTCAACATGCCGCCCGGGAAAGATTTCTGCAAAATTGTATTGCCGGAGTCTCTCGTTTTAACGTCCGAGACTTTTTTCCTCAGTGGTTTCGAGTCTCTTATCATTGGAGCGATACGCAAGCGCGAGAACTTCCGGGCGTCGTCGAGAGTAGGCTGCACATAAATCGTAGATCCCGGATCCTGATCTATTATGTAGCCGATTATATTGAGCTCTACCTCGGATTTTCCAACCTGAGAAGCAGCTACAACGGTTAGCTTGTTGACTTTGGGATCCGTGAAGGCGTCCATTATGTCGACAAGGTACGGTGTTCGCTCATTCCTCCACGGGCCTGCCTCTGCTGAGCTTTCAGGAGATAAGCGGCGGTTTTTCTCAGCCCACTGGGACACTGTGAGGCGCTCGGGTGGTTTGAAATTCTTAACAGCTCGAACGAACGTATTGTTTAAGCTGTCAATTTCATTCTGCCTGCTCATCGTCCTCGATCATAGCCCAGCCCTGCCGATCCTTTACCCGCTTTTTATACTCCTCTGGATCGTAGTGGTACTGAGAGAGTGACAGAAGGATCTCGTTTACCTCCTCTTGTATTCTGGCAGAAGTTTCGGCCGGACTTGCAAGCTCCGCGGTATCAACCGCAAGCCGTCCCGGCATAGCCATTAACATGCTGCGGATATTAAAAACGAGGTCCGTCGTGATAGCTTCGACGTCCTCAGCTCTGTGCATGGTTCCTTCGAGTTCGGCGAGCTGGAGCTCTGCGACTCTGGCCTTTGCGCTTTTTATATCTACCTCAGCCTGCAGCTTGTCGGTCTCCAACTTATCGTTTTGAGCTGACGCTTTGCGATCGAGCTGCGTGCGCAGGTATTTGATGTAGTCCTTTGTTGCCTCGCCAACATTGTACCGGCGGCCGGCCGGTGTGTCGTGAGTTTTCAGAACTCCGTCTTGTGTGAGCTGCTGGATCCTCCGGGCGGTCAGCTCAAACAGTTCGGCCATTTTTGTTGTCGGCCAGTAGCCCGGAGTCTCGGCCGGTTTTTCTTTTCGTGGTGTTGCCATGCCTTGCCTCCTTCCCGGCGTAACGAAACGGCCTAAAATTTTTCTATGAGTCTAGCAAGTTTTTGGGCTCGCAAGCACCGCAGGGAAAAATTAAGCTCGAAAGGACCCGTGAAAATTTTTTTATTTTCTTTTGCCGGGTGCCCGGCGTTCGTGTTCTTTTTTTGCTTGCGTTTCTCTGCGGTGTTGGTGCGCCGACTCGGCGCGCGAGTGGTGACTTGCCTCGGCTTGCCCGGGCCTGCTGCCGGGGCTGCGCCTCTGGTGTGGCGTGGCTTTTGGGTGTGGTCCATGTCCGGGCCAGCTTTCCGCGCCTGATGTGGTGGCTCAGTTTTAGAGTGCTGAGCATATAGAAAGAGGCCAGCCGCTCGCATGGTGTGGAGTGGTGGCCTCTGGTTCTCTGGTGGTGTATGGTGCCCGTGTGGCTGCGTGTGTGCCCCGTAGAGCTCACCCCTGAGCTTTGGCGAGCATTTGCTTGACGTGGTTCTCCAGTCGCTTGCTGAGGCCCTCGTCAATGTTCTGCTGTATGAGTGGCTGCACCTTTTCGTTTTCAATCATCTGCGGCACACTCAATGTCTTTATGCTCTTGATAGGGTAGCGGCTTTCGCTTTCCCTCTGGAATGGTATCTGTGTAGAGCCCTCGCCTCCTGAGCTGGCAAGGAATACGCCGGCCGGCAGGTTCTTCCGCTGGCCCTTGAATACTTCCTGACTTACTCGGTATGGCTTCGGCTTCCGCTGGGTGGGCTTCATTTTGAAGTGCGTCGGAGTCAGGACTCGGCCCTTGTATGTTAATACAACGGACTCGACGAGGTTGCCCTCGACTTTGAGCTGGCCGCCGCCTTTTCCTTTGCCGTCAAGTGCCGCCTTTACGTCAGCCTTCTTGATAGCGTAAACCTCGCACACGGCAGCAGATACCCACGCCTGCGCTCGGCTCTTTGCGTCTGAGGTGCATTTCTTTATTACCTTTTCAGCGTCTACCCCTGCAATATTGTCCAGCGTTTTGACGAGCTCCTCGTAATTTGACAGCATACAAGTGGTTGTTCCTCTGGTGGCTGCCATGTGCGATCGCCTCCTCTCAGCCTGAAAACGGCAGCAAAAAACCGCCCGATTTTCTCGCGCGGTTTCTTTACCCATTTATTGCATTGTAAGAATTATAACACGGCTCAATTTCAAAGTAAATTGCATCTTTTTTGCACCGGTAAATTGCACGCTCAGCCTGCTGCCGGCGGCGGCTAATCAATGGCAGCCGTGCCATACAAGCGGACAGAGAGGCTCTTAATAAGGCGCTGGCGGTTCCTCCAGACGGTTGTCGCGTCGCAGCCCAGTGACTCAGCAATGGCCTCATTGTCAAGCCCCTCGAAGTAGCGGCCGCTTACTGACTCATAATACGGATCTGGCTTGATGATTTCGAGGGCTTCCTCGAGAACATCGACTTCGTGCTGATCCGACTCAATGCAGGCCTGCTTGTCTTTGATAATAGCCTCGAGAGCCTCCTCTGGATCCATGCGGGTGCTACTCTTTGAAAATCTGGTGATCGACTTGCTTCTCGCTGGGGTTCCGTAGGTCCTCAGCTCCTCGATCTTTTCCTTGTCGTCCTTAATCTTGACCTTCAGCACCGGTAGGGCATAGAGACGAGCCTCGGTGTTTTTGAACGCCGCCTTTGCGTTCTGCGGCTGCTGCAACGGCTTGTATACGTCTGAGACTGCTGCCGCGGTTTTCTTTGCTACCTCGTCTATGTAGCTTTTGATCTCTGGCGGTATGCTTGGTTTTTTCTGTTTTGCCATTTATTCATATTCTCCTTCCTTGTAGTCTGAGCTTATTCCTACATCGTCGAAAATTTCGGCGTATACTGCCGGATCTGCCGGAGCTCCGTCTCTTATGAGCTGGATCTGGTCCTTGTTACCGGTGATCCTGAAATATCTCTTTACAATTACGTCGGTATATCCGGGCGTTAATTCCATGAGGTAGGCGGTGTGTCCGGTCTTTTCTGCTGCCGCGAGAGTAGTCCCGCTGCCTCCGAACGGATCGTAAACCGTTTTTACAAAATCCATGTTGTCGAGTATCATTTCCATAAGCTCGACGGGCTTCTGTGTCGGGTGTAACTCATTCCCGGACCTGCTGCACCTCAAAACATTGCCGTAGCCTTTGTGACCGTCAAATTTCGCCTTGCCTCTGCTGCCGAACAGACAGAGCTCGTGCTGGCTTCTCCAGCCGACGCCCATGCCGGGTGTCTCTTTATCCCATACGATCATCGAACGGACTCCGAAGCCCGATTTCTCAATTATGTCATACAAATAGATCCACATGCGCCAGTCGGTGAACACATAAGCAAATAGAGGAGTAATGCCCTCGAAGGCTGCGGTCAGTAATTTAATATAACCGCGGGTGCTGAGTATGTCGTTTGCAATCTTCGGCGCGTCTGTCTGGCCTTTTCTTACGGTTCCGATACTTCCGGTAGACTTTCCGCTCTCTTGGTGGCCGCCGCTGCAATACGGTGGATCTGTGAGCATGAGCTCCGGTTCTGCTCCCGCCAGCAGCTCCTCGCGGTCCTTTGCGTTGGTGGAGTTCCCGCACATGAGCCTATGACGGCCGAGGATCCACACGTCCCCCAGCTTGCTGACTGGTTCCTCCGGTGGTGGGAGTACGGTGTCGTCGTCTGCCTCCTCTTTGTCGTGGTCTGCTTCGCATAGAGCTGTCGCAAGTTCCTGATAGAATGACTCCTCGTAGCCGGTCATTTCAAATGGGATCGCTCCGGTGTCTACTGCCTCAAAAGCCTCGGCTAGTTTTACGCTGTCGATTTCCGCAAGCTCCGCGATCCGGTTGTCTGCCATGAGGTCGGCCAGTTCCTCCTCCTCGCTGGCATAGTTCTGATAGTCGACTGGAGCCTCTTTGAATTTTCCGTACTTTGCCGCCGCGAGTCTGCCGTGGCCCTTTACGATCAGGCCCGATCGGGTGCTCACGGTGATCGGCTGCCTCCAGCCGGTTGCCTTAATGATAGCAGCGAGAGCTCTGATCTGATCGTCCGGGTGCTTATTCGGGTTTAGCGGGTTTTCTCTGAGTTCCTTTATCGGCACAATTTTGTCATGCGCGCAAAAAACCGGCCGGCCGTCTGCGAACGCTTTCGGCTCAGCGCTGGTGGTGTAGTCCATGTCGTTGATCTGTATCTCTTGACGATTGGCCTTCGTCTTTGTCTGGGTGATTTCGAGCGTTTTCTTTGATTTCGCCACTTAATCGCCTCCCTTCTGGTTTTCTTCCGGCTCCTGAGTTCCAAAACGAGCGATCGCGAGCTCGTTGTATTTGCTGTAAATAGCCTCGAAGGCTTTTTTCCATTCTGGCCCGTGTTCGTCGCCTACGGTTACGATATGGGCCAGCTCGTGCGCCAGCACCTCCGGTACTGCTCCCGCAGGGATATGTCCGGCCACTTCTATGAGTGGGAGAGTGCCGTCGTCTGGGAAGGTAGTGCAACCGACCATTTCCGTGCCGTCCTCGGCGGTGATTTTGTCAACCAGTATGGCCTCGTATTCTGTGCCCGGGTAAATTTCAGCAAAAGCCTGAGCGACGAGGCTGCTCGGATCGTTTAAGAATGGGCTTTTTAATAATTCCATGAATAACCTCCTGCAATATGCGGGAGGGCAGCGGGGCCCCTCCCTTGATGATCCCGACATTTGTGCCGGTGACATTATGCAATGATCGTGATCTTGTCTCTGTCCGGTATGTCTTTGAGTGCTTCCACGAGGTACGCCTTGACATTTGCCACCGCCTGAGATTTCCAGACGCCACCGTCAGCGGCCACGAGCTTGAATACCGGAGCGCCGCCTCTGCCTTCGCTTACTCTGAAAACAAAGTCGCTGGCTGGCTGCTCAACCTCCAAAAATGTGCGGTATGGTATCAGGTTTACCGGGTTCGGTACGAGCACGTTGTCCTTCGTGGTTATTCCGGTTTTCATAACTGCCTGCTGGGTGGTTCCATTGTCTGAGAAGGTAGCCTCCTGAGTGTTCACGATGTTACTCGCCAGCATGGTGACAGCTTCGCGGTCGTCGCTTTCCTTGAAGCATGACTGCATAGAAATGAGAAAGCTCTCCTGATCGTATTCTCTGCCATATTCAAAACGGGGCAGCAGGGCGTTGACCTCGAAAAGTGTCTCGCGGTCGCGCTCAGCAAGCAGGCCAGAGTATAAAAGCACCTTTGTTTCGTTCACGACCTGAATAATCATACGATCGCGCAATTCTTCGCGGTTTTCTTTGATGTAGTCCACCAGTGAGGTGAGTGTGGTTGCAGAGATAGGCGCCGCTTTTTCCGGTGCGTCATATCTTACGAGATCCTTCGTGCAGTATGTCTTGCCGTTAATCTCGACAGTTTTCGGATCCTCGGCTTTTACTGCCAGTCCTGTGATAAATGCAATAGCTTCCTTTATTCCTTCCATTGTTTCGTCCTCCTTATGCGTTTACGGCCTTTGGGCCCATTGTAATGACTTTGTGCTGGTTGCTTTTCGGTTGTTCTGTGGTTGTTGGCTGGTCGACCGGTGGGCGACCGTTCTCGAATACCTCGCCCGTCTCAGGATCGAAATCTTTGCCCGGTACGAGTTCGCCTGCTGCCGCCTCTGCCTTTTCCTGCTCCTGATTGGCCGGAGCCTCTGCAGGCTTTTTATTTCTGTTTTTCAGGTCCAGAGGTTTGCCGGTTGGTGCTGGCTGCTGTTCTTCGGCGCCTGCTGCCGGCTGTGTCTCATTAGCAGCTGGAGTGGTAGCCTGAGCCGGTTCTGTTTCCGGTTCCTGAGTCTGTAAATCATTAAAAGACATTTGCCCGCGGATCTGGCCGTCATATTCTGCGATCTCGATCTGGCCGGTTCTCATATTTACACCCATAATCATTTGGGTGTCGATCGCTTCGGTTGCTGCGAGCTTGGTCGTGACAGCGATCTGGGTGCTTACGAGCTGTCTCGTTTTGTTCGGTGCAAATTTGAGCGTGATCTGGATCTGTCTCTTGGTGGTTGCCTCTGTGTTCGGGTTCTGAATGTTCTCGGCCACCTGCATGAGTGCCTCGTTGAGCTTTTCGGCAAAAGCACCGCCGGCGAGAGTCTCGAGGTTGATGTTACTCTGTACGCTTGTTTTCTTCATTTTCTGGATCCTCCTTCTTGGTCGTTGAATTATTCAGCTCGTCAATGCGAAGGCTGAGCTGATAGGTCGCATAGGCTACCATGTGGAGCTCTGCGTTTTTCTTTTTGGCGTCTTTGTGGGTTACTACAATTCCGATTGCTGACAAAATCAGCAAAACGGCCCATAATGCACACACGACGGCGCCGAGCGTGATTTCTGCTGCGGTCATTTCTTCTGTTCACCTCCTCTCGGTGTGGTTGCGGCTCTGAGAGCGCACTCGGTACAAACTCCGGTGGCTCCCGTTGCCTTTACTTGGCGCGCAAGCTCTGGTTCCCAGCACTCCCGGCCGCAGCGCGGGCATGTTACAAGGCGCCAGTCTGGGTGCTTGCTTGCGTCTGGTATATTGGAGCGGAGCGGAAGGCATATAAGCCCGCCGTCTCCGGGTTTCCACGGTTTTATTGTTATGTTCATGCTATGCCTCCCAGCTCCAGAGCCCCTGCTGGCCTTTTGCTTTTATGGGCTCCGGCAGTTCTTTGACGTTTCTCAGCTCCCATGCGTAACGGCCGAGAGAATAATCTCCGAGAGCCTTTTCGGTGTCCGGTAGAGTAGAGAGGTATTCTTCTGTTATGAGGTGGCACGCCACAAGCTCAGCCGTTGCAATTACTTCTCCGTAATTGAAATATGTCAGGAGCTCACCGTTTGCCATGCTTGCTTTTTCCAGCTTCTCAACCATGAGTCCGAAGGCTTTCTCTGACAGAAGCGGTACGACTTGGCGTATTGGTTTGACTGCTGCATGGATCGCAATCGGCCCTCTGTATTTTGTGGCCCAGCTTCTTGTCTCGTTATGTTTTACGCCGGCGGCTATAAATTCGGCCCACGGCTGCCATATTGTTATTGCTTTCATTTAGGCTCCTTTCTAAAAGCAAAATGTTAGTTGTCCCGTTTCGTCTGCTTGCGTATTCATTGGAATAACAAAGCCTTCCCAGTGCTCATAGGCGCGCCCGGTCAGACACTCAGCCGCTAAAATCAGCACATTTATGTCGCTGGCGTTTTTCATCCATGCGTATTCTTTCACATGCCGTTTTATTTGTTCCAGCAGCGGGAGCAGGCCGTCGGCTTCGGCTGCTTTTTCAACGAGCCGAGCCCAGTCCTTGATCTCATATACTCCGCTGGGCGTTTTGTACGTTTCCCTGCCTTCTGTGATTTTTCTCCCGTTCTTATCCTTTCCGACCACCGTTGCCGTGAACATTCTCGAAGATAGTCTGGTGTAGTTCTCGATCATCTAGGCTCCTTTCTGGATAGCTGAGGCGCTCCAGTTCTTCGCGAAGGCCTCCGTGCTCTGATAAGGGCAAAAGAGCTGGCCGTCTCTGGTTTTTACCTCGAAGCGTCCGCGGCTGCGGATATATCTCACGATCAACTCGTAACGCTGGCCGGCGATAAATCCCATTGATCCGGTTGTCCCGGTGAATGTCGCAATAATCTGGAGCGATCCGGTTTTACTTTTTGGGTTTTTCAAATCATTAAGCGCGCGTGTCAGCATTGTGCGTTCCTCCCTTTGTCTTTTTCAAAAATTCCAGCGTACCCAGATGATTGAGGCCGATCTCATAGTCTTGGATCTCGCTGCGTTTCAAGTGCTTGTGGCCGTATATGTCCTTCATATCTCGCCAGACGCTCCACGGTATGCGGTAGAACTGCTCAAACTTAAAGCTCACGAGCACGAAGCAGCTCGCGCCCATTTTCTCGTAGTTCTCCAGCAGTTCAGCCTGCCGATCGCTCACGGCAGAGGCTTCGATCTTGTCGGCGTCTGTATGTTTGGCCTCGAAGGCAATGCACCGGCCGCCGTTGAGTATTCCCTTGTAGTCGTTCTGGGCTTTCTTGGTGAAAACCGCGACATATTGGCCGCGTCTGCGATCTCCGTATGGTTTCAGAGGTCGCATAGGCTCCGGCGTTTTCTCAATGTCCGCAATATTCTGGGAGCGGTAGTAGTTGCACGCTGCGGAGATCATATTCTCGAAGCGTTCCCCGGCGTATTTAGCACGGTGGCCCTGCTGCCGGCGCTCATACTCGATATTTCTCTCGGCTTCGCATGGTGTAGGATCCGGGTAGCCCTCTGAATTTCGTCCGTTACTCATATCACGCACCCCCTCTCAACATTGAGCTGCCATTTCTCAGGCTGTTCGCAATCATTTCGCCGAGTTCTGAGGCCTCTGTCGGATCTATGTTGATATGAACCGCAGTAACCTCTCTGAGACTCTTGTCAGCCTCCGCAAGTAGTGGAGCGGTAGTAGGCTGATCGGCGTATGCAGCAGCGGCAGAGGCGGCGAGTTTTCTCAGAGGTCTGCGCTGTGTTACTGCTGCATGATTGTAGATTTCCAACACGTTCTCGATAAATTCCGGCGGGCCGAAAACTTGGATCTCAATGTCGAGCACTCCGGCGAGCTGGATCTCGTCATACATTCCGGCAGATACCTCGCAGCCGTAAACTCTGATAAGTTGGCAATGTCTGAGGAGCTGGAGCCCGCAACGCAGGCCGATCCTTCTTTCCTCTGGGTTGGTGTCGTCCACAAACTGCGTAAAATACACATGAGGGGCGAGTGGCAGCAGGCCGTCATTCATTGCCTCGCGGCAGTATTTCTGCGCCTTGATGATGTTTTTCTCATAGTCACCGCGACACGGTGAGCAAATATAAGTTAATTTCATTCGGTGTCCTCCTAGCATGGACCGCCGTCGCTGCCTTTGAACGCTCCCGCAGGAAAGTCCCAGAGCTCTGACGGGGTTGTAATTTCGTCTACTGTAAATTTTCCGTTTATAATCTGCCGGATCGCCTCGACTGCTGCATGGCAGACACAACTCTCAGCGTCTCCGACGTATTCCTCTAAGTCCTTTTTATTGTCGAGAGTGAAGCCCAGACGCTCCTCGTCGTTTTTCACCGCCTCAAATTCTTCGGGGAATAACTCACGGATCCCGGCCCAGTGCCTCGGTAGTGAAAAAATGCACATCATACACGAGCACCGGTTCCAGCCGGCAGAGTAGCAAGGGTGGGGCGTCGTTCGGTTCCTCTTTATCACTTCCCAGACGTCCCGCTCTGAATAATCAATAACAGCCCTCCACTGGTGTACGAGTCTATGAGCCTTTGCGGTGGCGTTTGACCGGTGGATCTCCATTTCGTTGTACTTCGAGCGCCCGGAGCTTTCGCCTCGGCGTTCTCCAGATACGATCAGGATCTTTTTATCCTTGCTGATTGTTTCGAGGTTCCTGATCGTCGCGGCTGCTACGTCTATTTTCAAGTAACCACTGCACCAGCGGCGCATTAAGTCGCCAGCTTTTGCCGGGAACTTCATGCGGTAGCCGTATGACTTTAGCTCCTCAAATTCCTCCTCTGTAAAATCGTCGGCCAGTTGTTCGCGGAGCTCTTGACTTCTGATCTGCTGTTTTGACTGGCTGCAGGTTTTGACTTCTCCGTCCTGCATGTACCGGATCGGATAGCTTGCGCCGACTCTGTAAACTTCGCCCCAGAAGCCTTGATCCCTCCAGCTAACCCGGAGTGTTACCTTTTCGCGTTCTGCGAAGGCTTTTACATATTCCTGAGTACAAGGCCAGTCCATGCGGCGCTCATTGTTCTTTCCGTCAATGTCATGGTGCCATAGCTCGATCTTGTTTTTCGGGACGCCCAGCTCTAAAAGTTTGAAATATGCAGCCGTCGAGTCTTTGCCTCCAGAAAACAGAACGATTACAAGGTCGTATTCCTCCAGTGGCAGCAGTTCGGGTAAATAGATTTTTTTCTCGTAGTCTGTGGCGTGCTTTCCGTCGATGTTTGGTTTTATTCTTTTACCGGTGCCATAAGAACGATCCGAGAGTTTTCCCCATATTACGGGGGTGTCTCGACTGCACTCGGTATCTTTTATGTATTCCGGCATTTGATACCTCCTAAATGATTTTTATTGTCTGGTGACTGCTGCCGGGCTGCCATACGAACCACGAGTAGCTCGTGGCGTCCGTTCCGTGTCCGGTAAAGCTCGGGCGCTTATGTAGTGTGTAGAGTCCCGCGAGCTGGTGATCTTCCCGCTGCCAGAACTCAAAACGCTGGTCGCTTTCCATGAACGCGGTGCGGAGCAGGAAAATGAGCCTGCCGCCCGGTTTAAGTAGCCCGAGACATTTCTCAACAAATTCGATCGCCTGATTAAATGGCGGGTTGCCGATGATAAGATCGTACTTTTTCCCGAGGTCCATGCTCAGAAAGTCGTCAATAATCACATTGACGCCGAGATCCTGCAGGTGCTGCGCTTCCTCCGGTCTGATCTCCACCGCGTCGATCGAAAAATCGCCGTATTTTTGTAGTGTCTTGATTATGTTGCCGCTACCTGCTCCCGGTTCCAGCACCTCGATCCCCCCCCTCAGAGGGAAAACGTCGAGAAATGTCTCGATCGTCGAGATCGGTGTCGGGTAGAAGTCGTGCGGCTTTCTGGTGCTTCCTCTGTTTGTTGCACTCATTGTCTGCCTCCTTATCTGCTGCGCCAGCTCTGGCCCTCCATGACGAGCGCCTCGCACATTTCTCGCAGCCGGTCCACAGTAGCCCTCGCTGTCATGTCGTCCCCATTCTGAGGAGTGAGGCGTTTCTCCAGCTCGGTGTCTGTGTAGTTGCTTGTTACAATCGTTGGCTTGTAGCCTTCGTAGCGGGCGTTTATAATCGCGTAGATCTTCGAGACGCCCCAGTCTGTCGGCGGCTCTTTCCCCATATCGTCGATAATGAGGAGCGGGACCGTTTCGTAAACTCTCAGGATCTCACCCTCTGAGATTTCGCGCTTGTCGTATGTAGCCTTGATCCTTGCCAGCATGTCGATCATTGTCATGCAAATAACCGGCCGGCCTCTCTGGATCAGGTCGTTGGCGATAGCAGCAGCGAGGTGAGTCTTTCCGACGCCTATGTCGCCCAGAATAAAAAGCCCGTTTTTCTTCTGGCACATATTGTCAAAATTCTGGGCGTATCGCATGGCTGTTTCTTTCGCTTTGGCCGTTCTCTCGTCTGGGGTGAGGTAGTTGCTGAAGGTTCGCTCTAAAAAGCGGCCCCTCATTCCTGAGTCACATCTGAGGCGTGACACCCTGCGTCTGATTTCGTCCTCGGCTTTCCGTTTTTCTTCCTGCTCCCGTTCGAGCTGTTCTTTTTCTCTGGCCTCGACTGCTCCCGGGCAGTTGCAAGGAATAGCGGTGGGGATCCAGAAGATCCGGTCGCCCATGTTGCTGAGTTCTTTGCCTCTGTGATACCGGAGCTTTCCGCAATATTCACACGGCACCGGCTCCGGTGGTGGTTCCGGCCAGTCTCTTTCCTCGTTGCTGTAAAACCAGCCGTCACTCGGCTGCTGTGAAGCCGGTGAGCTTGTAGCGGGATCCGCTTGGTGGTTCGTTGCCATTGTCCGGGCCTCCTTTGTCGTCATATTTGCCTTCCAGCACTTTGCACATGTTTGTCGGTTTCATTATCCAGTCGAAGTCAGCCCGCCAGTTGCGATCGTTTTCGCCTTTCATAAAGCTGCTTGCCTCGGTTTTTCTGAATAGTGTCTCGAATGTCTCAATGTTCGGGTAGGTCTTAAATCTTGCGGCCACCGCCTTGCGTCTGGCTCCGTCAATCTTCTGGATCTTCGAGAAGCTGACGCAGATCTCGTTGTATAACTGCATGATTTTCACATACGGAGTCGGATCTGATTTAGCAGGTGCCGCTGCTTCGTGCTCTGGAGGAGCACTTAAAGGATCCTTTATATCTCTAGTCTTATCTACTCTAGTCTTGTCTACTCTGCCAGCGGTTGCTTGTTGGTCGTCCGGCGGTCGTCCTTCGGTCTTTTTAGCAGCCGCTCGGCGGCGTCTGGAGCGTTCCTTTTCGGCTTCGCGCTGCTGGATCAGAGTGCCTGCATATTCCTCCCAGTCGTGGATCGTGAGAGTAGCAGGATCCTCGTCGCCCTGATCCAACAAACCCGCAGAAATAAAGGCTTGCAGCAGTTCGTCGGCGTCTCCGTCCCATTGTGCTGCGCGGGCTATATTTCGCGCGCTTATCTCCGAGACGTTGCCGTCCGGGGCGTTATCGAGAGCCCAGAGCCAGAACGAAGTCAGGAGCCCGATCATGTAGGGTGGAGCTATTTCGAGAGCGTCGGCTGCGTCTAAAATTTTTCTATGCTGTCTAATTGATTGATAAATTTTCAACCATGCCACGGCGTTTCCTCCTTCCTTTTTTGGTCGTCCTTTTTCTTGGCGCGTCTTTCTGTTTTGGTCGTTTGTCGGTCGTCCGGTGGTCGTCCACCGGTTGACCGGTAGGACAAAAATCAATTAAAAGGGAGCTGATCGTCTGCGTCCTCCGGTATATTCATAAAACCGTCGCCGCTTGCAGGACCGGTTGGAGGCTCCTGCTGGTTGCTGTTTTTGTTCTTACTTTCTGCAAACTCGGCCTCCTCAACAACAACCTCGGTAGTGTATACCTTGCGGCCCTCACGGTCGGTGTAGCTTCCCGTCTGGATCCTGCCGGTTATTGCGATCTTTGTGCCTTGTCTCAGGTATTTTTCAGCAAATTCGGCGTTATTTCTAAAGGCAACGCACTGGATAAAGTCGGCAGTTGCTTCGCCTCCGTCTTTTCTGCCTCTGCGGTCCACGGCGAGAGTGTAGCGGGCTATCGCCATAGGCTCATTGCCTTGCGTGTATCGTACTTCGGGATCTCTGGTGAGCCTCCCCATTAAAATGACTTTGTTCACTGTCTATTTCCTCCATTCCTCAGCTCTCTGGCTGTGTCGTCCATGCGCTTGCAAATGTCGTCATACTCTGCCCGAGTCATGTCGGCTGGTTTCTTGTTGTATAAATAATTGATCCTGCCGTCTGTCTGCTCTTTGGAGAGCCCGGCGTCCTGAGCTTTCCGGTACATTCTGTCGAGCTGGGCCGCTGTGAGCTTTTTCTCGGCTCCATTCTGGCCGCTCTGATCGGTTTTATTGCCTTGTTGGCTCTGTTGGTTGCCTGCGGCATTTCTGACCGGCTGTGAGGCCGTTTGAGCGCTTGGCTTGCCCTTCATGTCTGGATCAGTCTCGCCCATGTCAATGCTGAATTTTTCAAAAAGATAATATTTTATAGCATAGGTCCACGCGCTGCCTTTAGCTTTGGCCGGATCGTCGTTCCATGCGATTGCATGAGTCTGGGCCTCGTCGGTGTCGTCCTCGTTGTCTGCATTGGTCCAGCGCATTGTCAGATCGGACTCATAAAGGAACATGAGGCCGCCGTGCTGCGTGTTCATGGTTTTAATTTGGGCGTTTTCCTCCTGAATAATGTCGAAGTTGACGCCGAGCTCATTCATCGTGGGAGTGATAGCTCTCCAGACGTCGTCAATCTTTGCAAACTTATAGGGAACCTCCTCGCTGTGCTGGCCCTTTTCAATCCTCGGGATCTGGCGCCGCAGTTCGATGAATTTCTCCTGCAGGCTCATTACCTCGATCGGTTTGTCCCGCCGCGTCTGGAATGAGGCAACCGGGGAGCCCGCTGCGGTTTCTTTCTGTTCTTCTTGCATGTGGTTTCTCCTCCTTATGCCGCCGCACATAGGCGGCGGGATTTATGATTTACTGAATTACGAAGCAGACCGGGACGTAAAGCTCGTTGCCGGCGCCCCAGTAGCTGGAGTGCCCGTAGTAGTTGACGGTCACGCAATAAGTCGAGTAGCCACTCCTGACAGAAGCGGTCCAGTACCAATCGGGCGATCCACCTTTTCTGTTGCACTTGATACGGTTGCGGCGGTCCTTGTAGTATTCGATCTGGCTGTATGTGCCGTCCTCTGAATAGCAGCAGTCCCCGAACAACTCCGACTCGGTAGGTAAAAAGAGGCGACAGAGTGAGCTCTCGCCGTTTTCCTGCTTACGCTCAACCTCGGCGATCACATTGCGAAGATCCTCCGGCAGATTATTGAAAACTTCCTCGTTTAAGTAGCGCTTGACGTCTGAGTCTGCGAAGCCGCCGGCGTTTCTGTTGTTCTGGTTGTAGGCAACCTCTACCGGCAGGCAGTCCTTACTCTCGAAGCGAGCCCAGCCCGGGCCCATGTCAACGACTACGAGATCCATTTCCTCGCCGTCGAGGGTTTTCTCTGTAATAATGTCGCCCACCTTCAGGCCGCTGGTGTTGTCCTTGATTTTCTGAGCCAGTTCCTCCCAGTTGATTGCTGTCTCTGTGGTTACTGTCTGTGTTAATACTGCCATGATGTGATCCTCCTTATTTTTTCTCCGCATAGAAGCGGTGGTTGTTAATTGTCATTATGTAGCGCTGTGACTCGTGGAACTTACTCGCCACAAGGTCGGGATTGTAAAAGTATTTGATCGGCTCGGTGCTTGCTATCATTCCGAAGTCAAACACATACCGAACGGCCTGTGTTGCCTCCGCTGACGGCTCCGGTCTTTTCTTGGAATATGAGTAGCGGGCTGCTGCCTCTGCCGGCCGGATCCCGTCGTCCTCACATGCCTGCAGGATACACTGGCAAATTGCAATTTTACCCGCCAGCGGTTCGCTCTCGGCCTCTGCTGTGACGATCTGGGCTACTTCGTAGCGCTCGGCGTCTGTCAGTTCGTACCGGAGTTCAAAACCGGCCTCAGAGGCCCACGATCTCGCAAGCTCCTCCATATTTACCGCGTGGGGTTCTCCGTCCTCTGTCAGATATGCGAAGTAGTAGCCGTCTGGCTGTGTTTCGTCCTGAATTATGAGAGTAGTCTCCTGCGGTGTCTCTGTTGTTTCTGCTGCCGGAGCGTTTACCGGTTCTTTTTTCTTGCTGCAAGATACCAGACTCACGGTAACGGTCACAATGAGCACTAGAGCGGCGCCTGCTGCCAGTCTGGCAAGGAAAACCTCGCGGCGCCTATTGGCTTTTCTGCGTTTTCGTGCTATAATTTCTCTGTGATCTTTGAAATTATGGACGGGCTCAGGCGAGAGCACCGTCTCCTTCTTCGCGGTCACTTGGGCTGGACGTTCTGGGCGTCTGGCCCTTTTTATGTCCTCATGTGTTTGCATTGGTCTGTATGCCTCCTTTTGGTTCGTAGTTTCTCAGCTCGCAGAGGGCGAGCGTGAAGTCTTGGAAGGCGAGCTGTTTCACCAGATCGGCCACCAGCAAAACGCGATACCAGCCGGAGCGGTACGTCGCCGCGTCCTCTGGCTGCATTTCTGTGGCCCGCTCGAGCTTTCTGTCTGCATAAGACTCGGCCCGCTTCATTTCCTTGTCTGGGACCTCTTGGCCCAGTATCTCAAAAACCGCCTTGCGGCTGTATTCTTCGGCCATGTGTTGCACGCCTCCTTTACTTTTTGTCGTTGTCTTTTCCACCTTTGTTGTTGTAGCTGATAATTACCAGCGTTACGCAAATAATCAGGGTAATAAGTACGCCGTTACTCACAAGATCCACCTCCATTCATAAGATCCGGCAGTCTGCACCCGAGCTTGTAAGACTGGGGCATGTATGTGATCTGTCTCAATTTTCGGCCGGTTATGCCGTACTTCGGGTTGTAGCCCAGAAGGTCTATGTAGTCCGTCAGGTCGTCCCGTTCTTCGCTCATGGCCTTAGTTACCTCGTAGAGCGCCAGAACGTCGTCGATCGCTCTGTGGCTGTTCTGGGCCTTATCAGCGAGGCCGTAGTGCTCGATCGCGTTCGCCAGCTTGTGCGGGTATGCCGCGCGGTCCTTGTATACTGTCAGGGAGTCGAGCGCCCGGAGCTTTGGAGCTTTCGGAACCATGCCGCAGCGCTTGAACATTTCCAGAATGAAAAGCAGGTCAAACTGGATATTGTGAGCCACCAGCAGCACCTCGCTGTCACTGTGGAGCATATTGCAGAAGATCCTGCAGGCTTCGCGGTAGTCGATCCCTTTATCTGCCAGCATGTCGTCGGTGATGTGAGTCAGCTCGACGATCTTCTCCGGTATCTTTTCGCCCTCTGGTAGCTTGCAAAAAGCGTCGATTTTGAGCTCTATGCCGTTTTCGGTTACGAGAGCAGCGGCCAGCTCGATGATCTGATCCTTTTCAGGATCGAGGCCGGTTGTCTCAGTATCGAAAAATACAATTTTCTTAAACTGCTGCAACAATTTCCTCACGCTCGAGCACCTCCTTCGCAACGAATAGCTTTTCGGTGGCTGCTATCGTCTTATTTTGGTTCATGGTGCGGGTTACGCTGTGGATCCACACCGGCACGAAGTCGTCAGGAGCTTCCTGCTCGCTGATTAGTACAATGTTGTCATGGCTCCAGAGCCGTGCGACTCTCCAGAAGTCCGCGTGGTCGAAAATTTCAACCGATTTATACTGCTTTGTGTTCTCGTAGGGTGGATCCATGTAAATGACGCACCCGGTCGGGTTCCATGCCCGGTAGTCCTTATGTAAGAAAATGACGTCCTTCAGCTTGTCCCGCTGCGCCTCGATGTTGCGCCGGCCCTCGTCCTGATAGTCCCGGAGCCCTCCGGTTGTCTGAGTCTTGCCAGAGTAGCCGCCGTCGAAAAATCTGCCGTTATACGAAGCTACAAAACCGACATAGCCTGCGTACCATTCCGGGTAGTCGTCGCGGTTGGCTCTGACTTTGGCGTATTCCTCGCGCTCAATGTAGCCCGGGAGCTCGCCGCCTGCCTGAATGTGCTGCATGAGGGCGATCAGGTACTTGTTGCAATCGCTGGCGATCCGCTGCGGGGCTTCGATCTTGTCGATCACATTGCAGCCGCCGCAGAATGGCTCGAGATAGGTCTCATAGCCGGAGCGCTCGATCTGTTTCTGAATGATCGGCACGATGTAGCGGGCGACTTTCGCCTTGCTTCCCATGTATTTCATAGGGCTGCTGCCTCCTTTCTTTGTTGTCTCTGTTTCTTCCAGTTTTGATAATCTGCCATAACGGCAGGATCCTCGAACGCTCTCGACATTCCGCTGATTATGGTCCTGCAGAGCGCGTCGCTCTCATTTTCCGGGAGTGTATCGAGTTCGATGTTGATATTTTGCGGGGTTCTGGATCCCACGCTTTTGAGTGTTTTCATTGCCATAAAGTCGCTCCTTCCTCTGCTTGGTTTCACACGCCGGGCAGACGTAACCGCTCGGAGGGATAACGGCCAGAGCGCTGAGTTGCCAGTCCTTACCGCATATTCGGCAGGCTGCTTGTCTCGTCTGCGAGTTCTTTCTTGCCATTAGGGGACCTCCTCGTCGTCGCTGGCCTCGGTGTCGTCCTGCTCCTCTGGGGTATCACACCCGAGAGAGTGGAGCAGCTTGTGGGCTCTGTCTCTTGCCATGCGCTTGATCTTGGTTCTGTACTTCTTACGGATCCGGCGCTTTTTGTGGTGTTCTGCCATGTACCACCAGTGGCGGTCATTGCACCAGATACGGTCCACCGCGTCGCGTACAACCTTCACAATTTTACCGGCCAGCTCTTTGATCCAGTCGAGCACCGGGGAGAGCGTGCGCTCTATGATTTCTTTGAGCTCCTCGAGCTTCTCACTGAGCTGTCGAATATCGTCCGGGATCTGTATGCCGTCGTCTGGGGAGCAGTCTCTAAAATAATCGGGCAGCGGCGGGGCGGTGAGGCCTCGGCAAAATTCCGCGGTAGTTATTCCGCTGCGGCTTGTGTGCTGCATTACATTAAAGAGGACCGTCTCAAAGTCTGAGGGGTGGCTGCTTACGGTTTGCAGGATCCGGTTGCGGTATTTCTTGCGGATCCGGTATTTTCTGCCATGCTCAGCGAAGTGGATCCACTTGCGCGGTATGTAAGTAGGGTAGTAGTCTCTTGATTTCATTGTGCACCTCCGTTTCCTAACTTACGCGGTGCGTAAGATAAGGCTAAAAAAAATACGGCCGGCCTTTTCTGGCGGGATCTCCAGAGAAAATACGAGCTTTTCCATGACGTCGGACGAGGGCTGCACTTTCCCGTTTAATATGTTGCTAAGTGTGTTTCTATTGATCCCGGTTTTCTCCGCGAGCTCCTTAATTGTTTTGATTTCTTTCTCTGCCATGATCTTTTTGATCTCGATGTAGTCGGTTTTATAAATTTCTGCCATTGTGTGCCTCCTTTCTTAAAAACTTACCTACTGCGTAAGGTTATAGTAACACCGACAAGCAAGCGTGTCAATACTTTTTGCGTAAGTTTTTTAATATTATGCACAGTATTAGTTGCGTTTTGCGTAAGTTTGTGATATTCTAAGGGTGTTCTAAATAAGAAGGAAGGAGGTGCCAGACATGGCCGAGATCAACGACCGAATAAAGGAGCGGCGGCTCGCAGCCGGCAAAACGCTGTTAGAAGTGGCTGAGTATTTAGGAGTCAAAGAAGCGACAGCGCAGCGGTACGAGAGCGGAGAAATAAAGAACATTAAGCATGAGACGATCGTCTCACTGGCTCAGCTCTTTAATTGTTCTCCGGCGTATCTTATGGGCTGGGAGTCAAAGGCGGTTGTCAATGATTTCCCGCTATCTGATATAGAGAAGGAAATAATCATAGCATACCGCAAAACCGACGCAATAGGCAAGGCTTGTGTGCTTCGCACGCTCGGCGTTGACGAAAAAGGGGACAATCAAAAAATGGCATAAATTACCACAAGAAACGCCCCCGAACTTCCCGAGAGGGAAATGTTATAAAACTTGATTTTACATAACCGACGCGGCCGGCCCAGAACTCCGGCCGATGATCGGTTACAATAAAAGCGAAGGAGGTCCTTATATATGGGAATGAGATTTAGAAAGAGTAAAAAGATCGCGCCGGGTGTTCGCCTGAACCTGAGTGCAAAGAGCGCAAGCATATCAATCGGCCCGAAGGGTTTCAAGAAAACATTCAGCACCAGCGGCCGGGTGGCAACAACGGTAGGGATCCCGGGTACCGGGCTTTCCTACTCCACAAGTAAGAAAATGGGCCAGACTGCTGCCGGATCCACCTCTCAGGAGGCGCCTGCTGCCGCCGTGGTGGCTTCCGGCAAAAACAAGTGGGTAACTCTTGCCCTCTGCGTGTTCCTCGGTTTCTTTGGTGCTCACCGCTTCTATGTTGGCAAGGTCGGCACCGGAGTCCTTTATATTTTCACCGTCGGCGGTCTGGGCTTCGGCTGGATCATTGACATGGTTATGATCTGTTGCAATAAATTCACCGACAGCACCGGTGCTGTGGTCGGTCTAAAGGTTGCGGAGTATACCAGACAGCCGGATCCTGATCTTGCAGAGGCTTCTCTGGAGGAGCAGCGGGAGGCAGCGGCCGAGACTGCCAGAGCTTACGGCTATACCGTAATAGAGTCAGGCGCTCAGGATAATGCCGACAAGTAAAAATACGGCTCGAAAATATGCCGCAGGAGGTAGCTCGGATAATTCCTGCGGCGTAGAGCCATTACGGGCGGTCATATACGCAAGATATTCCAGCAGCGGCCAGCGTGAGGAGTCGATCGAGGGACAGCTCCGCGACTGCTACGAGTTCGCCAAAAAGCACGGCATTATTGTCATAGGCGAATACATCGACAAGGCAATGACTGGACGAGTTGACCGGCGGCCAGATTTTCAAAGAATGATGAAGGACAGCGAGAAGGGCCGTTTCAACTGCGTACTGCTTTGGAAAATGGACCGCTTCGCCCGGAACCGGTACGACTCAGCCATGTATAAATATAAGCTCAAAAAGAACGGGATCCGTATTTTCTACGCAAAAGAGACAATACCGGACGGGCCGGAGGGTATTATATTAGAGTCTGTAATGGAGGGCTATGCTGAGTATTACAGCGAAAACCTCGCCCAGAATGTAAAGCGCGGCAACTACGACAGCGCGCTGGAGCTCAAAACGCTGGGAAAGACCTGCCTCGGGTTAAAAACTGGCCCAGACGGTCGCTATATGATAGATCAGGCCGAGGCCGCTATCGTTCGCAGGATCTTCGAGGAGTATGCCGAGGGTGAGCGCGCGAAGGATATATACGAGAGACTAAACTCAGAGGGCTACCGGACGAGCCGGGGTGGTAAATTCAATAAAAACAGCCTCCGGCGTATTCTATCGAATAAAAAATATATTGGTGTCTATGAGTATGAGGACATTTATGTCGAGAATGGGATCCCGGCCATAATTACCGATCGGGATCTATTTGAGAGGGTTCAGAAAATGCTAAAAATAAACCACGACGCACCGGCCAGAGGCAAGGCGCAAAATTTCCTGCTTACAACAAAATTGTTTTGCGGGCTTTGTGGTTCTCCGATGATAGGCGACGGCGGCACCAGCCACACCGGGAAAGCCTACGCCTATTACTCATGCACGAAGCGCAAGCGCGGCCGGAGCTGTAAGAAGGAGTCGGTGCCTAAAGACTGGATCGAGGACCTTGTTGTCGGAGAGCTTGTCAAAATCGTACACAACGACGAACTGATCGAGCAGATTGCCGATCGTGTCATGGAGTACCAGAAAAGAGAAAAGGATCAGTCCGGCCTTCACGCGCTGGAGATCCGGCAAAAAGAAAATGAGAAAGCAATCAGCAACATGCTGGCAGCCATTGAAGCCGGCATAATTACCCCGAGTACAAAAACCCGGCTCATGGAGCTGGAGGCTGATCGTGCGGACATTGAAAAAGGAATAGCTCACGAGCTCTTAGCAGAGCCAGAGTTTGAGCGAGATCAAATTATCTATTTTTTAGAGAGGTTCCGCTCTGGAGATATAAACGACGAGGCGTATCGCATTATGTTGGTCGATACGTTCCTAAATTCCGTCTATTTGTACGACGACGATCATCTGGTTTTAGTGATGAATTACTCAGGAGAGAATTGCAAGGTTGATCTCAAACTGGTGGAAGGCGCTGTCAGTGGTGACGGTTGCAAAGGTTCAGCTTTTGCGCCGTCAAGCGCATTTTAAAAGACCTTGAGGATTTTCTCAAGGTCTTTTTTTTATGTAATAGGAAACTTCGTTCCTATTACATAAAAAACGCTCCGCTTAGGATGCGCACTGCGTCGTATAATGTAGGTGTCGCAAGCGACCGCCGCAGGCGCGAGAATGTGCCAAGGCACATTCTTTATCGGTTATTCGCTCCAGAGAACAATCTCATTGGAGACAAAAGTCTTTTTCATATCTATGATGCGTTGGTTTTCCGAGCCTCTGAATTGAAGATTGAGGTTCTTTTTCTCAAGAATAAATGGTCCGTCAACGAGGATATCTATATATGACAGAATTTCTTTTGTGTGGGGAAGGGTGTCGACCATTTTGCCAACAATATCAGTGTCATACAGGTAGCCTGTATACAGCCATATATCCTTGTCCGGAAAATGCTCCTTGATTTGGCGCATGGTGTTTAATACCTCGCCCTGGTTGGCAGGAGCCATAGGCTCACCGCCAAGAAAAGTTATTCCTCTTATATAATGAGGCTCTAAAAGAGTGAGAATATAATCTATAGTCTCCTGAGTATAAGGCTTACCATAGGTAAAATCCCAGGCCATCTCATTGAAGCATCCCTTGCAGTGGTGCGGGCATCCACTGACAAACAGTGAGATTCTGACTCCGGGACCATTTGCAATATCTACATTTTTAATTTCGGCATAATTCATGGCTTATCTCCGTTTAAAATTAAAATCCAAGGACATTCCTGCGGCTGTAGTGGGCAGCCTCCTCGTCAGTAAGCTTGTGTGCCCAAGGTACACGCTCACCCTTGGCACCTTCTCCGGTGCTGTTGTACTCTGCCCAGTATGCGGTCTCGTGTGTAATTTCTTTATTCCAGTCGTTAAACCCTTCATGTCTGATATGTGCATCCATCTCACAGTTGAGAAATACTGCCTTTGCATAGTTGCGCCACGGACGTCCGAGATATACTGAATCTGCCGGGCAGTTGCTTGTGAAGTGGCAGCCCTCAAACACATAGCCGTATTCCTGACCCTCAGGGGTGGAAGGCGCGGTCACATAGCCGTTAATCTCCTTGCCACGGTTGTTCGAGAATATCTCGCAGTTCTCAAAGTAAGCCGTGGAACTTCCGAAAATGAAATCAATATCGCCTCTTATGAAGCAGTCCTTGTAGTACTGTCTTCCGTTAATTCGGGGGGCGAACTGCTTAGGACCGATAAAGCCTCCGGGCTGAAGCTCCTTAGGTGGAAGCGGACCTGTAAAAATTGTGTCCTGGCAGCCTAAAAAGCAGCAGTTGATGTATTTTATCATATCGCCTTCTGAGTATATTGCGAGAGCCTGTCCTACTTCACCTCCGTCGCCGGAAGCATTCTCGAAGGTTATATTCTCGGCGGTGAAATCGTTCGTGTCTATGAGAACACTGTAGCTCCTGAAGGTTCCGCGCTTGGTTCCGTCAGCCATGAGCATAAATGCGTAGAGACTATGTGTGATGAAGGTTGTGTCTGCGTTCTCGCCAACTAAAGTTATGTGTGGGCGGAGAATCTCAAGTCTTTCATAGTACTCACCGGGTGCGAGTTCGATTCTTACGGGTATGTTCTCGTCAAGCTCCTCTATGGAATCGAGAGCATCGTTGATTGTTGTAAAATCGCCTTTTCCGGATTGGTCAACTTTAATTATATGTGTATTCATAATGCCTCCAATTTTTATTATCGTATTGACTAATTGTTTTAATTATATTACATTTATTGTGTATGTTCAAGCGTGAAAGGAAAAGGATTGGGAGGAAATATGGAATCAGTGAAACAAGCCACAGGATGTACGATAACAGCCAGGCAGTTAGAAAAAAATAAGAAAGAATATGATGTAAGAGACTATGGAGCAGGCTCTGAGGAGCCGCCCGCCGCCAACACTGCAGCGATTAACCGGGCTATAGAGGAAGCTTCCGTAAACGGAGGAACCGTTGTTTTTCCTGAGGGTGAGTATAAGACTTACACAATCAGACTGAAAAGCAATGTCAACATTCGAATGGAAAAGGGAGCGGTTATAAGAGCAGCAAGAAGCGAGATTAACACGGCATACGAAGTATGCAAGGGAGAGGGAGGCAATTATGATGAGCCGGAGGTATGCTTGTATGCGGGACTTCAGGACCACGGACACACATATTTTGCCAACAGTCTTATATACGGTAAGAATCTCAACAATATAATGATATATGGAGATGGACTTATTGACGGAAGCTACAAGGATGAGTACGGTTATACAAGGTATGCACTTCTTGGTGGAGACCCTGCCAATAATAAGTACCGCAATGAAAAGGGGCATGATGGGGCGTGGTACGGCAACAAGGGTATAGCTCTTGTTGACTGCAAGAATGTAGTGCTCAAGGATTTTTCGATTGTTGATGCGGGACATTTTGCGATTATATGTGAAGGCGTGGAAAATATGCTTGTGGACGGCATTCTGGTTGATACCATAAGGGATGCCTTTGATGTGGACTGCTGCCGCGATGTGACGGTTGTACATTCGAGATTTAATTCACTGACGGATGATGCGCTTGTCATGAAGGCATCCTTCGGGGCGGGAAAGTTCATGCCTTTGTATAATGTATACATAGAGGACTGCGAGGTGACAGGTTATGATGCAGGAAGCGTATATTCCGGAAAGTATACTTGTGACAAGGTTGTTGCCACCGACAGATGTGGCCCTACGGCGAGAGTGAAGCTCGGAACGGAATCGACCTGCGGTTACGAGCTTGTGACCGTGAAAAATGTGCGCTTTAAGCGTTCAAGAGGTTTTGCACTTGAGGCGGTCGACACATCTGATCTCACAGACATTGTGTTTACCGACTGTACGATGGAGAATGTCAGCAGCTCGCCGATTTATATAAGAATAGGCGACAGAGGAAGATTTCCTGTGACGGGCAGCAGCACAGAGGAGCTTTTAAGAGCCGAGAATAATGTACGCCTTGACAATACGGAATGGGTGCTTCCGAACAGGGAAGAATACGGTTGTTACCCGGCGAAGAGATATACTCCGTCCTATAATTACACTCATAAGGTGACGGTTGACGGACACTCCTATTTTAATATTGTCGATGAGAAGAATCCTGTAAAGATAAACCCGGCTAATTTTTATGAGAAGGACGGAAAGTGTTATGAGTATGTATATAACAGTGCAGAAAAAAAATACGAGCCTGATTTTTCAAAGGAAATATCAAAGGACAGATTATGCCTTTATGCCAATGCGGTCGGAAGAGAGCAGATGGCATCTGTAAGAAATATAGAGATAAGCAATGTCAGAGTTAAAGATGCCGATCCGAGGTATCCGATTATTATCATGGGACTTGACAGCAGTCATGTTAAAAATGTCAGCATAAAGAATATAGAGGTTGAGTACCGAGGAGGATTATTGATGGAGCACGCCGTGGAACAGAGGCAGCTCAATACCAACTGGGAATACTCACAGCTCGGTTCTAAGCCGTCTACACAGATCCTGCCGTGGCTTGTAAATACATTTTTCCTGAAAAACGAGGGCCTTCTTCCGAGAATGAGCTGGAACAAGGACAAAAAGTGCTTTGTTCCTGCACCGTACAATGTGCCGGAGCTTGCCGGCGTGTACCCTGAACCGAGTAATTGGGGCATTCTTCCTGCTTATGGTATTTATGCCAGACATGTTGACGGACTTGAACTTGAGAATATAAAGCTCGGTTACATTGTCGAGGATGAGAGACCGGCTGTGGTATTTGACGATGTGCATGACGGTATTTTGAAAGAATGCGGACTTATGGCTGAGAAAAATTCACCGCATATTGTGTTTGTCGAGAACAAATACAAGCGTCCGACTAACCTTGAGTATGTGCCCGATTACCCATATCACACTACGGACAATTCAGTTACGGTAATTCCGGGAGCTGACAGGGAAAACTATCGTGTTGAGAAGGTGTGCGTGGACGCGCCGGCACCGGGTACGCCTAGGGATACATTGTATTCTTATCCTACAGCGGCGGTTATGGAAAATACTCAGGAGAGCTATACTTATGAGGTAAAGACGGAGGAATATGAGCTTCCTGCTACGGTTCACCGTCCGTACTTTGTACCCGTGGATGATATCCATGTGTCGACAGGCAGACTTGTGTGCTTTGATGTGATGGTCAGAAATCCGCTCACGGACGGTAACGACAGCGATGCCGAGCAGTTCATGTGGGAGGGCAGAGCGGACAAGGAATATGTCGTCGAGTGCGAGTCGGGGACAATTCTTATGCAGGCGGAGAATCTGCCATACGGAGCTGATTTTGACACGCTCAGCGGCAATTTTATCTGGACACCCGAAAAAGAGGGAGAATATCATATAACATTTACTGCGGATGACGGAGTAATTCCGATATCAATGCAGGTGAATATTATAGTTGAAGATGAATAGAAAGAGAAATTTATAATAATGATTTTAGCATGTAACAATATATCGAAGTCCTTTGGCATTGATGAGGTTATAAAGAATGCTTCTTTTCATATTGAGGAGCGTGAAAAGGCTGCCATTGTCGGTATCAACGGTGCGGGAAAGACAACACTTCTTCGCATTATAATGGGTGAATATTCGGCGGACAGCGGCGAAGTGGTGATAGCTAAGGACAGAACGATAGGTTATCTTGCACAGCATCAGAATTTATCAGGCGATAACACCATATATGATGAGCTTCTGAGTGTTAAGCAGGATATCATAGATTTAGAGAGAAAGATAAGAAAATTAGAGCTTGATATGCATGGCAGGGAAGGAGCGGAGCTTGAAGCGGTTATGGAGGCTTACTCTAAGAGCACTCACCAGTTTGAGCTTCAGAACGGTTATGCATACAAGAGCGAGGTCGTCGGTGTTCTTAAAGGTCTCGGCTTTGATGAGTCGGACTTTGAAAAAAGGATGAGCACACTCTCGGGCGGGCAGAAAACGAGGGTTGCACTTGGCAGACTGCTTTTGTCTAAGCCGGACATAATAATGCTCGATGAGCCTACTAACCATCTTGACATGAATTCAATAGCATGGCTTGAGAACTATCTTGTAAACTATGACGGCAGTGTGATTATAGTTGCGCATGATCGTTATTTTCTTGACAAGGTTGTGACTAAGGTAATTGAGGTTGAGCGCGGCGTTGTAAGTGTGTTTTCGGGAAATTATTCAGACTATGCGGCGAAGAAAAAGCAGCTTATGGACGCAAAGCTTAAGGAGTATTACAATCAGCAGAGAGACATTAAGCATCAGGAGGAGGTAATAGCAAAGCTTAAATCCTTCAACCGGGAGAAGTCAATCAAGCGTGCGGAGAGCCGTGAAAAGCTGCTTGATAAGATTGAGGTTATAGATAAGCCGATAACCGTGCAGGAGACGATGCACTTTAAGCTGGAGCCTGCTAAGGAGAGCGGAAACGATGTATTAAGTGTTGAGGGGCTTTCAAAGTCGTTCGGAAGTCAGAAGCTGTTTGAGGATGTAAGCTTTGAGATAAAAAAGGGCGAGAAGGTTGCACTTATCGGCAATAACGGAACGGGAAAGACCACGATACTCAAGATAATCAACCATATAATTGAAGCGGATTCGGGTAAGGTCAGGCTCGGCGCGAATGTTGAAATTGGTTATTATGACCAGGAACATAACGTGCTTCACATGGATAAGACCGCATTTGAGGAAATAGGGGATGCATATCCTGACATGAGCAACACGCAGATTAGAAATATGCTGGCATGCTTTTTGTTTACAGGTGATGATGTCTTTAAAAAGATTGGAGACCTGAGCGGTGGAGAGAGAGGAAGAGTCTCGCTTGCCAAGCTCATGCTCTCAAATGCCAACTTTCTGATTCTTGATGAGCCTACGAATCACCTTGATATCATGTCGAAGGAGATTCTTGAGTCGGCACTGAACAGATATACGGGAACTGTCCTGTATGTGTCGCATGACAGATATTTTATCAATAAGACGGCAGGCAGAATTATTGAGCTTTCTGCCAATACGGTGACGAATTATATAGGTAATTATGATTATTATCTTGAAAAGAGAGATATTCTTGCCCCTAAGGAGATTAAGGCGGCAAAGGAAGAAAAGAGTACTGCCGTAAAGGATGACTGGAAGGCTCAGAAAGAGGAACAGGCAAGAATAAGAAAAAGACAGAGCGACATTGCAAAGATAGAGAAGAGTATTGAGAAGCTTGAGGCGGAGAACGCCGGGATTGATGAGCAGCTTGCACTGCCTGAGGTGTATACCGATGTGCCGAAGCTTATGAAGCTTAATGAGAGAAAACAGCAGATAGGTGAAGAACTTACTAAGCTGTATGAGGAATGGGAGACGTTATCGTAAAATTTACATTGACTTTTTTTTAACAAGTTAATATAATGTATTTATTAATTGTTTTTAAAATGAGGTGTTTTGATGGACGAAAGAGAGATTTCTACAGCCGTTATTAGGCGTCTCCCAAGATATTACAGATATTTAGAGGAACTTATCGACAGTGGTGTGGAGCGTATTTCATCCAATGAGTTGAGTGAGAAAATGAAAGTTACCGCGTCACAGATTCGTCAGGATCTTAACAATTTCGGCGGATTCGGGCAGCAGGGCTATGGATACAATGTCAAGTATCTCCACTCTGAGATTGCAAAGATTCTTGGAATAGATAAGAAGCACAATATGATTATTATAGGTGCAGGTAATCTCGGACAGGCAATCGCCAACTACTCGGCTTTTGAGAAGAGAGGCTTTGTTGTCAAGGGAATATTTGACATCAATCCCAAGCTTGTCGGAATGACCGTAAGAGGCATTGAGGTGATGAGCTTAGAGGATATGCCGGAATTTGTGCGCAGAGAGAACATAGATATAGCGGCTCTCACGATTCCTAAGGCATGTGCTGCGGATGTGGCAGCGGACGTTGCCTCGGCAGGTGTTAAGGCTATTTGGAATTTTGCTCATACTGACCTGGCGCTTCCTGGGGATGTGATTGTCGAGAATGTGCATCTGTCGGAGAGCCTTATGCAGTTGTCATACAGACTTGCGCGCAGGGAGCGGTAATATACGCATTATAACAGACTGTGTCGTGGGCACGGTCTGTTTTATTTAATAGGATTCAGGTGTCAAAACATGCTCTATAAGCTTAATCGTGTATGGCATGTTATATTTATACATATCACGACTTTTGTGAGAAGCATAGATGTTCTTAGGACTCTGCTCTCTACATAGCCCAAAGCGGCATGGATGCCGCTTTAGAAGCAATGCATACATGGAAGTATGCTTTGCTTCGTTGGCGTATAAATAATAAACATTTCTCAGAGTCCTTAGAACAACTTGCTTCGTACAACGGAGCTGATATGTATAAATATAACATGATATACACTTTTAAAATAAATCATGATGTTTTGACACCTGAATCTTAATAGGAAACTTCGTTCCTATTAAATAAAACCGCTCCGCGTGGATGCGCACTGCAGCGTACAATGCAGATGTCGCAAGCGGCCGCCGCAGGCGCAAGAATGTGCCAAGGCACATTCTTTATATTTTGACAGGGATGGAATATAGTATGGTAAAGAATAAAAAAGTACAGCAGCTTACTCCTGAAGAATTAAGAATATGGGATATGTTAAAGAAAAAGAACATTCCAATCATCAATGTAGATGAGAGATGGCTAAGACTTTTTCCCGACAATGAAAAGACTCCGGCAATAAAAAGGCTTGAAAAGGAACTTAAAGAGCTGTTAAAGCGCCAGGGCAAGGTTAATACCGAGTTAAAGGATATCAGGATTGTTCGTGAGCAGCTTACACAAAGTGTGCTTAACAGTGCGGAGGATATGAGCATACCTGAGGCAAAACGCCTTAAGAAGCAGGCAGCGAGCCAGAGGCTTATTATTGAGTCAAGAGAGAAGCTCGAACAGCTTGAGAAAGAGCAGAAGGAGCTTCCGGGGCTTATACAGGATGCCAATAATGCACTTATTTTTGAAAGTGTACGTGTATGCTACGATAAGATAGACAAAAATAAGAGCGATATAGATAGGCTTACCCAATGGATTGATGAGACAAGAATCAAGCTCAAGGAGAGAATACTCATCAAGCAGGATAAGGAGACAAAAAATCAGGAAATCTATACATATCTGCATGCAATGTTAGGTGCGAAGGTTATGGAGGCGTTCGATGAAAACAGCGATTGATGGGAAATTAGCACGACGGATTGACAGATATTCCATTGAGAACGGTATGCCGTCGATGGTGCTTATGGAGCGTGCTGCGCTATGTACGGCTGAATGTGTTAAAAATATAACAAAGAATAACGATTTGCGGAAAAATGTGATTGCGGTATGCTCGGTCGGCAATAATGGGGCTGACGGGCTTGCCGCAATTCGTATTTTAAAGGCTGACGGCTACAACTGCAAAGCACTCATAATCGGCAACATGGAACTGGCGACGGAGGAATTTAAGGCTCAGCTTGGACTGATACATTTTTGGGAAATTCCCGTAAAACATTGGGAAGAGGACATTCACGCGGATATTTTTGACGAATATAATATAATTGTGGATGCTGTGTTCGGCATAGGCTTATCGAGAAATGTCGAAGGAGAATATGCGAGGCTTGTTGAGTGCATCAATGAGGCTTACGGTACGGTTGTTGCGGTCGATATTCCGTCAGGAATCAATTCGGCAAGCGGTGCCGTTATGGGGAAGGCAGTGCGTGCTGATTATACTGTGGCTTTCGGGTATGCCAAGCTTGGTGAGCTGCTGTATCCGGGCAGGACATACACGGGAAAGCTTGTTGTAAATGAAATCGGATTCCTGCCATACGACTTTGAAACAAATGATTCAGAACAGGGAAGCCATGCGGTGTATTTCGGGGAAAACGACCTTCATAAGATGATTCCGGTGCGGGACAGACATACCAACAAGGGCAGCTACGGAAAGCCGCTTATAATTGCAGGCTCTAAGGATATGACGGGGGCGGCATTTATGTCTGCGATGGCGGCATACAGAACGGGTGCGGGAGTTGTTACGGTTCTTACACATTCATCGGCGGATGAATACCTTAAGTCGGTTCTGCCTGAGGCGATTGTAAAATCATACGATGATAATCCGGAGATGATTTTAGAGCGCACAATGCCGGCTGCTTCCGTGATTGTTATAGGTCCCGGAATGTCTGTCGGTGAACTCTCGAAAAAAATCGTGGGGTATGTACTTTTACACGCCGAGGTTCCGGTTATAGCTGATGCGGATGCACTCAACATAATCTCGGAAAATACGGATAGCTGGCTGGCAGATGAACGACGCAGAAGCTTCTCATATCCGCTTATAATTACACCGCATGTCGGCGAGATGTCCAGACTTTCAGGATATGAAATATCTGAAATTGCATCAAATATACCTCATTATGCACTTGAATTTGCACAGAGATATAGAGTATACTGTGTGCTTAAGGATGCAGTGAGTGCAGTTGCATCGGAGAATGGAGAACTGTTTCTTACAACATGCGGGAATCCGGGAATGGCGAGTGCGGGTTCGGGGGATGTATTGACCGGAGTTCTTGCCGCGGTCAATGCGTGGAAGGGCTGTGATTTTTTCAAAAGAATAGCGCTTGGAGTACAGCTTCATGCGGAAGCGGGGGATAAGGCTGCGGAAAAAGTCGGTGAACACTCTCTTATGGCGCGGGATATTATAGATGCAATACCTGAGGTACTTATGAAATAAGTATTTTGAGGGGCAGATAAGGGAATATGGAGGCAAGGTAATGATGGTTGATGATACGGCGTGCGGATATAACCGCACTTATGCACAGATCAATTTATCCGCAATACGAAAAAATATTGATACGAGCAGAAAAGCACTGCCGGAAGGCACGGGAATTATAGCGGTAATCAAGACGGATGCTTACGGACACGGTGCGGTAAGGGTGGCGAAAGCCATCGGAAATATGACGGCAGGATTTGCCGTTGCCACGATTGATGAAGCAGTGGAGTTAAGACAGGCGGGAATCAAGTCGCATATAATAATTTTAGGGTATGTATCACCTAAGGAATATGCGGAGGCTATAGAGAATGATATTATCCTGTCAATGTTTTCTTATGAGCAGGCATGTGAGCTTTCAAAGCTGGCAAAAAGCATGGGAAGACCCGGAAGATGCCATATCAAGGTAGATACCGGAATGAACAGAATAGGATTTCCGGCAAAGCATGAGAAGGATATCATTCCGACGGCGGATGAGATTGAGAAGATTAAGACACTTCCGGACATAATATGTGACGGGATTTTTACGCATTTTGCAACAGCCGATGAATCGGATAAATCAAAGGCGAGAAAGCAGTATGATAATTTCTGCATGCTGCTCGATGAGCTGTCGCGCAGAAATATTTCCTTCACATACAGACATTGCTCTAACTCTGCCGCAATCATTGATATGCCGGAGTGCACATTTGAGTGGGTAAGACAGGGAATTACCTTGTATGGTCTTACACCCTCGTATGAAATGGTGCATGATGTAAAGCTGTATCCGGCGATGGAGCTTAAGAGCCATGTTGTACATATTAAGACCGTCGAGAAGGGTGATGAGGTGAGCTACGGCGGAATATATACCGCTGAGAGTGAGAGGCGTATTGCCACTGTATCAATCGGCTACGGTGACGGATATCCAAGACAGCTCTCCAACAAGGGATATGTGCTCATAAGAGGACAGAAGGCACCGATTGTTGGAAGAGTATGCATGGATCAGTTTATGGTTGACGTGACGGACATTGACGGTGTGGAACTTGAGGATACCGTAACATTGTTCGGAAGCGACGGAGAAAAAGAGATTACCGTGGATGAACTATCTGACCTTTGCGGGCGTTTTAACTATGAGTTCGTGTGTGATATCAATAAGAGAGTTAAGCGCATATATGTAGAATAACGAAAAAATAATAATTTCATGAATACACTGACGCGGAAGCCGGGAATACTTATCGTGTAATGATTGCAAAGCAAATGGCAGGACGGGGTGTAGATATGATAATAAGACGTGGGGATATATATTATGCGGATTTAAGACCTGTAATCGGCTCGGAACAGGGTGGGATAAGGCCTGTTCTGATAATACAGAATGATACGGGCAACAAGCACAGTCCTACAGTGATTTGTGCGGCGATTACAAGTCAGATGCACAAATCCAAGCTTCCGACACATGTTGAAATAGATTCTTCAAAGTACGACATTATAAAGGATTCGGTAATTCTGCTGGAACAGCTTAGGACTATAGACAAGAAGAGGCTGAAAGACAAAGTGTGCCACCTTGACAGCGAGATAATAAGAAAGGTAAATCACGCACTTTTGGTAAGCCTGGAGCTGAATACATAGCGGTAAAAAAGGAAAAAGTCAAAAAAGAGCAAATTAGAATGAAAAAATGGTTGAAATATGTTTTAAGATATATTAAAATGAACAGAAGATTGATTATTCCAAGGAGGTATACCTATATATGGTAACAGCAGGCGATTTTAGAAACGGCATGACAATACAGATGGACGGTTCAATTTGGCAGGTAATAGAGTTCCAGCATGTTAAGCCTGGTAAGGGCTCACCATTCGTTAGAACTAAGCTTAAGAATATTATCAACGGAGGTGTTGTAGAGAATTCATACAACCCGACTGCTAAGTTTGATTTAGCGCATATCGACAAGTCAGAGTATCAGTATCTGTATGCGGATGATGATTTCTATCATTTCATGAATACAGAGAACTACGAGCAGATTCAGCTCACTAAGGAGACTGTAGGCGATTCACTTAAGTTCGTTAAGGAGAACGAGATGGTTAAGCTTCTCTCACACAACGGAGATGTATTCGCTATTGAGCCGCCTCTTTTCGTTGAGCTTGTAATCACTGAGTCTGAGCCGGGTGTTAAGGGTAACACTGCAACAGGTGCTACTAAGCCGGCAATCGTTGAGACAGGTGCTAAGGTTATGGTTCCTCTCTTTGTTGAGCAGGGCGAGAAGATTAAGATTGATACAAGAACAGGTGAGTATCTTTCAAGAGCTTAATAAGTTTTTTTCTGTGTTGCGCGGTGAGGTGTTTTTATACCGCACCGTGCGATACATATTCGATAGATTTCTTTTTATTTTATTTCTTTTATTTATCCTTTATTTTCCCATTTTTATGTGTTTTGGAATAACCTTTGATCAGCCTGTCAAAGTTTATTTATAGAAAGGAAAACAAAATATGGATTATCAGGAATTTTTAAACGCTGTGGTGGAGTGCGTGAGAAAAATTGCAGGGAAGGAGGCAGATGTATTTATTCACCGGGTTACGAAAAATAACGGTATAATGCTTGACGGTATAGTCATTATGAAAAACGGAAGTAATTTTTCGCCGACAATATATCTTAACAGCTATTACTCCATGTATCTTTCGGGTTGTGAAATCAATGATATAGCTTATAAAGTGTATGATATATATAAGAGCTGTATTGGAAACGTGAAGATACCTGAGGATTTTTTTATGAGTTTTGACAGACTCAGGGAGAATATTGCTTTCAGAGTTATAAATTATGACAGAAACAGGGAACTTCTTAGAAGCATTCCGCACAGGAAATTTAAGAATCTTGCCATTGTGTATTTTGCCGTTATCGATGACATTGAAAATGAGAGGGGGATTGTGACCATATACAATAATCACATTGCACATTGGAATGTGAGCGAAGATATATTATACAGCTATGCGATGAAGAATACTCCGAGGCTTTATCAGGCAGAGATTAAGCCGATGAACCAGGTTGTTTCAGATATGATCCTCAAGGAGAGCCGTGAGGAAAATATAGATGAAATGATAGCACATGTGAATCGAATGAATGAGGAATTTCCAATGTATGTATTAACCAATTCATACAGGAGCTACGGTGCGTCGTGTATGCTCTATGAGGGACTTCTTATGGGATTTGCTTCACATATTGAGGCTGACCTTTACATTGTTCCAAGCAGTGTTCATGAGGTTATTTTAATTCCGGTGGATGATGATATCACGAAGGATGGGCTTGACGAGATGGTTAGAAGTGTTAACAGCACTGAGCTGTCCAAGGAAGAGATATTGTCAGATTCAGCGTATCTGTTCACAAGAGAGAACGGATTTGAGTAAAAAGTACAAAAAAAATGCACCTGGAGGGAATCGAACCCACGACAACCCGGCTCCGGAAACCGGTGCTCTATCCACTGAGCTACAAGTGCATGTGCAAAGCACGTCCATTATTGTATAACATATAAAATAAATTTGCAAGCATAATCGTATTTGGACAAGATGTTGATGTAAATGTATTGATTTTTTTGCCTTTTATTGTTAAAATTATACAATATGTGGACTTGCAATTAATTGGAGGTTATTTGTGTACGGAAAACTATTCATTTTATGTCTGACATGTATTATGTGCCTTGCTTCCGGATGCGCTGCTAAGAAGAATACATCTGAACCTATGACGGAAGTTGTTGTCATACAGAACAGTACAACAGCAGCGTTTGCCGAGAGTGCGGATGCAGCGACGGAGATGGCAGAGAACAGCGTCAAGGAATCTAAGGCGGCAGGAACGGCAGTGAGTCCTTTTGTCGAAGATATGAATTATGATATTAAGGATTTTATAAGACAGTATTATGATTATCTTGCTGCAGGAGAATATGAACTTGCTGTTTATATGACTAATGACAGCACTAAGCTTGACCGAGAGAAATTCATGGAACTTTCCGGATATATTGATTCCATAAAGTCACTTACATGTTATATGATGGATGGCATGGTTGAAGGAAGCTATATCGTTGTTGCACGGTGCGGGGTGACTACCACTCTCGGAGCGCAGGTTGTTACCATGCTGGATGCTTTCTATGTATGCACGAATGAGAGCGGAACCTATTACATATGTGGCGGAAGTGTTGGAGATGAGGTTAAGAGCTATAACTCGATTATGCTGTCGGATCAGAAGATAGCCGGTGTCGAGAAGGAGGTTCGTCTGGATAATGCGGCGGCTGTGATTAATCAGGAAAATCTCAAAGAGGTAGCAGGAATTGTGATTAATGATGAAGTAAGAAGGTACCTTTATGAACAGCCGGCAGCAGAATAGATAAGTGCAGCTTCAGCGCAGGGCGTTGTGTCCTGCGCTGATATTTTTGGAGGAAAATATGAGACTTAACAAGTACATAAGCGATTCAGGTATATGCTCACGCCGAGAAGCAGACCGCCTGATTGAGTCAGGAAAAGTACGTGTGAACGGTAACGTGGCTTCAATGGGTATGCAGGTTATGGATAATGACAGTGTGGAGGTCGACGGCAGAAGCATAAAGCCGCCGGCAGCTGTTAAGAAAGTCATATACGCTTTTTACAAGCCTGTCGGTGTAGTGACTACAATGGCAGATGAACCTGACGGTCTTGCGGAATACCTTAAGAATAAAGGAATCGATAAAAGAGTATTTCCTGTAGGAAGACTCGACAAGGAATCAAGCGGGCTTCTGCTTCTCACCAATGACGGAGAACTGATGAATAATATTCTTAAGACTTCAAATAATCATCAGAAGGAATATGTTGTGAAGGTGAACAAGGATGTGACCGATGATTTTATAAAGAAGATGGGAGCAGGAGTTGAGATAACAGATGCGAGCACGGGGAAAAAGGTAATCACAAGAAAATGTGTTGTCAAAAAGAACGGAAAAAAAACATTTACGATTGTATTAAGACAGGGGCTTAACAGGCAGATAAGAAGAATGTGCGGAGCATTCGGATATGAGGTGTTGTCGTTGAAGCGGATTCGAATAATGAATGTGAATATAAATGGTCTCAAGGAGGGGGAGATAAGACCTTTGACCGGCGAGGAGACGGGTAAGCTTAGAAATCTTTGTGGAATGGGAGAAAAAGATAATGGATAAGACGACCAGAATAAAGGAACTTATTGAGATATTAAATGAGGCAGGCAGGGCGTATTACGCCAGAGATAAGGAAATCATGTCCAATTATGAATATGATGCGCTGTATGATGAATTGACGACCCTGGAAAAGGAGACGGGTCTTGTCATGTCGGACAGTCCTACGCAGCATGTCGGGTATGAGACCGTGAGCGAGCTGCCTAAGGAGGAGCATGCCGCACCGATGCTGAGCCTTGACAAGACCAAGTCGGTCGATGCGCTCGCGGCTTTTGCCGGGGCACATAAGTGCCTGTTATCGTGGAAGCTCGACGGACTTACCGTGGTGTTGACATACGAGCATGGCGTACTTGCAAAGGCGGTAACGAGAGGAAACGGCTATATCGGTGAGGTCATTACGGCAAACGCCAGAACCTTCAAGAACCTTCCCACAAAGATTTCCTATCAAGGGAGGCTGGTCATAAGAGGCGAGGCGATAATCACCTACTCAGATTTTGAGCGTATCAATGCGCTCATTACTGAGGAGGGAGAAAAATATAAAAATCCGAGAAATCTATGCAGCGGCTCCGTAAGACAGTTAAACAGCGAGATTACGGCTAAAAGGAACGTAAGACTCAAGGCTTTTGCACTAATATCGGCGGTTAATCCGGAGACGAATGAGCCGGATGTCGATTTTGGCAATTCCAAGGAAGCACAGTTTAACTGGCTTAAAGCACAGGGCTTTGACACGGTGGAGTTTCGTGTAGTCGATGAGAAAAACATGGCGGAGGCGGTTGAATACTTCGCACATGAGGTCGAGAAGAACGATTTTCCGTCGGACGGACTTGTGCTCACTTACGACGATATCGCATATGGCGAGAGTCTTGGACGCACCGCGAAATTCCCGCGGCACTCCATTGCGTTTAAGTGGAAGGATGAACTCGTTGACACGAAGCTTATCGAGATAGAGTGGAGTGCCTCGAGAACGGGACTTATCAATCCGGTTGCAATTTTTGAGCCGGTTGAGATTGAGGGAACAACCGTGTCGAGAGCGAGCGTTCATAATGTAAGTATACTGAAATCTTTAGGACTTGGTATAGGTGATACGATATCCGTATACAAGGCTAATATGATTATTCCGCAGATTGCTAAAGTAGTGAAGAAAGCGGAGGGCACGGATAAGAAGGACGACGGAGAGGTTGTTATACCTGATACCTGCCCGGTATGCGGAGGAAGGACGCAGCTGCGAAGCCAGAACGATGCTCTCAGTCTCTACTGCACGAACCCCGACTGTCAGGCAAAACAGGTAAAGAGCTTCGAACTTCTCGTCTCGCGGGATGCGTTAAATATTGATGGAATATCAGAAGCAACCCTTGAAAAATTCATAGATGATGGTATGATTAAAACATACGCCGATATATATCACCTTGACAGGTACAAGGAGCGAATCTGCACGATGGAGGGCTTTGGCGAGAAGTCCTATGACAATATGATTTCCTCCGTTGAAAAGTCCAGGGATGCGCAGATAAGCAGATTTATATATGCGCTCGGAATACCGGGTGTTGGCGTTGCCAATGCAAAGCTTATATGCAGACATTTTGACAGCAGGCTCGATGAAATAATTAATGCGGATGAAAATGAGCTTATGAGCATAGATGGAATCGGTGCCGTGATTGCGGGAGATATTGTAAAATATTTTGCGGATGAAAAGAAGCGCGGCAATGCGTCAGCACTGGCTGCCGAACTCAGGCTTATACCTGAGGAGAAGGCGGATTTAAGCTCTGATATTGCCGGAAAAACATTTGTAATAACCGGGTCAGTCGAACATTTTGCCAACAGAAATGAAGTCAAAGCTCTTATTGAGAGCCTTGGAGGCAAGGTGGCGGGAAGTGTCAGCTCTAAGACCGATTACCTGATTAATAATGATACAACAAGCAATTCTTCCAAAAATCAGAAGGCAAAGGAACTTGGCATTCCGATTATATCTGAGGAAGATCTCATAAACATGACAGGAAAGAGGAACGATTAATGCCGATTAGAATACAGAATGATTTGCCTGCAAGGGCAGTCCTTGAAGACGAAAATATATTTGTGATGGACGAAAACAGGGCGCTCTCGCAGGACATAAGACCTCTGGAGGTGCTCATTCTCAATCTGATGCCTATAAAGCAGGATACGGAGCTTCAGCTTCTAAGGGCACTTTCAAACACGCCGCTTCAGATTAACATTACATTTTTGCAGCTTGAGTCCCATGTCTCAAAGAATACCTCGGCTTCCCATTTAAATCAGTTCTACCAGACTTTCAGCGAAATAAAGGACAGGAATTTCGACGGACTCATAATAACAGGGGCTCCGGTTGAACAGATGGAATTTGAGGAGGTAACCTATTGGAACGAGCTCGTGAAGATTATGGACTGGTCAGATAGGCATGTCACTTCAACTCTTCACATCTGCTGGGGAGCACAGGCGGGGCTCTACCATCACTATGGAATACACAAGGAGCTTCTTCCGAAGAAGGCGTTCGGTATCTTCGAGCACAAGGTATTAAACCGCAAGGTTCCTCTTGTGCGCGGTTTTGATGACTACTTTTATGCACCTCATTCACGCCACACGACCGTATCTAAGTCCGATATCTTAGCCGACGCAAGACTTCAGATACTTGCTGAGTCTGACGAGGTTGGGGTGTTCATCGTCCTTGCAGAGGGAGGAAAGCGCATTTTCGTCATGGGACACCCTGAGTATGACCGCATCACGCTTGACACCGAGTACAAGCGCGACCTCGGCAAGGGGCTGCCTATCGATATGCCATACAACTATTACACGGACGGCGACGTGAACTCGCGGCCAAGACTGTCGTGGAGAGCACATGCGAATAACCTGTATACCAACTGGATAAATTATTATGTTTATCAGGTGACGCCGTATATTCTGTAATTAAGGTTTTGAACGCAGAATAAGCAATCCCCCGCTTCAAGTGTGTAGGGCACTAAGCGGTGGGTAAGGGGGATGCTTATGTCAGTGGGAGCTTTTAACTCCCACTGACAGTTCGCAAAGCGACTGCGTTCATGGGCAAGTAGCGAAAGCGGATTGCGAATGTCCGCTTTATCAGGAATATCTTGAAATGATAAATCATTGGGAAATGGTTTATGGAAATGGGAACGGAAAATGACAGAAAACAGTTATAAGACACCATGTGGCTGCATCCATTATTTTGTAAATATAATAGATAAACAGAAAATTACATTAGTGTTTTTGCCGGGACTTACAGCAGATCACAGGCTTTTTGAAAAACAGATAGAATATTTTGAGAGAAAACAGAATGTGTTTGTATGGGATGCACCATCACATGCATTATCCAGACCGTTTACGAACAATTACAGTCTGTCTGACATGGCGCAATGGCTATATGAAATCTTAGCAAAAGAAGAAATTTATAATCCGATCATTATCGGTCAGTCTATGGGTGGATATCTGGCTCAAATGTATATGGAATTATATCCGGATAAGCTAAAGGGGTTTATTTCCATTGATTCTGCACCGCTCCAAAAGTCCTATATGACTGCAATGGAAATATGGCTTCTTGAAAGAGCAGAGCCATTATATAAAATATATCCATGGAAAGCACTTCTTAGGGCTGGTTCAAGAGGGTGCGCAGAGACAGATTATGGTCAGAAGCTTATGCGAAAGATGATGATGTCCTATGATTCAGATCCTAGAGAATATGCAAGGCTTGCCGGATTCGGGTACAGAATGCTTGCTGAGGCAATCAAAGCAGATCTGCCATATCATATCAGTTGTCCGGCACTTCTTATCTGTGGAGAAAAGGATAAAGCAGGTTCAGCAAAAAGCTATAATAAGAAATGGCATCAGAGAGAAGGTTTACCGCTTAAATGGATAAAAAATGCCGGTCATAATTCCAATACCGATCAGCCGGATGAAGTAAACAGACTTATAGAAAAATTTATTAACGAAGTAGATTAGGAAGGAAATCCATGGAATATATAAGAGTGACGAAAGAAAATATTGAAAAAGAGCATATCTGCTGTGCGATTTCAAGCAACAGGGATATACAGGTAATATCAAAGAAAAACTGGCTGAAAGAGCGATTTGATGATGGATTGGTATTTCTCAAGAGTATAGAGCGTGGAAAATGCTTTATCGAGTATATTCCGGCAGAAAATGCATGGAATCCAATCATAGCAGAGGGTTATATGTATATTGACTGTTTGTGGGTGGCTGGTTCTTTCAAAGGCAACGGTTATTCGACTGATTTACTGAATGCCTGTATAGAAGACAGCAAAGCGAAGGGGAAAAAGGGAATCTGTATCCTGTCAGCCGCTAAGAAAAAGCCTTTTCTGGCAGATCCTAAGTTCCTCAAGTATAAGGGATTTACAGTCTGCGATGAAGCGGATAATGGTATTCAGCTATGGCATCTGCCTTTTTCATTCGAGGCAGTTAAGCCGGGATTTAAGGAGTGTGCGAAGCATCCACATGTTGAGCAGACAGGCTATGTACTGTACTATACCAATCAATGTCCGTTTAATGCCAAATATGTTCCGGTACTTCTTGAAGTTGCCAAAGAAAGAGAGGTTCCGTTTCACGCAATCAGGCTGGAAACGAAAGAAGAAGCGCAGAATGCTCCGACACCGGTTACAACCTATGCATTATTTTATAACGGAGAATATGTCACGAATGAGCAGATGAATGATAAAAGATTTATAAAGCTGTTAGATGGGATGGAAAAATAAGTGAGCAAGTAGCGAAAGCGGATTGCGAATGTCCGCTTTACAAGATGCCATATTGCGCATTGCAAATTTTTTTTGATGGTGATAAAATATCATAGGAAATGATTTTCATTACTATTTGTGCCGTTGCTTTGCGGCGGAATGGAGATTTCTATGAAACTTGTGACATATCTTGATGGTAAGAAGGAACGTGTCGGTGTGATTAATGATGACGAGACGTGGGTATATCCGCTGCGCTCGCTCGGCATGCCTTATGAGAGCATGCAGGCGGTTGTGGAGAAGATGTCGAAGGCGGAGAAGGAGCTTATCGGTATATACAGCCGCAGGGAACCTGATGAGATACACGGCTCGATTCCTATTAAGGACGTGGTACTTTTAGCACCGATTCCCAGACCAAGGCAGGATATAATATGCCTCGGTATCAATTATATGGAGCATGCTGTTGAGTCGGCAAGATATAAGAAGGAGGCATTCGGAGGTGAAAGACCTTATGCCGTATATTTCTCAAAGAGAGTGAATGAAGCAGTGCCTGATAAGGGCTTTATCGAGGCGCATGAGAACCTTGTTGACAGTCTGGACTATGAGTGCGAGCTTGCGGTTATTATCGGCAAGGATGCGAAGAATGTTACCGAGGATGAGGCGGCAGAATACATATTCGGATATACCATCATCAATGATGTGAGTGCGAGAAATGTTCAGACGAGACATAAGCAGTGGTATTTCGGAAAGAGCCTTGATGGATTTACACCGATGGGACCATGTATCACTACCGCGGACAGTATAGCATATCCGCCGAAGCTTGCCATACGGTCGAAGGTGAACGGTGAGCTTCGTCAGAACAGCAATACGGAGCTGCTTATATTTGATGTGGCGCATGTGATAAGCGAGCTTTCATCGGGAATGACGTTAAAGTCAGGAACAATCATATCAATGGGAACTCCTGCAGGAGTCGGCATGGGCTTTGAACCACCGCGTTTTTTAAAGCCGGGTGATACCGTTGAGTGTATTGTGGAGGGAATCGGAACGCTTGTAAATACAGTGAAATAGCCGGTTTACTTACGGTGTGAATCGGTTGGCGGATTCGACACTTCATTTCATGTCATGCATGAATATATAAGATACAATGCAAGCAAGTATGTATGAGCCTCCTCCAAGCAGCAGACATAAGGTTTCTGAGTGGCTGCCGGCGCGGTGAAGCGTGGTGTATACGGGAATTGTGGCGAAAAAGCATATTAAGGAACGCATAACCGGTGCGGCTGCCAGTGTTTTCACGGAGTAGCTGCAGCCGGTTATTTTTTTTAAAAGCCACATCATGTACAGACATACAAAAAGGTGGCTTATGATAAGACCGCAGCAGTAGCCGTTTATTCCTGTTCGAGGGATGATGAAAACGACAAGAGCAAGGTTTATGAGATGTGCAATAAGACTTGATATGAACACGGCCCCGGACTTGCCGATGGCATTTAGGGCACTTGAGAGCGGTGTTGACAAAAATACGACCGGGCATATAAGTCCCATGAGACGAACCTGTGAGATGACCTCACTGTTGTCAAATATTATTCCGCCAAATCCGGCACCGTAGAAGAAAAATCCGGGAATGCACATAATACCGAGATTACAGGCGAGCGTTAGGGCTAAGTTCATGCTCTTGTTAAGACGTGATAGATTTCCGGTCTGCCATGATTTGGAGATGTCGGGAAGAAGAGCCTGTGACATCGCGTTGGTGAAGGTGGCGGGAAAGAGCACAAGAGGCATTGTCATTCCGGTGAGCACGCCGTAAGTGGTGAGTGCATCCTCGCTTGACTGACCACAGGTCATGAGCATCATCGGCAGAAGCACGGCTTCAAAGCTCTGTATGAGGTGCAGACACACGCGGTTGGCGGTGATGGGAAGTGCGAGACGATAGTTAACGGCAAGCTGGAGAATTCCCTCGCTTATATAGTAAAGAGGTGTGCGCACGAGAGCCGTCTCCTCTGTTTTATACTTATTCTTAAGAAAAATTACCGCTATAAAGCAGAAGAGTGACGAACCGATTTCTCCCGCGAGTATTCCGTACAGTGCGGTTGAGGCATCGGGAGTGCTGCTGTTCTGTTCAGCGATTCCGGCAAATGTGAACACACAGGTTATTCGTATGATTTGTTCTGTTACCTGTGCGGCAGCAGGCAGAAGATGAAGCTCAAGTCCGATAAAGTAGCTTGAAATTACGGAATGTATGCATGCAAAAGGAAGTGAATAAGCAGTAATTATTAACAGGCTTGTGCACAGACTTCCACTCAGGAAAATTTTTGAGATGAGAGCCGCATTTTTTGCAATTAAAAGTGCTGTTATGACTGACACGGCTGTGCAGTACAGCAGTGTGGCGAGAAAATTAATATAACCTTTGTCCTTCTTTTTTTGCGCAAAATAGGCAGCGGTATATTTGGTGACTGCGGTGGACAAGCCTCCGACGGCGGCAGCCTGGCCGAGCACGCAGACAGGCATAACCATCTGGTACATGCCTATCTGGCTTGCAGGCATGATTCGTGATATATATATGCGGAATATAAACCCCATGATTCGGCATAATATGCCGGACACGGCAAAGATTACGGTTCCCTTTACAATGGATTTTGCAGACATTTTTTCTCCGTGCGGAGTTGTTTTTAACATTGTATTCCGCAAATATGAAATGTATGTGGTGAAATAATATGATGTCGGAATATTTTGAATATTGAAATAAGATACATTATAGAGTAAAATGAAAATGCAAGTTATGAGACGATTATTTGTGCCGTGAAAGCGGCAGAATGGAGATATATGTCAGAGACGGTTGTTGTGGGTATGTCGGGTGGTGTGGATTCGTCGGTTACGGCATATCTTTTGAAGGAACAGGGCTACAATGTGGTCGGTGTAACCATGCAGATTTGGCAGGATGACAAGGAGTCGGAGACGGATTCGTGCTGTGGAATATCGGCGGTTGGGGATGCCAAGCGCGTTGCTGCAAGGATAGGCATTCCGCATTATGTAATGAATTTCAGGGATGAGTTTAAGGAGAAGGTTATAGATTATTTTAACAGGGAGTATCTTGCGGGAAGGACACCGAATCCCTGCAATGCCTGTAACAGATATATCAAGTGGGAGGCACTTCTTAACAGGGCACGCTCGATAGGCGCTGACTATGTGGCGACGGGACACTATGCGAGGATAATAAGGCTTCCCGGCGGAAGATATGCCATATCCGCATCGGTGACGGATACTAAGGATCAGTCATATGCGCTCTACAATCTTACGCAGGAGCAGCTTGCTCACACGCTTATGCCGTGCGGGGACTACACCAAGCCTCAGATAAGACAGCTTGCGTCTGATATAGGACTGCTGGTGGCAGACAAGCCTGACAGTCAGGAGATATGCTTTATCCCGGACGATGACCATGCTGCATATATCGAGAGGGCAACGGGAATTAAGGTTCCCGAGGGAAATTTTGTTGACAAATACGGCAATATACTCGGCAGACACAAGGGCATAACGCACTACACCATAGGGCAGCGCAGGGGACTTGGTCTTGCGATGGGGCATCATGTGTTCGTGTCCGAGATAAGACCTGAGACGAATGAGGTTGTGATTGGAGAGAATGAGGATATTTTTTGTAAGAGTCTTATAGCAGGTGATGTCAATTATATGGGGGCTGAGAGTCTTGACAACGTGGACTGCATCGGCAAGATACGTTACGCGCACAAGGGCTCTGCCTGCCATGTGACCGAGCTTGACGGCGGAAGGATAAGGGTTGATTTTGAGACACCGCAGAGGGCGATAACACCGGGGCAGGCGGTCGTTCTATATGCTGACGGATATGTTCTCGGCGGGGGAACGATTATTGGAAAAATTGAGCACTGACAGGTCAGACAGAAGAGGCAGCAGACTGCCGGAAATGAGGTTATTATGGCATTAAATGATTTTTTCCCGGACGGAACATTGATTGATGACTGGTTTTATGACATTTCGGTTCCGGGGTTAAGTGAGCTTGGAACACAGTATGTGCTCACACAGCACGGAATACTCGATGACGGGAGAGTCCATACTGAGGAGATTCAAAGACTTATTGATACGGCTGCAGATAACGGGGGCGGTGTTATCGTCGTTCCAGCCGGAACATACCTTACGGGTTCGCTTTTTTTTAAGCAGGGTGTGAATCTTTACGTCTCAGAGGGTGGTATGCTGAAGGGAAGTGATGACGTATCCGATTATGCGATAAGGGAGACGAGAATAGAGGGAGAGACCTGTCTGTATTTTGCGGCAATGATTAATGCTGACGGGGTTGACGGCTTCACAATGTGCGGACCGGGAACCATCGATGGTAACGGACTGCGCTCATGGAAAGCCTTCTGGCTCAGAAGAATGTGGAATCCTAAATGCACGAATAAGGATGAACAGAGACCGAGACTCGTGTATATATCGAACAGCAGCAATGTACTTGTCGCAGGGCTGCAGCTTCAGAACGCACATTTCTGGACGAATCACATATACAGATGCAATCATGTAAAATACTTAAACTGCCGTATTTTCTCGCCTGCAGCTCCGGTAAAGGCACCGAGCACCGATGCAATAGACATAGACGTGTGCACGGATGTGCTTATAAAGAACTGCCGTCTGGAGGTAAATGATGACTCGGTAGTACTAAAGGGAGGCAAGGGACCATGGGCTGACACTGCACCTGAGAATGGGACAAATGAGAGAATCATAGTCGAGGATTGTAACTACGGCTTCTGCCATGGCTGTCTTACCTGCGGCTCGGAATCGGTCCACAACAGGAATATCATTGTGAGGCGGATTAAGGTTGGAAGCGGAAGCAATCTTCTCTGGCTTAAGATGCGTCCTGATACACCGCAGCATTATGAGTATATAAGCATGGATAATATTGTGGGGAAAATAACGAACTTTATCAATATCAATCCTTGGACGCAGTTCTTTGATTTGAAAGGAAGAGAGGACATTCCGCTGTCCGTCGCCGACCACATTCAGATGAAGAACTGCAAGGTCGAATGTGAGACCTTTTTCAATGTGACACCGAACGACGAGCAGTACAGATTATCTGATTTCACCTTTGAGAATCTTGAAATCAAGGCGGAAAACGGAAGCTTTGAACATTGCTGCATAGAGAATGCAAAGGTTGAAAATGTAAAGATTAATGCATAAAAACGGAGATGGGAAGTTATAGGCTTCTCATCTCCGTTTTTCTGTTTGTGAACACGGAGTAATATTTAAACCCACAGGATAAAAGAATTTCCCTTGCGGTGTCAAAATATCCGCCGACATTTTGAAAAGAATGTGCATCAGAGCCGATGGTGATGATTTCACCGCCAAGCTCCTTGTATCTTTTTATTATTTCAAGGCATGGATTGGTTCTGTCAAGCCCCTTGCACAGAGGCGAGGTATTAAGCTCAATGCCATGTCCCGCATGGATTATTTCTTTTAATATGCAGTCAATTATATCAATGTGTTTCATATATTCAAAGCGGTAGCTTTTGTCAGGCGAGTAGCGGGTTATGTAATCAAGATGGCCATACACGTCGTAATCGGAATAAGTTCTTATATTGTCATAAGTCAGCAAAAAGTACTCGTTTACGACATCGTCGCTGTTTCTTCCCGCCCAGAATTCGGGATAATAGGGATCTTTTCCGTCAATCTGGTGCGTAGAGCCTATTATAAAGTCAAACGGGACAGAACAGGCAACGGCTTGGTTACGCTCCTTAAGATACGGGATGAGACCGAGTTCAATACCGATTTTTATTTTTATATCACCGGCGTACTTAGTGCGCAGTGCGGAAAGCTCCCTGTAATATGCCGCGGTGTCAAAAATGAAGGCGGGATTTTCATATTCCGTGGTCTCGGGATAGTCTAAATCCATGTGATCCGTGAAACAGATTTCGGCTAAGCCCTCATTAATGGCGTGTCTGATAATATTTTCCGGTTCCTCAGAGGAATCGGAGGAGTAGCGTGTGTGGATATGGTAGTCGCATAGATTGCTTGTAATCATGAAACACCTCCATGGAAATTTTCAGGATAAGTATAAAGCATATAATGAAAAAATGTCAAATTATGTTGAGTTTTATTATCAAATTTACGACAAAAGCATAAAGAATGTGCCTTGGCACATTCATGCGTCTGCGGAAAAATACAGGGTGCATACTTTACGAATAAAGTGTGCACCCTGTCTATATGTTACAGACTAATTAGCATCCGAAGCCGAATAATCTGCAAATTGCATTGAAAAGTTCAGTACAGCCATTAAAATTAATACACATATCTTAAGACCTCCTTTATTTATTTGCCCTTAGCTAAGCACAAACAAATTGTAACAATTTTGTAACAAATGCTCAATAGGAGGCTGTTTACAGTTTATGAAATATATGGGTATGATACGTTTTACGATATTAAAACGGAAATTTCTCAATTCTTTTATAAATAGGACTTGATATTTTGACACAAATTAGGTAGAATATAAGCAAGATTGATTTATAATTAACAATCAATATTATACATTTTAGGAGGATTTTAAAATGTCAGTTAAAGTTG